>JADEYI010001471.1_pt1 | contig 17458 bp, 18 predicted proteins | sample 8542331 | NCBI WGS metagenome assembly JADEYI01 (sample SAMN16510988, study PRJNA670497) | mine drainage metagenome | isolation source: biofilm near Copperflume 1 | place: Germany: Marsberg coppermine Kilianstollen | collected 2018-02 | reverse complement strand
GGTTGGAGTTCGCCATCGGCGGCGCCCGGCTGGCCGGCCGGCGCCAGTGTTCACCCTGCGCGTATATCGAACGGCTGACTCGCCCGGGATTGTTCGCTGAGCTCGGCGGACGGGGCGGCTTGAGGGCAGCGATCATCGAGGGCGGCCGGATCAGCGTGGGCGACGAGGTGCGGATCGTGGGGTTGGCCGCACATGAGTGATCCGCAGCCGGTCGAGCAGAGCGCGCCGCGGTGTGCTACCGTGGCGCCGCCCGGGAGACGGGGAGGTGACGGACATGTGGCTGCGGCTTCGGCAGGTCGCGCTGGTCGCGAACAGCCTTGAACCGGTGATCGAGGACCTGCGCGAGGTGCTCGGCATCGACGTCTGCTTCCGGGATCCGGGCGTGGGGCGGTATGGGCTCGAAAATGCGTTGCTTCCGATCGGCAACACCATGCTGGAAGTGGTCGCGCCGATCGCGGAAGACACCGCCGGTGGCCGATACCTCAGCCGGCGGGGGGGCGACGGCGGCTACATGGTGATCACGCAATGTGACGACCATGCGGCCCGGCGGCGACGCGTGGAGGCGCTCGGCATCCGCGTCGTCACACACTTCGAGACGGCTGACTTCCGCAACATGCAACTCCACCCGCGCGACACCGGCGGGTCGTTCTTTGAAATCGACGAACAGCTCGGCGCGGACGCACACGACCCGGACGGCCCGTGGGAGCCTGCCGGCGGGGCGGCATGGAAGCAGGCTCAACGACTCGACGTCGTCTCGGGCGTGACCGCCGTCGAGATGCAATGCGATGACCCGGCCAACGTGGCGGCCCGGTGGGCCGGCATTGCCGAGCTGCCGGTGGGGCGCGATAGCGCCGGCCACATAGCAATTACCCTGGAAAACGCGACGCTCCGGTTTGTGCCAATTGCCGACGGGAGGCCGGAGGGCCTGGGTGCCATGGACGTGGTCGCCAGGGACCGCGGGCACATCCTGGCCGCTGCAAAGCGACGTGGTTGCTTCCGGGACGAGAGCCAGGTCTACCTCTGCGGCATGCGCGTGAACCTGGTCTGAGTGGGGCCCCGCCGGGCTGCCCGTCGCCTGTGCGGTAGGGGCGCGGCTACCCGACGAACGCGTCGATTTGCTTCATCAGTTTGCGCTCGATTTCGACGTTCCAGAGCATCTCCGGCACGTCGATGAGGACAAAAATCACCGAAAGCAAGAGCGTCTCCACCGCCGTAACAGCCAGGTGCTCGACCCACTGCCCGATGCCAACACGCACGGTGAAGTTCGCGGGCTCACCATCGATGAGGATGCTGAGGGCGCGGTCGGCCGCGATTGCCGCGCTCAAAAAGCCGCCCTTTTTCGCCTGAATCAATGTCCCGTGCGGGCTCGGGGCTGAAGACTGGACCGTGAAGTCCTCGCCCTGCAGGTACTTCTCGATCTGGCCTTTGAGCACCGAAAGATCGGTACCTTTGCCCTCGTAGTGACGGACCTGTTCACCGATCATCGTGAACCCCTCTTTTGGCAGAAGCCTGTATTCACCTTACTGCGTCCCGTAGGAGCAAGGGATATGTGTCCCTTGACCGGGGCGCGCGAGGGCACAGCTCTCGGCACGCAAACGCCGAACTCGTCCAAGATGCGGGCCATGCGCCGCCTTTGTTGCGCGCTTCGGCGCGCGGAGCAGGATTACCGCCATGCAATACAACTTCGACGACGTCTTCGACCGTACAGGCACCGAGAGCAGCAAGTGGCACCGCTATCCACCCGGCGTCCTGCCCATGTTCGTGGCGGACATGGATTTCCGCTCTCCAGAGCCGGTCATCGCCGCGCTGCGTGAACGCGTAGAGCACGGCTTTTTCGGCTATGGGCAGGAGCAGCCGGAGTTTTTCGAAGTCGTGGCGGCGCGATTGAAGCGGCGCTACGGTTGGGACGTGGACCCGGAGGCGATAGTCCTCCTCCCGGGCGTGATCGCCTCTTTCAACCTCGCGCTAAAGGCGCTCACGAAGCCCGGGGAGAGCGTGCTCGTGCAGACGCCGGGGTACGGCCCTATCCTTTCGGCCCCGGACAATTTCGCGCTTGGCAGAGACGATGCCCCACTCAGGCGCTCCGCAGCCGGGCGCTACGAGATCGATTGGGACGCCTTCGAAGCGGCGATCCGGCCAACCACACGCGTCTTCCTGTTCTGCAACCCGCACAACCCCAGCGGGCGTGTCTTCACGCGCGCCGAACTGGAGCGGATGGCCAGCATCTGTGCCACCCACGGCGTGGTGGTGTGCTCCGACGAGATCCACTGCGACCTTGTGCACGCACCGCACCGGCACACGCCGATCGCCTCGCTTGGTGCCGCCAGCGCTGCCAACACCATCACCCTCATGGCGCCGAGCAAGACGTTCAACCTTCCCGGGCTGAAGTGCTCGATCGCGGTGATCCCGGATGAGGCGCTGCGGGAGCGCTTCCTGGCCGCGCGGGCCGGGCTGGTGCGAGCGGTCAACATCCTCGGTTATGTTGCGACCCTCGCCGCTTATCGCGATTGCGATGACTGGCTCGCGGCCCTGCTGGACTACCTGGATGGCAATCGCACGATGGTGGGCGACTTCGTGCGCGAGCACGCCCCGGCAATCACCTGGGCCCCGCCCGAAGGGACGTACCTCGCCTGGCTCGACTGCCGCTCAATGCCGGTGGAGGACCCGGCTGCATTCTTCCTTGAGTCGGCGAAAGTGGGACTGAGCGACGGCGCGAATTTTGGCGAGGCCGGGCGCGGTTTCGTACGGCTCAATTTCGCCTGCCCTCGTTCACTGCTCACGGAAGGGCTTGGACGCATACGCACGGCAATGGCGGGCCTCGCAACGTAGGCCGGCAGTGCAACGCGCCGCGCAGCGTGCCCCTGCGCGAACCGCGGAGTAGGCTGCAGCCCACGACACCCCCAGAGGAAGGCTGAGATGGACTTCAAAGACATCCTCTATCGCGGCGATGGACCGGTCGCCACGATCACCCTGAATCGGCCTGAGTTCCGGAACGCCCAGAGTTATGCACTGCTCCAGGAGGTCGATGACGCCTTCACGATCGCTGAACGTGATCCTTCGGTGCGCGTCGTGGTCGTGCGAGGGAGCGGCGGCACCTTCTCGGCCGGGCACGACCTGGGCACGCCCGATGCCGCGGCGCAACGTCGCGAGCCGGGGATCGAGCGCTACAACGACTTCAAGAAATACAACCTCGACGTCCTCTTGCGCTGGCGCAACCTGGCGAAGCCCACGATCGCGATGGTGGAGGGCTACTGCATCTTCGCCGGCTGGATGCTCGCAGCGGCGATGGACGTTGTGTTCGCCGCGGACGACGCGCTCTTTCTCGCCGGCTTCGTGGAATACATGTCCATCCCCTGGGATATCGGCGTCAAGCGCGCCAAGGAGCTCTGTTTCGAGAGCCGCTTCATCAGCGCCGCGGAGGCGGCAGAATACGGCTTTGTGAACCGTGTCTATGCGCCCGCCGAGCTCGAACGGGAGACCTATGCCTGGGCCAACCGCGTTGCGGAGAACAATCCGGTGACCGTGCGCTTCGCGAAGGTGCAGATGAACAAGGCCCAGGACATGCAGGGATACTCGAACCACCTCGAGGACGGGCTCGGGGATTACCTCGCGATGACGAGCATGGGCGGCAACGGCCGCGTCGAGGGGCAGCGGCGCCTGGAGCCTGTGGACCTCGCTGTGCGATATCGCAAAGGCGATCGGTATGGCCTCCTGCCGCCAGCGGCGGGAGATTAGGTCCCGGCAGGGGGGCGGCAATCGGTACGTGCGCCGGTGCTCGCGAGCAACTGGAAGGTGCCTCCATAGCGCCCCGGTTCGAGCATCACCGGCACCTGGAACGACACGTCCAGGCGGGCGGTTGCGCCGGGGCAGATCGCACGCGGGCCATCGCCACCGAGTGGCGCGGGCGTAGAAGCCGGGAGCCGGTCCTGGCAATGAAGCCCGGCCGGGCTCAGGACGAGACAGGCAGTGAATTCGGAGACGGTTGACCGTCCGGGCCGGCCGGCCGAGTCGAGGCGCACCAGTGGCGTCAGGATCACCGAGATGTTCGCCGGGCTGTTGCCCGTGTTGCGGATCGTGGGGCGGGAGGAGGCGCGGTCCCAGGTGGTGTCGCCTTCGATGCGCGCCAGTCGGCCCGGGATGATACGGCCCCAATCGAGCCCATCGACATCGATCTCCACCGAAACGAAACAGAGCACATCGAGGGTGGCGCTGAGGCGGTGGGCCTCGGCCCCCGGCGCCGTCAATGTCGCCTCGAATCCGAATTCGCCGCAGCCATCGGTATAAGAAAGGGCGACTGTGCCCTGGTACAGCTGAGCCGGGCCGTCGGCACAGCGCACACGCACTGACGTTGTGGCGTCAGCTGTGAGTTGGCCGGTCCTGGCGCTTCCATCGATGGCGTTGGAAGTCTCGACGCTCCCGGGTGCTGCGCAGTCTCCCCTGGCCACGGCTGTAGCGGGGACGGACGCCATTAGGCTCCCATCTGGCCGACGAACCTTCCACTGCAGGCCAGCCTGGCCAGGCCGAGGAGGCGGCGCCTCACTGCTCGTGAGCGCGAAGAGCTGGACAAGCCGCGGTCCCGGCCGGTCTCCTGCCATTGGCCGGACCTGAATGCGATGGCGGAGCCCGTCCGCCTGCGACAGCAGGCCCGAACCCGGGAGCATGGCACAGCGCTCGTCGGGCGGTGGGTCAAGTGCGGGATCGTCATCGAAGCGGCCAGGGACGGTCGCTCCCGAGGGCGGAATGGGGGCGACCACCCACGTGCATTCCACCGCCGGGAGGTCGGCCGCAGGCGCGGATCGGCGTACTGGCGTCGGGGTCGTGAGCAGCGTCATCGCCGGAGCGGGCCGCGCTGCTGTCGTCGCGGCCGGTGCGGTCGCTGTGGCGGTCGAACTGGATGCCGGAGTGGGTGCGGGTGTGATCGTCGCGGTCACCGTGGATGTTGAGGTCACGTTCGGAGTTGGCGTTGGCGTGGGCGCGGGCGACATGCTCGGCGTTGGCGTGGGCGTGGGCGTTGATGCCACCGTTGCGGCCGCGGGCGTGGCCAGTGCATCGTCCGCCGCCATGCGATCGACCGACCGCACGGTGCGCGTGAAGGTTGGCGTGGTTGAAGCGACAGGGTCTGCGCTCGCTGTGGTTGTCGCTGTCGCCGTATCACGCGCCGCCGGGGATGGACTATCCGTGGGCACCGGCGTCGACGACGAGGGCGCGGACGCAACGGGAGAGGGGCTCACTGCCGGAGGCAGAGTTGCCGAGGGGAACGCTGCAGTGGGCGATGCCGCGGTGGAAGTGGGCGGCCCAGCACCGGGCACAGCGGCTGATGCGGCCGCCGATGGGGACGGGCTGGCCGCCGGCAACGGTGCGACGGAGGCGGCGGGTGAAGGGTCCGAAGGGCCCGGCGTCGCCGCTGCGCCAGAGACGGCGAGCATCGCAACACTCAGCGACGCCCAGACGGCCAGGGCAAGTGCGATACCGTTGCAGCGCAGGAGCATTTCGACGACCTCGCTTCCTTGGGCGGCGGGAGCCTGGTTTGGTCAGGCTCCCGCGAGGCGTGACGCGCGCAGCCTGCTCCGTCTCAAGACGGCGATGGCGGCAGCGAGGAAGAGGAGAGCGCCTCCGCCGACTGCCCCGGCGAGGACGTATTCGGTCGGGCTGGAGCTGCTGCCAACGGTGAAGCGCAGCTCTTTGATCTCCGATTCCTTGCCTTCGAAGTTGGCTTTCCCACGCAGGGTGTAGGTGCCCTGCCGGGGTACCTCGACGACGACGTCCAGCGATCCGAACTGCCCCTGAGGGACAAGCTTTTCGGGGCTGGTGACCGCCTTCACGAGCGTGTCGCCCCGGTAGAGTTCTCCGACGAAGACGACGCGAGAGTCAATTTGCCCGGTGTTCACGAACGTCGCGCGCAACTTTGCAGCACTCCCGGGCTCGGGCTTGTTCAAGAGTTCGATGCGTTGCAGGCTTCCCTGGCGTGTGAGCGCGCCCTGGGGAAGGATGCGGAAGCGAAGCTGACGGGTGCCAAGCGACTGGCCCCCGAGGGCAACCGACACGCTGGCAAGGTAGGCACCCGGCGGAGCCTTCGCCGTATCCCACTCGGTGACTACTGTCCGTGTTTCGTTCGGAGCTATCGGGTCGCCTTCCAGCGTGGACTCATCGACAACCGTCGCCGACGTCGAGATCTTGATCGCGGTTTGTGGCCGGGCCTGGACATTTCCGGAGTTCTGGATGATGGACTTCACCTGCAGGGGATGGCCTGTTTCGGTGTCGGCCACAGTGATATCGACGAGTTCGCCACCAAGCCGCTGCGTCCCGGTGGTGACGACGGTGAGGCCGATTTCCGCCCCGACGTTGACGTTGACCGCGGAACCACTGGAGTCTTCGACCTTCCCGCCGGCAGTGACGATGAGGATCCGGCCCGAATACGTCCCGTTGGGGGTATCGGCGGGGATGCGGAGCCGAAGAAAGACCCTGCCCTCCGACCGTGCGGGGACATCTACCTTGTTCGCAGGTGTGGTGCGGTCGGTGATATCGACGAACGAAACCCAGGGGCTGGTGTCGCCGCTTGCTTCAATGGTGAAGGTGCGGGCGCCGTCGGCGTCGTTGGTGATGCCGATCGTGCGGAAATATTCGGTGCCCCGCAGGGCGTTATCGATGGCGAGGTCGGCGGGATAGACGCCGATGCCATCGGCGGCCGCGCGCTCGAACGCGAGGACCCCCAGGCAGACTAGGACGACGGCCGCAGACCGGGCCAGCCTGAGCAGTTGACGGTGCATGGTTTGGCCTCCACTTCGAGCTCACGACGGGCCGGATGTGCGGGGGGCGCTGCGATGCAGCGCCCCCCGCCGGGGCATAGCCCCGACTAGTGGACGATGTGGTCCTTGCCCTTGCACTCGCCGGCGACGTGATAGCCGATGAGCGTGACGGTACCGGTGTAGGTATCCGAGGGCAGGGTGCTGGGCGGATGGATGGAGAGGTCGAGCTTGCCGACCTCGTTGGCGCAGAGCACCTGGGCGGGAGCGACGCCGAAATCAGCGGACCCCGGTGGCGCGAAGATCGGATCGATGCAGAGGAGCGTGAGTGCGCTTCTTCCGAAGCAGGCATCGAACTGGTCGATCACCTTGCCAAAATTCTTGCCGACCATCGTGGAGAAGACCACGCGCAGGCCCATGCCGTCGTTCTGGCGGTTGATGACCGTGGGGTTGTTGGGTGTGGTCATCAGGAGATCACCACTGACAACCTTGGTGAGGCCGGGGGAGATGGTGCCCCAGTCGACCGCGGTGAAATCCTTGTCCAGGTAGAACTGGCAGATGATGTCGATGTAGTTGGTAAGCGAGACGTTTGCGCCACTGGCGCCGACGGCCGTCGCCTTGATGCGATATTCGCCACACGCCTGGTGCTTGCTGAGGTTGAATTCAGCGTAGTACAGGGCTTTGACCTGTTCAGCACACTTGGCGACGATGCCGAGATTGGGGTCGTTCACCGCACCTGCGCTGAGCTGGCCGGTGTGGACTGCCGCTTCGAACATGGTGCCATCGACGGTGCCGTTGCCATAGGCAGAACACTCGGCGACGGGCACCTTCGTGCCATGGACCTGGATCTTTTCGGTGCCATCCGGGTGATAGACCTGCCAGAAGACGTCGCTGATATTGCTAATGCCGTTGGGGTGGTCGACTGCCATCCACAGTTGGATGCGCCGTTCTTCAGGCTTGTCTTCGGTGTTGGCCTTCACCTGGATCATCCTGTGGACGTTGTCGGCCATCGTTGGTGAGCCGGTGGCGGCACCAGTGGCGTCGCGGGTCAGATCGCAGGGGATCGGCGGGCCGGGCTGGATGCCCATGTCGTCGTCGTGCAGGTGGATAGGGCTCGTGTATTGGATGCCGAGCGTGCTCGAATCCATATCGGGCAGTTCCCACTTGCATTCGATATGCGGGACCGACCCCACACCATCGACAATGGCACTGGTCGGCAGGATAGGGTCGTCGGCCCGCGCCCGGTCAGCGGCGAGGATAAACGCGCCAACTCCAGCCATGAGCAGCATGAACAGCTGGACGAGACGCATATTGAGAATCTGAGTCACCTGGTGTCCTCCTGTTGAAAGTGTCCCGAGGACGCCGCCCGGAGGCCGCGTACGCGGGGCAAAATGCCCGCCGAAGGAGGTATAATTTCCTTACGGCTTTGCCTCAGCGTGATGCCGTTGTTGGTCCTGGCAGGCGGGCGACGCCTGTCAGGACCTTTTCTTTGTGGGAACAATCAAGGAACCACCCCCTTTGCGTTCGGCCCAGGCGAAGCGGCGTGGGCACGGAATGTGTGTCGCCGGGGAACGGTGCGCGTCCACGCACGGGCGAGGTGCTGTGACCCCGGCCCCGGCGCCTGGCGGGCACCGGCCACCGGGACCAGAGCGCCGCGCGGAGTCCTCCCCGTTGCGGCCTTTTGGTCCGCTCCTGGCGAGTTGTAATTCGGGGCGGTTGGCGTCGCGGAAGTCGAGCGGCTCCGGTCGGTGCAGGAAAGACCGCGGTGCATGTTCGAAGCCATTGCCAGACCTCCTTTCAACGCCAGGCGCCGCCGAACTACGCCTGAGTGGCGGCGTCAGGGCACGACGCAACCCGGGCTTGTGAGGCCGGTGACGAGCGAGGCGGTGTTGTTGAACTCGTTCACTTCGGCGATCCGGTTGAAGCGGTCGACGACCGCCTTGTTGCTGATGGTGCAGACGTTGTTGGGGATGCGGACCCGGATCTCGACCCACCACTCCTCGCCGGGCGCCATCGTCCCGCGGCTGCAATCCACATAGGGAGCGTTGTTTGTGCAGCGGCCCGAGTTGGCAGTCCAGAAGACGAACGTGCCCGCGTTGGAGAGGTCGTCGCGGAGGGTGACATCGGTGGGCGGAGGCGGTGTTGGCCGGTTGCCGGTGTTCTTCACGCGGATGATGTAGGAGAAATAGCCGCCGGGCACGGGGTCGGGCTGGCCTGGCTTGGGCGTCTTTGTGATGGTGAGGTCCGGGCCATCGCCGGAGCCGCACTTTTCGATGATGTCCTTGATTGCCTGGCCGGTGCCGGTGCCATCGGGGTTGGTCTTGGTGTAGACGCCGCCAGTGGTCGTCGCATAGTCCTGCATGATTGTGGTGACGGTGGAGTCGAAACCGCCCGGCACGTGGACTGCGGAGATTTTGATCGATTGGGCCGCAGCTTCCAGGGCACGTGTATGGGCGTTGACGTCGTCCACACCGGGTGTGTAGGTGCTATCAAACCCGCCGGGGCGCGCGTCGGTGACGAGGATGGCGATCTTCAGCGCTCCGCTGCGATAGGCTGGCGTGAAGTCGATATTCTGCGGCCGGCCGGCGGCGGGGAGCGCATTGATGACCGTATTGAGCGATTCGTCGGACGCTTCGGGCTCGCCGCCACCACCGGAGGCAGTGAGGCCAAGGATGTCTGGCCCCACCGCAGCGGCGTTGCCGGCGGCGAAGTTGTCGTGGATGGTGATGTTGTCTTTGAAAGTGACGAGCGAGAGCCGGTAGTCTCCGGCGGAGGCGGTCGCGATATCGCCGAGGATGGCGGCGAGCCCGGCTTTCACGTTGTTGATGGCGCCGCCCATGCTTCCGGTGTCGTCGATAATGAAGGCGACGTCCATGGGCCCACAGACCTTTGTCTGCGCGGCCGCAGGGCGAGAGGGGGTAAGGAGGGGGCCGAAGGCAAGGATAGCGAGGATGGTAGCGAGGATCGGGGGTCGGGCCCGTGCTGGGAGGTGCATGCGTCTTCCGAAACCTTTCCGATGAACCGGCAAGCGGCGCCGTGGCTCGGGCGTCACAGCCACGAGGGGATGACGCGGCGCCGCGGGAAGAGGTCGTTGGAAGGCGAGTGCGCGGGGTTTGCCTCCAGCAAGCGAGAGGCTCACCCATGTACTGCAAACTCAGAAATGTCTAAGCTTGCGCACGCAAGGTCTGCCGATTGCCTTCCTTGCGACCAGCCCTGGCGGAGTTAGCGCTCCGCCGGGGCATCTTTGTGCAGTTGTAGCTTATACGTGCTGTAGTTGGTTCGTTTCTCGGACCGTGTGGGGGCGCGGGATCGAAGGGTGCCGGGGCTTTGCTCCGGCGGGCCGACGGCCGAGGGTCAAGCTCGCGCCTCCTTCCCGGCACTCAGCGGAGCAGGGCGTTTTCCGGCCCGCCGGTGCCTCCGCTCAAAACAGGGGCCAACACTAGCCCATGAGATGGCGGGCCGTCAAGCCTTTTTCCTGGCGGTTGTCCAAGGTGTTGTGTGAAGGTTCTCACTCATCTGCGGAATGGTGACTCACGGAGGCGCGACTGCGGGAGTGGCCGTGCCGCAAGGCCTCTGGATCTGGCTTCACGAGACTGTCAGGTCCGCCGGAGCGTATCGTGCGCCCAGAAAAGCTTTTACGCCCGAAGGGCGGCCGCGGAGGCAGCTGTGTTTTATGAACTGAGGCAGTATCGGGCACGGCCGGGCCAGCGCGACAGGCTGGCGAAATACATGGAGGAGGTCATCATCCCCTTCCAGGTGGCGAAAGGGATGGTGGTCACGGCGAGCTTCGTGGGCGAACAGGAGGACGACCTCTACGTGTGGATCCGCCGTTTCGAAGACGAAGCCGAGCGCCTAGCGCTGTACGCCGCAGTCTACCAGTCCGCCGAATGGAAAGAGACAATCGGCCCGGCCGTCGGAGAAATGCTCGATCGTGACCGCATCGCGGTGACGCGGCTGACGCCGATGGCAAAAAGCGTGCTGCGGTAGCGGTCCCCGGGGGCGGCCAGTCCGACGGGAGCCCGGCGCAGGGCCGAGTCGCGCCGTTACTCCCGGCAGAGGTGGGTTTCCGCAGTCCGAATTCGGGAAAACACTGATAGGGTTTTGCCGCCAACTGCAGGACAATGAACGCGTGAAAACGATTCAATGCGCCTGGGTGAAGGCAGCAGACGGCAGCGAAGCCGCCATCTACGACGGATGGGAGTTGCGGCTGCGACCGCTTTCAGCTGAACGCTGGAAGATAGAAGCCTCTGCCCTCGGGCGACCTTCCTACGGGCGCTGGGTCAAGGTCGCGGGCGACCGGACCTATGCGCAGTCGCGAGCGCTACAGCTCGCGCAGTGGGGCTGGTAGACCGCACCGTTTCGCGCGGGGCGGCGCCCTGCGGTACGGCCGGTGAGCGATGTCCCCGGCACGGGCGAGCAGCAGAGTCCTGGCGCGGGATCGCTACTCAAGAGGCGCGCCGATCGCGGCCGGCCATACCCTTTTCTATGCGGGCGCGGATAGCCGTGGTGCCGGGAGGGTCGGACGAGGAAACGAACGCGGCGAGGGGCACTTCGCTCGTGCCGTCCGGCAGCCGGCGGCTGCGAAAGCCAAGCTGGCGATGGGCCGACAGTGTGCCATCGGCCCAGAGCGCGACAACGACTCCCGGCGGCGAGCCGGACAGCATCTCGTAGATGTCGGCGGAGAGACGTTCTAGGTCCACAGGATGTTCCATTGTAGGGGGACGGCGGCTGCACTCAAGCCTTCCCGCCACGCGCGAGCGGGAAGGCGTAGCCACTTTCGCTTGCCCTGGTAGGAAAGGGTCTTGACGAATTCTTACCTAACGGCTATCTATAACTGCTCTCCATGAAACACCCGCTCCTTGCCTTGCTTGCGCTCGGCCCTACGCACGGCTACGAGCTGAAACAGGCGTTCCAGGAGCGTTTCGGGGCGGCCTGGCCCCAGATCAACGCCGGACAGATCTATGTGACGCTCCAACGGCTGGAGAAAGACGGACTCATCACCGGCACGGAGGTGCAGCAGCCCGACCGGCCGAATAAGACGGTCTACAGCCTGACCGCGCGCGGGACGGCCGAGTTGCAGCGCTGGTTCGACGCCCCGGCACCGGTGCCACGCCTGCGCGACGATTTCGTCACTCGCGTCGTGCTCGCGCAGGCAACGGGTATGGCTGACCCCGGCGCACTCATCGAACAGCAGCGTGCGACCTATCTGCGCGCGCTGCGCCAACTCGCCGACGTGCCGACGGGAGGCAATCATCACGTGCTCGCCGCCTTACTCGTGGAGGGCGCCAGTCTGCACATCGAAGCCGACCTCAAGTGGCTCGACCGGTGTGAAGACCTTCTGGGAAAGGGAGAGAGCCCATGACAATCCTCGAAGCGCGTAACGTGGCCAAGTCCTACGGCCCACGCGACGAGCCGGTGGTCGCCTTGCGGGGAGTGGACTTCGCGGTGGAGGCGGGCGAACTGGTGGCGGTGATGGGGCCGAGCGGCTGCGGGAAGTCCACGCTTCTGCACCTCCTCGGAGGCCTGGACCGCCCCAGCAGCGGCGAAATTTACCTCCACGGTGAGAGGGTCGATGGCCTCAGCGAGACGGCCTGGGCGATTCGCCGACGGCAAGAGATCGGCTACGTGTTCCAGTCTTTCAATCTCGTGGGGAATCTGACCGCGGCGGACAACATCGAAGTCCCCGGCCGCATCGCCGGACTCTCATCGAAGGAAGCGCGGAAGCGGCGAATCGAACTCATGGAGGGGCTGGAAATCGCGGGCCGCGCGCAGCTGGTGCCGGCGCGCCTTTCCGGCGGCGAACGCCAGCGGGTTGCGCTGGCGCGGGCGCTGATCAACCGCCCGGCCATCCTGCTCGCGGACGAACCGACGGGCAGCCTCGATAGCGTGGCCGCGGGCGAGGTAATGCAGCTGCTGCGCAAGTTCCACGACGAGGGACAGACGACAGTGCTGGTGACCCACGACATGCGTGTCGCCAGTGCCGCTGACCGGGTGGTGCGGATGCGCGATGGAACGGTCATTTCGCAAACCGCACTGGCCGCGAACCGTGACGAACGGGGACGGCTCGCCGACCTCGCCACACTGGAGATTTGACGTGTTGCCAGTTATTTTGCTCAAAGGCTGGGCCGACCTCCGTTCAAGGCGCCTGCAGTCGCTGCTCTTGTTTTGTGTCATCGCCGTCGCTTCCGGGGTGGGCATGCTGGCGCTCGGGATCACAAATTCGGCGGCGAACGCCTATGATCGGGTGCTCAGCGAAGCGCATGGGGGCCACGTCTGGCTCTTCGCACCGTCCCCGCAACTGCTGCAACCGGCAACCGCTGAGCCCGGTGTCGCCGCATCCAGTGGACCCTTCCAGGAGACCACCGCGACGCTGACAACCACGCAGAGCAGCTATCCACTGACCGTCTGGGGGATGCCGGGCACGATGCCCACCGTGGCTCCGGCACTCATTCGCGAGGGACGTTGGATCGCACCGGGGGCCACGGACGAACTGGTGGTGGACCACGGCCTCGCGGCCCAGGCCCACCTGCACGTCGGCGACTCGGTGAGGGTCGTTGGAAACGGGACGGAGCGCACGCTCAAGGTGGTGGGGATCGGGATCAATACCACCGAGTCGCCCTATCCGCTGAGCACACCGGCAGACGTCTTCTCCTCGCCAGCCACGGTCCAGGCGCTGGCGAACGGGTCGAAGCTCGAATACGCGGTCGGCGTCCGGCTGACGGACCCGGCGGCGACCGGGGCGTTCCTCGCGGCGGCGCGCCCGGCAGACCAGGGTGCGGGCGGAAACGCTATCCAGGAGGTGACGTGGCAGGACATCCGCAACAACCTCAGCAACGCAGACCGGGCGAGCGTGATCTTGCTGCGAACGTTTGCGGTCTTTGCATTTTTCGCAGTGGGATTCGTGCTCGCCAACGCGGTCAGCGGACAGGTGCTGTCGAACTACCGCGATATCGGCCTGTTGCGTGCCATCGGGCTCACGCCAGGACAGGTCACGGTGCTGCTGCTTGCGGAGCAGCTCATGCTGGCAGGGGTGGCAGCTATTGCGGGCGCCATTGTAGGCGTGCTCCTCACCCCGTTGATGCTCAACCGCGTGGCGAACTTGCTGGGCACGACTCCCACGGGCAGCCTGAGTCCGGGAACAGTATTGCCCGTCGTTGCCGCCGTGCTCTTCGAAGTGGTGCTGTTCACGCTCATTCCCACGTGGCGTGGGGGCCGAGTGAGTCCGGTGCAGGCGCTCACGGTCGGGCCGGCGCGCGACCAGCGGCGCAACTCCCGCCTTGCGACGGCGGCGGAGCGGATGCACCTGCCCATGTCCATCGTGCTTGGCCTGAAGGACGCGTATTCGCGGCCCGGGCGGTCGTGGCTCAGCATCGCTGCGCTCATCTTTGCCGTGAGTACACTGAGTTCGTCGCTCACGGTGGAAGCGACTGGCAACGCGATCGCGGCCCATCCCACGCGCATCGGGCGGCCACCATATTCGCTGGAGCTGAGCGGGTCTCCGAATGGCACGAGCAGTGCGAGGGTGCCGGCCATGTCCCAGAGCCAGATGATTGCCCTCGCAGAACAGCAGCCGTCGACGGAAAGCTACGTGACGATCCAGGACGTGCAAACGTCGTTCGACGGACACACGTATCGTGCCAGCCAGGCGGTCGGAGGTCAGATTGGACAGATGCCCTACAACATCGTGGCTGGACGGATGTTCGCGAAGCCGGGCGAGGCCGTGGTTGGCGTCGGGTTGCAACGCCTGGACGGACTTCGGGTCGGTCAACCGCTGAACCTTGTACTTCAGGGCGGCGGGACAATGAAGCTCACTCTCGTCGGCATCGTAGCTTGGGAGAACAACGCCGGGGACGTCGTCTTCTTTCCACGGAGCAACCTCGCGGCAGCTTCGCCGTCACTGGCAAGCCGGCCGGCGATTGTCGCAATTCGTTTGAAGCCGGCCTCCAATTCAGCCGCGGTTGCAGCGGCGTTGCGCACGGCCTCCGGCGGTCGCGTCGGGGTCGATGATGCCGAGGCAAAGTTCCGGTCTGACCTGGCGGCACAACGCAGTGACCTGCGCTCGGTGCAGACGCCGCTGAACATATCGCTCATCGCGATCGCCATCGTAAACCTCGTCTCGACGCTCGCCTTCGCGATTCGCGAACGAGTACCCGAGTTCGGGATCCTGAAGACGATCGGGTGCACGCCGCGGCAGGTGTATTTGAGCGTACTCTCCACAGCGGCGCTTTTCGCCGGCATCGCAATAGTCGTCGGCATGCCGCTTGGATACATCGTGACCGCGAAACTGGTAGACCATTTCGGTGCGCAGGGGGGATGGCCGACAGGGGTGGCTGTCGCGCCTCCTGCGTTGTGGCTGGCGGTGGCAGTCCCGGCGATGGCTGCGTTGGTCTTGCTGGCGTGCACGATCCCCGCCCGGCTGGCGGCACGGCTCTCAATCGCAGAGGCGTTGCGATTCGAGTGATGGTTCCTTTCCCGATCGGCGTCAGGGAGCCCCCTGGGGCTCCTTACGCACCTTGAGCCGGAACCCCTCGACGCCAATGATAAGGACGTGCTCGCCGGGCTCGCAGCTGCCCTCGTCGATTTCGGCGGCCCAGCGTTCTCCCTGGATGAAGACGAAGCCCTGGGGTGTTAGCGGCGTCCGCACTACAGCTTTCTTACCCACCAGCGCGGCGGCACCCATCTGCACGGAGATGCGGCTAACGCGCCGGGCGGAGAGCACGGTCGATGTGGCCCCGACGAGGAGCGACAACCCTGCACCAGGGAAGGCAACGCGGGCGGAGAGCAGCCGCAACAGGTCGAGGACGATAAGCGCGGCGGCGAAGAGCACGAAGACCATCGCATCTTGAGGATAGCAGCAGCCGGGAAGGCGGGAGAGACGGCCTTTCAAGATGTGGGCACGAGGGTAAAGGCGGGTGGCGAAGTGCCATCTGGCCGATGAAAGCGATGCCGACGGTGCCTGGAAAGCGCGTGATGTCGCGGGCAGGGTCGATTCGGGTCAGGGTTCGCGTTCGGCGAGGCGTGCGTTGCGGGCCGCCTGGTGGCCACGCCGCTCTTCGCCCATCGCCTGGAGCACCTCCGGCGAAAGGTGGTCGAAGCGCATGAAGTTCGTGCGCCAGGCATCGTCCGGCCACCGGAACGGTGTTTGCACAGTCGTCCGCGGGAAGCGCGCCCACTCGATGAGGCCGAGGGCCATGCCAACGATGGCGGACTGCATGGCAACGTCGTAGGGCGCGCCGCAGGGGTTCCCCAGTGGGAAATCGGTGAACAGGAAACGCGGGACGCTGCACTGTTCCACGACGTCGCGAGCCGAACCCACCACCACGGTGGGGATGCCAGCCTGTTCGAGATGGCGGGCGCACAGACTCACGGTCTGGTGACAGACCGGTCAGAGGGCGACCAGGATCGCCGCATCAATGGCGTCCTCCCGGCACAGCCTGAGCAGCGCCGGCGCGTCCGCCTCGGTCGTCCTCCGCTGGCTATACACCGTGGGGACACCATAGAAGCGCGGCGAAAGACTGCCGATGCGCCCGCACGCCACAGCCTCCTGCAGGCGGTGGATGGGAGCATAGGAATCGAGATCGTCGGTGTGCGTGGCTTCTTTGTCCCAGGAGCGATGCTGCGTGTAGAGGCGTTCCGGGGCAGGCTCGACCGGGGCAGCATAGACGACCGGTAGCACGGAAAACGGCTCGGGGTCGGAGTCACCTTCGATGAGACTGGCTGTGGTGACCAGTCCGACGCGCGCGTCAGCGAGTGGCTTTTGGAGGGCCGCGAAGGGGGCGTCCTGGTGATACGCCCAGCGATACGGGTTGCCATAGCCCTGGGCGCGGTAGTACTCACGCGACTTGTCGATGTAGCTGACGAAGATGCGATGGTCGGGCTGACTTTCTGCGGTCACAGCAACCACCTCGGGGAACGATGAATCGATGAATCGATGAATCGTATTACAGCACACTCAGGGAAGGACGGCGCGTCCGGCTCTCCTTGCCCGGTGGGCGGTTCCGGACGCTCTCACGCCCGCTTGCCTTCCCGTCTACATCTGTAGAATCTTGTGCGGGAAACCAACAGCTCAACCCGGAAAGGAACACACGGTGCAGATTTCAAGCTCGAGCTTCAACGATGGCGACTATCTGAAGATGGAGCATGTCCTTTCGGCCGACTACGGCTTCGGCTGTGGAGGCGGCAACAAGTCCCCGCACCTGAAGTGGGACGGAGCGCCTGCGGGGACCAAGAGCTTCGCCGTGACGTGCTTCGACCCCGATGCCCCGACGGGGAGTGGTTTCTGGCACTGGGTGGTGGTGAACATCCCCGCCAGCGTCACCGAACTTGCACTCGGCGCCGGCAACCCGGCGAGTGGCACGCTTCCCGCTGGCGCGTTGGAGGTCCGTACCGACTTCGGCAAGCCCGGGTATGGTGGGCCGTGTTCGCCGCCGAACGACCATCCCCACCGCTATCTGTTCACGGTGCACGCGGTCTCCGCCGAATCTCTTCCGGTGACGGCCGAGACGTCGGCGGCGGTTGTTGGCTTCAACCTTCACTTCCAAACACTTGAAAAAGCGACGCTGATGGGGTTGTTCAAGCGCGACAGCTAGCAGGCAGCGTCTTGAAGAGCACGTTGGGGCGCGCCCGGTCGGCAGGGGCCCGTTGGCAAAGGCAGAGTTGCCTGATCAAGTTCAAACAGGTGCGAGACAGCCGGCCAACGGCGAGAGCCGGTGGGC
>JADEYI010001470.1_pt1 | contig 17463 bp, 15 predicted proteins | sample 8542331 | NCBI WGS metagenome assembly JADEYI01 (sample SAMN16510988, study PRJNA670497) | mine drainage metagenome | isolation source: biofilm near Copperflume 1 | place: Germany: Marsberg coppermine Kilianstollen | collected 2018-02 | reverse complement strand
GAATATTTAACACTCGCTTAACAATCTTTAACATATCCATTAAGCATAGTTAATACAGCAGTGATACCGTTTAGATAGGACGGTAACAGGAGAGATACAACTTGTTGCGCGTCATCTATCGAAAACCATGTACATTGCTCGTAGGAAACGGGCAGGAGGAACTATGCGGAAGCAATCGCGTATGACGATCATAATAGGAATCGCAGTGCTGGTGAGCCTGCTTATTTCAGCCTGCGGGGGGAGCAATACGGGAAGCTCGACGCCCGGCGCTGGAAATACCGCCACAGCAAGCTGTCCTTCCATCTCAGGCTTAACCGGCGCGGGATCGACCTTTGATAACCCGCTGTTCTCACAAATGTTTGCCCCCAATAACTACCCGAAGACGAAATGCGGCCTCAACGTCAACTACCAGTCTGTCGGCAGTGGCGCGGGCATTAACCAGTTACTCGCCCATACAGTAGACTTCGGCGCTACAGATGCGCCACTGACCGACGCGCAAGAAGCCAAAAGCACGGCGGGAACCATCATCCACATCCCGGTAACGCTGGGCGCGGTAGCCATGTCCTACAACCTCACCGGCATCTCAGGGAATCTCAATTTGACCCCGGCCATCATCTCTGCCATCTACCTCGGCACAACCACCTTTTGGGATGACGCAGCGATTAAGGCTGCCAACCCTGGCGTCACGCTGCCACATCAAACGATCACCCCGGTGCATCGCTCAGACGGTAGCGGCACCACAGGCATCTTCACGCGCTACCTGAGCGCCGTAAGTACCACCTGGTCCTCGAAGGTGGGCGCGGCCACCACCGTCAACTGGCCTGTTGGCGTTGGTGGCAAAGGCAATGCCGGAGTCGCTGCGGCGGTCAAAAGCACCGTCGGAGCCATTGGCTACGTCGAACTGGCGTATGTTCTCTCGAATAACCTTTCTTACGCTGCCGTCCAGAATGCTAATGGGAAAAACGTCTTACCCTCACTTGAGGGTGCTAAAGCGGATGCGGCCAACGTGACGAATATTCCCGCCGATCTGCGCTTCTATATCGTCAACGCGCCTGGTGATACGTCCTATCCCATTTCGGGCTTCTCGTGGGTCGTCGTCTACCAGACACAGACCAATACTGCCAAAGGCCAGGCCCTGGCAAACATGCTCTGGTGGATGACGCACGCGGGCCAGCAGTACTCCACCGCGCTCAACTATGTACCACTGCCCGACACTATTGTGACAAAAGATGAGGCGCAGATCAAATCGATGACCTGCGGCGGCTCGCCATGCTATACCGGCATCGTCAGCTAGCGTGTCAGTAATCTTGTCAGCCAGTTTCACGGGCGGAAGAGAGGGATACTCTCTCTTAACTGGTGGATAGTCACTCTTCACGTGAAGCGGTGGGGTAATCCTGACATGTAGGGACGCCCACAAGGGGCGCTTTCACTGGGAGGTTTTTTAGGAAAGGGCCAGCGAGTGGGAGGTGTCATCCTGAGCGCAGCGAAGGATCTGCGTGCTGCCGACGAGAGATCCTTCGCTGCGCTCAGAGCCTGCCCTGAACGCAGTGAAGGGATGACAGGCAAGATCGGCGCGTTTCAAAACAACCTCCCAGTGAAAGCACAAGGGGCGTCCGGCCCCGCCCATCACATGAAGCGTGACAGGCCTATTGAAGAGGCGTAGCGCTGGCGCAAAAAGGAAAGTGGTGCTGTATGCAACAGAGCCTTCCAGGGACGAGGAATGTGGCGCGGTTGCTCAGATGGGGTAATCGCCGGCTCAGTGATACCATCTTTCGCGGGATCACCATCCTGCTTGTCCTGTTCGTGGTGGCGATCGTCGCGGGAGTCGCATGGATACTCATTAGTAATTCGATGCCGGCGATCCAGAAGTTTGGCTTCCGTTTTCTCACGAATCAGGCCTTCGATCCCGTCCACAACGTGTTTGGGGTCGGCCCCGCCATCTTCGGGACGCTGGTAACATCGGCCTTCGCCATCCTATTCGCTATCCCTATCGGGGTGGGTACGGCCATTTTTCTAGTGGATTTTTGCCCGCGCCCTATCCAGAGTCCCCTGGCGTTCATCGTCGAACTGCTGGCCGCCGTGCCGAGCGTCATCTATGGTCTGTTTGGCTTTCTCGTCCTGGCTCCCTGGTTACAGGGGTCGGCGGAACCCTGGCTACAGAAGTACCTGGGGTTCCTGCCGTTCTTCCAGGGCGCCTTTCACGGGCTTAGTCTGTTTACCGCGGGAGTCATCCTGGTGATTATGGTCCTTCCCCTGATTACCAGCGTGTCGCGCGAGGTCATCCTCACGACGCCCACCACGCAGCGCGAGGCGCTGCTGGCGCTGGGTGCCACCCGCTGGGAGGTCATCCGGCACGCGGTGCTCCCCTACTCGCGCATCGGCATCACCGGCGGCGTCATCCTGGCGCTGGGCCGCGCACTGGGTGAAACGATGGCCGTCACGATGGTCGTCGGCAACCAGGCATCACCCATCAGCCCCGGCCTCTTCAATTCGGGCTACACACTGGCGAGCGTCATCGCGAACCAGTTCAATGAAGCCACCCCTGGCCTCTTCTTCTCGGCGGTGATCGAGGCGGGCCTGCTCGTCTTTATCATCACCCTGATCACCAATATCATCGCGCGCGTCCTGATCTACAGGATGGGTCATCGCGTGGGAGGACTTGCCACATGAGTATCACGGTAGAACAGCAGCAACCGACTGCCAACCCGTTCCAGGCTCCGCGCACAGCGCACAACGCTCGCCGGCGCATCAGCAACATCGCCATCGTCGCCCTCTCACTGCTGGCTACGGCGTTCGCCGTGGCCGTGCTGCTCTTCCTGCTGCTGTACGTGCTACGCGCTGGCCTCCCCTACATCAACCTGGACCTGTTCACCAAAATTCCCACGCCCAATGGCGAGCCGGGCGGCGGCCTGGCGAACTCGATCCAGGGATCGCTGATCCTGGTCGGCCTGGCCTCGCTCTTTGGCATCCCGCTGGGACTGTTCACGGGCATCTACCTCTCCGAATTCGGAGGCCGAGGGCCTATCGCCACGGGGGTTCGCTTCCTGGTCGATGTGCTGACCGGCATCCCGACCATCATCTTCGGCCTTTTCGCCTGGATTTTCATCGTCGTCCCCCAACAATCTTTTTCGGGGCTGGCTGGAGGCGTGGCCCTGGGCATTATCATGATCCCGATCGTGGCTCGCACCTCGGAGGTGGTGCTGCGCCTGGTCCCGAACGAACTGCGCGAGGCGTCGCTGGCCCTCGGCGCGACCGAGTCACGCACCATCCTGCGGGTGGTCATTCCTTCAGCGCGCAACGGCATCATCACCGGCATTGTGCTGGCCATGGCGCGTGTAGCCGGAGAAACAGCCCCGCTCTTGATGACGGCCTTTGGCAATCCGTTCTTTAACTCTGACATTACCCGGCCCATGGACGCGCTTCCCCTGCGCATCTTCAACTTCGCGGAAAGCCCCTACCAGGCGCAGATCAACCAGGCCTACGCAGGCTCGCTCGTCCTGATCGTGCTCATTCTCATCACCTCGTTTGCGATACGCTGGGCAACTGGAGGATTTAAACACGGTGGACGATAAATATGTCCACTTCCTGGAAACAGAGAAGAGCAAAACAAGCGAGCAACAGCAACGGGTGATGCTGGCAGAAAAGGAGTAAGGTATGGCAATAGAAGTTCGCAACTTGAACGTGTGGTACGGGCGTTCGCAAGCGCTCCACGATATCACTCTCACCATCGAATCACAGGGCGCCACCGCCATCATCGGCCCATCAGGGTGCGGGAAATCGACCTTTGTGCGCTGCCTGAATCGTATGCACGAGGAAATAGCCGGGGGCCGCGTCGAAGGCGAGGTACTGGTCGAAGGAATCAATATCTACGAGCGTTCTATCCAACCAGTGTATGTGCGGCGTCACATCGGCATGGTGTTCCAGCGCCCCAATCCGCTCCCAACGCGCAGCATCTTCGAGAACGTGGCGATCGGCCTGCGCCTCAACGGGCTGGCTCGTGGAGACGCGCTCAAGGAAATCGTTGAACGCAGCCTCACGCAGGCCGCGTTGTGGGATGAGGTCAAGGACCGTCTGAATGAGTCTGCCGGGCAATTGTCGGGTGGGCAGCAGCAGCGGCTGTGCATCGCGCGCGCGCTGGCCATCGAGCCGAAAATCATCCTGATGGACGAGCCAGCTTCCGCGCTCGATCCCATTTCAACCTTTCAGATCGAAGATCTAATGCGGGAGCTTCGAAAAACCTATCCTGTCGTGATCGTGACGCACAATATGCAGCAGGCGGCGCGTGTGGCGGAGAAGACGGTCTTCTTCCTGCAAGGTAGGCTGATCGAACAGGGAGAGACCGGGAAGTTCTTCTCACGTCCTCAAAAGAAAGAAACCGAAGACTACATCAGTGGACGTTTCAGTTAAGCATCTATGACAGAATGTCAGGGTGAGCCTTGACAATTGAAGAAAATGAGGACCATGCCATCATGAATACTTTTGCAGATGCAAATACGCTCGAAGGAAGGGCACCGGCTCAACTTCCCGAGGGGGCAAACATCTTCTCTCGCAAAGTTGCTCGAAGCGGCCATATCTCGTTTGAAGGGCGTCCGTACTTCATTAGCAAGACCCTGGCGGGCCGTTACATTCGTTTGATTGTGGTGGCGAACCGCCTGATTGTTGATACCGCTATCCCTTTACATAAAGAGTACCCGCTGGTGTAAAATACTGTATGAGGTGTGTCGTATTGTAAAGGGAGGATACCTGGCACACCAGGAGGTTGCATGGACACCCGCTTCAATAAATTTGGTAAGGAACCGCCAGCGGTGGAGTTTGAAATCACACCTATGCCCAAACCAGTTGAAAGTACACATGTGCCTAAAGTCACTATTGCCGGGGCTGCTACAGTGCTTAACCCGGAAGCAGTGACTAAAATTGACGTGCGCCACGCCAATTTCTGGTATAGCGCCAAACAGGCACTTTTCGATGTTTCTCTCCCTGTTCGCGAGAAACATGTGACAGCCCTGATCGGTCCGTCGGGTTGCGGCAAAACAACGTTCCTGCGCACGCTCAATCGCATGAACGATCTTATACCGGGTACGCGCACGGAGGGTGAAGCCATACTAGATGGCCGCAATATCTATGAGAAATCACTTGACGTGGTCGCCCTGCGTCAACGTATTGGCATGGTTTTCCAACGCCCCACTCCGTTCCCCAAATCGATCTTCGAGAACGTAGCGTACGGCCTGCGCGTTCAAGGCACATCGAGAAAGCGCATCCAGGAGCGTGTAGAGGCCAGCCTGCGCAGAGCGGCCCTGTGGGATGAGGTCAAAGATCGTTTGAAAACGTCGGCGCTCGGCCTTTCGGGTGGGCAACAGCAGCGCCTGTGCATCGCGCGCGCCATAGCAGTCAACCCCGAAGTGCTTTTGATGGATGAACCGGCGTCTGCGCTCGATCCCATCGCCACGCTGAAAATTGAGGAATTGATCGTCGAATTAGCAAAAGACTACACTATTGTGATTGTGACACACAATATGCAGCAGGCGGCGCGTGTCTCGCAATACACGGGATTTTTCCTGAATGGCAAGCTGATCGAATACGCGCCAACGGTCGAACTTTTTGAACACCCGCGCAAAAAAGAAACCGAAGATTACATTAGCGGGCGTTTTGGTTGATAGAACATTGGAGGCACCCTGTGGGGCGTAAAATACTGGTTGTGGACGACGAGGCGGTGCTGGTAGAGACGATTGCCTATAACCTGGAACAGGCCGGCTACCAGGTGATTACGGCGGCGGACGGTGCCAGCGCGCTGGAGGTCGCCCGTCGCGAATCACCCGACCTGATCATTCTCGATATCATGCTGCCCGAAATGGACGGGCTAGAGGTCTGTCGCCAGTTGCGGCGCGATGGTAGCACCGCCGCCACGCCTATCATTATGCTTACAGCGAAAGGTGACGAAATCGACAAAGTCGTTGGGCTGGAAGTCGGCGCGGATGACTACGTGACCAAACCTTTCGGCAGGCGCGAGTTACTGGCCCGTGTGCGCGCCCTGTTACGACGCGCCAATCCCACGCAAGAAGACGGGAACGCGCAGAATGTGTCTGGCGAAACTTCACAAACGCAACGACCGGGGCGCGAACTGCTGGCCGGGCCGTTGCGTATCGACCTCGCCGGGCGGCGCATCAATTGCCGTGGCAAGGATCTCGAACTGCAACCCAAACAATTCGACCTCTTGACCTACCTGGCGCGCAATCGCGGCACCGTGCTGACACGCGACCAACTGCTGCAAAACGTGTGGGGATATGATTACGTCGGCGATACGCGCACCGTCGATGTCCATGTGCGCTGGCTGCGTGAAAAGCTCGAAGAAGACCCGGCCAACCCCAAATTGATCCAGACCGTCCGCGGCGTAGGCTACTGCTTCCGCTGGTAGGAACATCCAGGGCCGAGGCGAACTCATTCTACTGTCATTCTGAGCGAAGCGAAGAATCTCTCGCCCGCCACACGCGGATTCTTCGCTTCGCTCAGAATGACAGTAGAGCTGCGTTTATCCACTCAGGTATGTGGTATCATAAATACGAAGAACCTGTCGATTTCTTTCCAATGGTAAGGAGCAAATTCATCTTGGAGCCTTTGACCGCACATCTTACGTTATCCCCTGATGCCTCGATTGATCTTCACATGCATACCACTTATAGCGATGGACGCTGGCCTGTTGAGCAGTTGATTGATTACCTGGCGGCGGAACATTACGATCTCGTAGCCATCACCGACCATGATCGCGTCGATACAGTTGCCAGCAACCAGGAACTGGCCGCGCGAAAAAACCTGCCCGTGCTGGCCGGTGTCGAAATGAGTACCGATTGGAACGGCCAGATGGGCCATGTTCTCTGTTACGGTTTCGACCCACAGAACAATAAACTGCTCGCGGTAAGCCAGCACGTAGTGCAACGCCAGCTAGAAAATACCCGCGCCGTCTACGAAGAGTTGCGCCGCAAAGGATATGAATTCCCACACCAGCAAGAAGTGTTACAGGAGAACGACGGCAATGTGGTGCTGCCGCGTGACAATATCCGCCTGCTGCGCGAACACGGCTATGCGAACGACTGGCAGGCAGGTCTGCGCCTGATCCGCGAAGCCGGATTTGTCTCAATTCACGCAGACATGGCAGAAACAGTCGATGCCGCGCACAGCAGCGGTGGCGTCGCGCTCATCGCCCATCCCGGTCGCCGCGAACAGAATTTCACCTATTACGACATTGATCTGCTCGACAAAGTACGCGCCAGCGTACCCCTGGACGGCATCGAGGTCTATCACCCCTATCATAGCCCTGAAATGGTAGAGGCCTACCGCGAATACGCCCGCAAGCATCACCTGCTCACCAGCGCCGGTTCCGACTCACACAGCCACCCCGGACGGATGCCCATCAAGCGCCGCGCCGAAATCAGCCGCGAACTGCTTGAACGTGTAGGAATACAAATCACCCTGTAAACAACATATCCCCCCCTTGCAAGGGGGGGATATGTTGTTTACAGGGTGATTTTAGCCGAGCGCCTCTCTTCCCGCCTCAACCGGCAAAACCTCTTCCGCATCGTAATCGGTGGCTACCGTAATATCACGTCCGCGTCCCAAACCGATAACGTTGAAGATCGGTGTCAGCACGATTGCCAGGATGAGGTTCAGGATAATCATCGAAAACGCGGTATACATTGCCGGGAAACTCACGCCGAAAATGGAAATGGCGTACACCGACTTTAGTCCTGCTGCCGAGAACAGGATAGTGCCCAGCACTTCCGCGACAAACCAGCCGATCAGCAAGGCCCAGCGATTGAACCAGTTCGTGTAGAGACCCAGGAAGACTGCCGGAAGCGTCTGGAGAATCCAGATACCACCCAGCAGTTGGAAGTTAATCACCTGCGCGGTGGGAATGTAGATGATAAAGAGTACCGCGCCAAACTTCAGGACAAACGATGCCCATTTGGCAACGGTGGACTCCGCTCGCTCGCTGGCATTCGGGGAAATGTACTCTTTGTAGATGTTGCGCGTGAACAGGTTAGCTGCCGCGATAGACATTACAGCCGCAGGTACCAGTGCGCCAATCGAAATGGCGGCGAAGGCAAATCCTGCGAACCATGGCGGGAACTGGGCATTGATAAGCAGAGGCATGGCGTAGTTCGCGCCCAGGCTTTTCGGGGGCTTAATGCCTGCCGCGATTGCCATATAGCCCGTCAGTGCCAGCAGACCGAGCATCAGCGAGTAAATGGGCAGCAGCGCAGTATTACGCTTGACCACGTTCTTGCTGTTGCTACTCAAAACGCCTGTCAAAGAGTGCGGGTAGAGGAACAGGGCCAGAGCCGAGCCAAGCGCCAGCGACACAAACGCCCAGTTCTGTTTGGGACTGAGAAATTCAAAAAACGTGGTGGGACTCGCGGCATGTTTCTTCGCGACGGCGGCAAAGATGGCTCCGAAGCCACCCAGTTTGGCAGGCAACACGATAAGCAAAGCGATCAACACGATGAAGATCATGATGTCCTTCACCATCGCGATCATGGCAGGCGCGCGCAGCCCGCTCGTGTAGGTGTAGGCCGCCAGAATGAGGAAGGCAATCAGTAGTGGAAGCTCAATCTGGAGCCCACCAATCGATACGGAGAGTGGAATACCGAGAGCGGCCAGCGAGACCTGGATGCCAAACATCTGCAAGGCGATATACGGCAGCGTGGCAATGATTCCGGTGAGAGCAATCGCGAAAGCCAGCGTTCTGCTGCCGAAACGATCTTTCACAAAGTCGGCGGCGGTGACGTAGCCGCGCTGCTTGCAAACCGACCAGAACTTGGGCATCAGGATAAAGATGATTGGATAGACGAGGATTGTATAGGGAACTGCAAACCAGCCATTCAACACGCCCAGGCCAAACATCGCAGCAGGCACGGCGATGAACGTGTAAGCGGTATAGAGATCACCACCCAGCAGGAACCAGGTAACGGTTGTGCCGAAACGCCGACCGGCCAGACCCCACTCGTTGATCTGATCCAGGTCGCCGCGTCGCCAGCGCGCGGCAATAAATCCCATGCCCGTCACGATGAGAAAAAAGATGATGAAGACGGTAAAAGCAACCGGATTAAAGGTAAACATGGAAGGCTTCTCCTCCTTACTTCATTAGCAGGCGAGCGGCACGCACCGCCTGTACTGCGCTCTGCAATCCGCACGAGCGCTGACCCGTGATGTCAGGCTCCCAGGAAGTAAAGCGCGCCCGTCAGGATGGCCGTCAGTAGAATCCAGAGCAGGGGGAACCAGTAAAGGAAAGGCATCCCGATGAATGTCGGGTCATTGCTGTTATAGAATGGAGGATACAGCAACACGATAAAAGGAATAATCAGGAAGACACGAAGCCAGGTACGCCTTGTCCGGGCCTGAGTCTGGGGTTGCACGCTCACAAGGTTTCTCCTTTCGCGCTTAGCGCAAGATACAATGAAACAAAATAAAAAAAGAAATGACTGGGAAAACGTGCGCGGATGAGCAGTAAAGTGATTGGTACCTCCTTGTAAATGGGTTTGAGGTGGAAGTAAGTATGTAGAGAACATACTTATCCCATCACGAAGAGATAGAAACCGATATATATGTAGTACACCATGAGCGGGGAAATGTCAATAAGGTTAGATGATATGATAATCGCGCAAAACTTCGTTCGCCGCGCGTTTGCCCTCTTCTGCTCCGCCTTCCATGTAGCCCTGGAAATTGTACGAGCAATGTTCTCCCGCGAAGTGGATATTACCCTGGCGCACCTTTTCATAGCCTGCAATGGTGGTATACTGACCCACCAGCCAGCACGAATAGCTGCCCAGCAAATTGGGGTCGCCGGTGGGATAACTGAGCGTGGCTGTGCCGGTATAATGTGCGCTGATACCGGGCCAGATCTCTTCCAGTTTCCGCAAAAATTCGCGCGCATACTGTCGCACCTTTGCATTGGCACTGGTTGTGTATGGCCCATCGGGGTTGTATGACGCGCCAAAGTTCCCACCAGGATATTCGACGATGATGCCGGTCTTGCCAGATTGCCCGCGTGTGGCTTCCCAGGTCGTCTGAAATCCAACATCCGTAAAAATATCGCCGGTAGCAACGCCCGGCCAGGGGCCTTTCGAGTTCCAGAAGCGTATGTCAAATTGTAGTTGCAGCTTAGAATTGGTACCGTATCCAAGCTCGACAATATCGGTCTGCTTGAGAGTCGTGAAGCCAGCCTGGCTATAATCCAGATTGCGCAGCACGCTGAACGGCATAGTGAGAATGACATGATCGAACGTTTCCTGCCGCCTGCCATCAGGCGTTGAGAATGTAACGGTGACAGTGCCGTCACGATTCTTTTTGATAGCGGTCATTTTCCAGTGCAGTTTGACGGCATTTGAAGGCAGGCTGGCAGCGATGGCAAGCGGCAATCGCTGGTTGCCCCCGATAATATGAAAGCGCTCATCAGAGACGCCATAGATGCTGAGCTTTCCCGCCGTGGGCTGAGTAGCAAGCAGGTAGAGCAGGTTGAGGGAACTCTGAACGGTGGTTTCGCGTCCAAATTCGCTGATATAGGCTGCATCAATTAACTGGCCCATAGTCGAGGTATGGCCGCCTGGGACATATTGCTCAATCCAGTCATAAATGCTCATGTGGTCAAGCCGGTAGCCAGTGGCGTTGAAGTTATTATAGGTGGTGATAGGAGCGGCATTTAGCTGCTGTGTCAGTACCTGGTAGACTGGTTTGAAGTCTACGTTAGCCTGAGCCTGTGTGTAGTATTTCCCGAAGAAAAAGTAGGTGATTTGCGATCCCGGCGGCTCCGCTTTATTCACATCCACCAGTGGCAGGTTAAAGCGTTTTGCCAGTTGCCGTATGAGGAAATGGCCCGTGTCGATCAATTCGCCGCACCATTCCGTTGCCTGTTCACCGGCCCAGGTGCTAGTATTGGAGTGCATACGCCCACCGATACTCCCGGACACTTCGTAGATAATGGATGGTAAACCGGCGTCTTGCAACGTCAGGGCAGCAGTCATGCCAGCAATGCCCGCGCCCATAATGCCGATACGCGGTACACCGCTGGCTGATGCATTCGGCACTCGTTCACCCCAGATGAACGGGCCAGCCAGAGCAGCCCCGGCGGCGATAGCCCCCGCGCCTTTCAGCAAATCGCGCCTGCTTATGCCGCCACGTCTTTGTTCCTGCACCTCTTCAACAGAAATATGTTGGTCGTTTGCCTCGCCAAAATCGCGGGTAAGTTGCTGTAGCGCGTGTAAAAGCGGTGTGCGTGCCATTAGCGGGTTTCCTTTCTTCTGGTGCAAGTCGTTGCTGTTCCCTCAGAGCAACGACTATCGATAGAGAAAACAGAGATAGCTGGCAACGGAAACGGGGTAAATACGATAGAAAAGCTCTACTTGCAAGATTACCGTCATGAAGAGAGGTTCGTCAAGGTTTTTGGCGGGTTTGGTGATATGATGTGAATAACACACTCAAAAGCCTGAAGGAGGCAATCGAGAGTTGAATTGAGGCGAGTCGCGCCTGGGGTGATCCTATTCCCCCTCCTCGTAAGCTTATGTCAGCTTGATGCCAGGCCGCTATCTGCCCATAATGCGCGGCCATACAAGACAACAACTCAGCTAGCAATGGGCCGTAGCCTTCTGAACGTACCTTTACATCACCCGCATCATCACGCCCACCGCGTACACCGCCAGGTTCACCAGCCAGTAGGCCAGCACCGTACCCATCAACAGCGTCCCCGCCACCGTTATACCCAGTGCGGCCCAGGTAGTCCAACCTTTGATTACCACTGGTCGTTCAAGAGCTTTTTCCGCGACTACAGACGTTTTCTCTTTGCTCAATGGTGCCGTTGGCGGTTTGACAGCGACAGCTGTGGCGGCTGCGTTATTGCCCGGTTTGCCGGAATTGACGCGGCGACCTGATACAGGCGCGGGCCTTGTTGGTACGCTTGTCGCAACACCGGCAGTGTGCGCCGCGGCTTCTTTTTCCATGAACATCGCAGCGATTACGCGCAGGTAGTAGTACATGCCGAGCACGCTGGCAAGCACGCCTATGATGAGCAGTTCGGGATGACCGCTTTGCAGGGCGGCGTAGAAGATGTAGTATTTGGCAGCAAAGCCGGCCATGGGCGGGAAACCGGCCAGGGAAAGCATGAAGAAGGCCAGCAAGCCTGCCAGCAGCGGTTGGCGATACCACAACCCGCGCAGATCGCTCAGATTGCTGCCGGAATTATCGGCGCGTTCCAGCACGGAGACGATGCCAAAAGCTCCCAGGTTCAGAAAAGCGTAGCAGAACAGGTAGAAAAGGATAGCAGAGAGTCCAACCGTGCCGCCCGCCACGACGCCGATCAACAAATAGCCAGCATGGGCAATGCTCGAGTAGGCCAGCAAACGTTTGACGTTACTCTGCGCCAGCGCGAGGATGTTGCCAACCACAATCGTCAGCACAGTAATAGCCCACACGACGGGCATCCAATCATTGCTAATAGGGGCAAACACGATGGCGAAGACGCGCGCGAAGGCGATCAACGCCGCGGCTTTGGTACCAACCGACATGAAAGCCGTCACGGGCGCGGGCGCGCCATCATACACATCGGGCGTCCATGCCTGGAATGGCACAGCAGAGACCTTGAAGGCAAAACCAACCATCAGCAGGCCCATGCCGATCAAGAGCAGTGTCGGTGCAGGAACATGAGCGCCCGGCAGTAGATGCAAGAGATCAGCGCGATGCAGCAAATAATTGCTTATGCCGGCAAACGAGGTGCTGCCCGTTGCGCCATAGGTCAGGGCAATGCCGTAAAGCAGGATGGCCGAGGCGAAGGAACTGAGTAAGAAATACTTCATGCTCGATTCGCGTGAAGTGGCGCGGCGCATGACGAAGCCGCACAGGATGTAGAGCGCCAGCGAAAGCATCTCCAGGCCCAGGAAAATGGTCAGGAAACTGGTCGCGGCCACCATGATCATCATGCCAACCGTGCCGAGCAGCATCAGCGCGTAGTATTCACCCTGGTGCAGCAGGTTCAGGCGTTTCAAATAGGCAGGCGAAAGCAAGATACCCAGCGCGCTCGCGGTCAAGATAATGAAATAAGCGTAAAGCGTTCCAGGGTCGGAACCGATCATATGGTTAAAGGCAGGCAGGTAATCACCGAAGTTGAACAGGATAATGCTCGCGGCTAACGCGCCCGCTAGCCCCACCAGGCTCAACACGGGCAGCACAATGAAATTCCCCCCGTCTCCAGCCTTCATTCCCTTTTTCCCTGCTTGCGGCAAGAGCAAATCCGTGAGCAAGATGAGCAGCGCGAAGATCGCCAGAACCAGTTCTGGCGCGATACGCCCCCAATCAGCAGCAGATGCAATAAACGTGAACGACATAATGATTCCTCGGCTTAGTGTATTAACGCACTCGCGAAATGCTGGAGCGCATTCACGACCGCCGGTTCCATCAGGAAGATGAGCGGTTGTGGTTGAAAGCCAATATAAAAGATCAGGAACAACAGGGGCAAGACGCACAGGAACTCGCCCAGTTGAATATCACTTAGTATGTTTTTGCGTTCGAGCGCAGCTACCGGACCGTCGGTTTTGCGCGGCCCCTGCATGACGCCCTGGAAAAAACGCATCATATACCACGCGGCAGGCACAATAACCGCCGTGCCCAGCACACCAAAGATGACGCTGCTCTGGAAGACGCCCAGCAAAACCAGGAACTCACCCGCGAAACTATTCAAGCCGGGCAGTCCGAGCGAGGACAGGGCCGCAATGAACATCACCGTTGCCAGCACCGGAACGCGCTTTGCCAGCCCGCCGAAATCGCTCAAGCGGCGCGTTCCGGTGCGTGTCTCGATGTAGCCTACGATGAGGAAGAGCGCGGCAATAGTAACGCCATGATTAACCATCTGCATCACCGACCCCTCGATGCCCTGCGCATTGAACGCGAAGATCCCCAGCATGATGATGCCCAGGTGGCTGATGCTGGAATACGCCAGCAAGCGTTTCATATCGACCTGCGCCAGCGCCAGCGCCGCGCAGTAAAGAATACCGGTAACCGCCAGCGTGCTAATGAGCGGCGCTAACGTGCGCGCGGCATCGGGGAACAATGGGATGCAGAAACGCAAGAAGCCATAGGCTCCCGTTTTAGACATGGCTCCCGCCAGCATAACCGTCACAGGCGCGGGAGCTTCGCTATACGCATCCGGCAGCCAGCTATGGAAGGGGATGAGTGGCACTTTAACGGCAAAGGCGGCGGCAAAGGCCAGGAAAAGCCACATTTGCACCGTGGAATCGAGCTTGCCGTTCAGCAGCGTGGGAATATCAAGCGTATACGCGCCGCCCGCCAATTTTTGATGATAGTAGCCAAGCGCGATGATGCCCGCCAGCATCAAGAGGCTGCCTGCAGAGGTAAACAGCACAAACTTGATGGCGGCATAAATCCTGTGCTCGCCGCCCCAGCTTCCCACCAGGAAATAGGCGGGGATCAACATCAACTCCCAGAAAATATAGAATAGGAAGAGGTTTGATGAGAGAAAAACCCCCAGAATGCCACTTTCCAACAAGAGCATGAAGGCCATGTAATTCTTCACCTTCTGCTCCACGCGGAATGACGCGCCAATACAGATAACCGTGAGCAGCGAGGTCAGCGCAACCAGCAAAAGGCTAATGCCGTCCACGTCCATGCTATAGTTGAGATTGAAGCCCTGCGTAGCAATCCAGGTGACTTGCTCATGCACGACCGAATAGTAGGCTGCCGTTGCTCCCGCGCCCACGATAGTCGCGTTGAAACCCGGAACTGCCTGAGAATACCCCAGCGCGAGGCCCAGCACGATCAGCAAATCGGCCCACGCAAAGCCCAGCGCCGTCCAGCGAATAACCCTCACACGTTCGCGCGGTAGAAATAGAACCACAATGCCACCGATCAGGGGCAAAAATGTTATCAGCGATAATAATGGAAACATGCCACTACCCCCTCACCGCGTAATAGATGACAATCAAAATGACACCGAACAGGATTGCCAGCGCGTAGTTGCGCATATAGCCCGTTTGCAGGCGGCGCAATCCGGCGCTGGTGCGGCTAAATACCCACGCAATTTCCCTGCTGCCACCATCCAGCACAGTGCCTTCGAGCAGTCGCGATGCCGAGCGGCCAAACCACAACAGGGGAATGACGATGACATCGTTCAATATCTCATCAATGTAATATTTGTGGAAAACCAGTTGATAGAACGGATTCTTGCTCTCTTTGTACTCGAAACCCTTTCCATACAGGGCTATTGCGCCAAGAATGCCCGCTACACCGAGGGCCACACTCAAACCCGTCGATACCCATTGCATGGTCAATGAAGCCTCTGGAAAGGCAACGGGTGTTACCGACCAGGCCCGATTGGTAAAAACCGGACTGAGGAAGGTTGCCAGTGGATGCCAGTTCGGTAAGCCAATTAGCCCGAACGAACCTATCCACCCGCCTGTAACCGCGAATACCGCCAGGAGTATCATAGGTACCGTCATGATGGCGGGCGCTTCATAAATCCTGTAAAAGCCGCCATGTCCCTGGATATGCTCTTCAACCTCTGTTCCTTCGCCTTCACCAGCGCTGTGCTGCGCGGGGCCACTGCCGCGATACCTGCCAAAGAAAATACCCAGCACCAGGCGGAACATATAGAACGCCGTCAGCCCCGCCGTAATCAGGCCAATTGCCCACAAGAGATAAAAGGCAATGCCGGTTTTTCCAGGCGTCGAGGAGGCGTACGCCAGCAAAGAACTGAGTATCTCGTCCTTGCTCCAGAAGCCCGACAGGGGCGGAATGCCGCTGATCGCCAGGGCCGCGATAAGAAATGTCCAGAAGGTGATTTTGAGACGGTGCCGCAATCCGCCCATCTTGCGCATATCCTGCTCGCCGCCCAGCGCGTGAATGACCGCGCCCGCTCCCAGGAAAAGCAGGGCTTTGACATAGGCCTGCGTTATCAGGTGGAACATACCCCCATTATAATCGTGCGCTCCCAGGCTCATGAACATGTAGCCAAGCTGGCTGATAGTTGAGTAGGCCAGCACTCGCTTGATATCAAGCTGGAAAACAGCTATACTGGTCGCGAAGATAGCTGTCAGGCCTCCAAGCGTCGCGACAATCAGCAGCGCGGTAGGCGATACGTCGAAGAAAGTATGGGCGCGCGCCACCAGGTACACGCCAGCCGTTACCATCGTGGCGGCATGGATCAGGGCGCTGACGGGCGTCGGACCCTCCATCGCGTCGGGAAGCCACATGTAAAGCGGCAACTGGGCCGATTTGGCCGCGCAGGCGATGAAGAGCAACAGGCAAATGGCAGTTGTAGCCAGTCCTGGAGCCGCCTGGTTAAGCGCTCCCAGGCTGCCGCTGGCGTCGGTATAGAAATTCAGCGTGCCATAGTTCTTGAAAATGAGGAAAATGGCGATCATCAGGCCGAAGTCGCCGATGATGTTGATGACCAGGGCTTTGCGCGCTGCGGCTGTCGCGGCGCGGCGCTGGTACCAGAAGCCGATCAGCAAAAACGAGGCCAGACCCACCAGTCCCCAACCAACCAGCAGGAAAAGGAAATTATCCGCGCTGACCAGCAGCGCCATCGCGAAAATAAAGAAGTTGAGATAGGAGAAGAAGCGGCTATATTCGCCGTCATTCTCCTCGCGCATATAGCCCGCCGAGTAGATATGGATGAGAAAACCCACGCCGGTTATGATCATCAACATAACGGCGGAAAGCGGATCGTAGAGCAGACCAAAATTCACGATGAGAGGATTAGCGCCAGGTCCCGCGCCAACCACACCGGAGCTGACCCAATTATAGATCACCTGGTCTGCGGCGGCAGGAGACGATGGTAACGCTCCGCGTAGCGATAGAAAGCTGATAGCGGCGAAGAGAAAGGCCACGCCCGTAGTACCCAGCGCTATCGTAAGCGCTCCAGGGCGGGCCAGAGCGCGTCCGGCCAGGCTCAGGATGATAAAGCCGAGCAGGGGCAGCGCCAGTATCCATACAGTTAAATTTGTCATACTACTAGCCTCGTAATGCGTTCATATCGTCAACGTCGATAGTGCGGCGCGTGCGGAAAATGGAGACAATAATAGCCAGTCCCACCACCGCTTCGGCTGCCGCGACGGTCAGTACCAGAAACACAAACATCTGCCCATCCACCGAGTCGAGATAATGCGAGAAGGCCACAAACGAGAGATTAACGGCGTTCAACATCAGTTCAATCGACATAAAGATAATCAAGGGATTGCGCCGGACCAGTACCCCGGCTACGCCAATGGTAAAGATCAACGCGCTTACCACTAAATACCACGATACCGGTATAGACATAATCGCCTCCGTCTTATCATCAACCATGTGTAGGGACGCGATTTATCGCGTCCTCTTCTCACGTCCGTATCTCGCCAATTTTGCCGGTTGCCGGACGCCGTTGCCGGACGCCGTTGCCGGACGCCGTTGCCGGACGCCGTTGCCGGACGC
>JADEYI010001469.1_pt1 | contig 17475 bp, 16 predicted proteins | sample 8542331 | NCBI WGS metagenome assembly JADEYI01 (sample SAMN16510988, study PRJNA670497) | mine drainage metagenome | isolation source: biofilm near Copperflume 1 | place: Germany: Marsberg coppermine Kilianstollen | collected 2018-02 | reverse complement strand
TTACCATCGACAAATGGGCAATCAACAAACGGGTGCCGATGGGATCAATGGGCGGGTGATCATAGGCTCGTTGATCATCAAACATATGTGTGATTTTAGTGACCGGAAAACGGTTCAGCAAATCCAGGAAAACATGTACATGCAGTACTTCATCGGCTACAGTAGTTTCAGCGATGAAGTTCCCTTTGATGCTTCCTTGTTTGTAGAAATCCGCAACCGCCTTGGTGCCGAGCAAGTCAATGCGATCAATGAAACTATTTTAGGGCTCTCCAAAGAGAAAAATAAAGGGCCGCCTGACCCTCCCTCACCACCAGCGGACAGTTCACCGTCAACGGCCAGCCCTCCTTCTGCTCCAGCGGGAGAAGAAGTATCCCAGGAATATAAAAGACGGTTTGGTTATTATCCAAAAGAAGTGCTGGTGGATAAGATCTACTGCACACGGGCTAATCGGGCCAGCCTGAAAGAACTGGACATCGGACTGAGGGCAAAGCCACTGGGCAGACCCAAGGCGGTGCCAACAGGGCACGTAAGCCCGGGGGAGCGCAATCCAATAGAAGGGAAGTTTGGGCAAGCAAAAACAGCCTACGGTATGAACCGGATAAGAACGAGGCTGCAACGCACAAGCGAATCTTGGATTGCCACCATCATTTTGGTACTCAACCTGGTCAAGTTGGCTGGGACGGTACCCCCATTCCTTTTGGGTAAATGGTTGACTTGTTCAGCGCATAATGCTTTCTCCCCGATGACCTCATTCATTAATGAGAGTATACACCGAGTCCGGCACAAACCGGAATTTTCATTTTTCCATTCTTATTCAGCAGGCCCTAAATAGAGCAGCCCTTGAACTTGCAGGAGAACGAGTTTATTTTAAAAATTTATGAGCTCTATCCACTAACATTTTGCGGTCGGATGTTATGGTTGGGTCGCTATAAATGCGGGCTGAAAGTTCGCGAACAACTCCTTTTTTATATCCTAATCTTTCGGCCACCTGTTCGCAAAAATGAATTTCGCTCTTAAAAACTTGCCCATCGCTTTTCATAAGCTGAATGAGGTGGTATAGGTTTTCAAATTTTTGATCTTCGGACAGGGATGACAAATCGCCAATGGGATTTGGCTTTTTCATCATTTCATCAATTTCTTCTTTAGAAAAGCCGTTGGCCTTACCGATCATGTGTATAACTTTGGCTTCTTTTTCGGCTACGGTATTGTCACTGGCAGCTAAGTTGATGAGCATGTTTAGTTGTTCTTTTATCATGATGTTTTAATATTTACCGGGAAATTGAATTAATCGAAGCGAAATTTAGTTAAAATCCGTTTATTCCTAAACCTATTAGAAAAAAACTAAATGTCAGGTTAAGCAACTTCCAGCAATACGACCTGTCTTTAGTACAAATAAAGTGAAATTATGAAGAAGTCAACAGTTGGTTTGTTCTTGTTTTGGATATGTTCCCATTCCTTACACGCGCAGCAAACGGAAATCCGCCCGCTAGGCTCATTCAAGGGCATTAAAGTTTCCCAAGCTATTGATGCGTATCTTAAAAAAGGGGATAAGGAAAGTGCTCGAATAGTTATTTCCGGAGGATCAGTGGAAGATGTGATTACCCAAATTGAGGGAAGTTCCCTTAGGATCAAACTGAGGGATGGGAAACATTTTTGGAATAATGTGCATGTTAAGGTTTACGTGACTTATGTTAATTTAGAGAAGATAGCTGCAAGTTCAGCAGCCAGTGTGTTTTCTGAAGGAGAGATAAATGCAGATCATATCGATATCAATGTGTCGAGTGCGGCCAACGTGGAGGTGTCGCTGAATGTCAATTCCGCCATGGTGGATACTTCGAGTGCAGGGGAGGTGGTAGTGGAGGGGAAGTCTAAAAAATTGGAGGTGGAGGCCAGCAGTGCAGGTGAAGTTGATGCTTATCGGTTGGAGAGCGAAACCGTGGTGGCTAGAGTAAGTAGTGGTGGCGAAGCAAAAATTGCCGTCTCAAAGGATTTTGAAGCGCATGCCAGCAGTGGCGGAGATATTCGTTATCGGGGAAACCCCTCTCGCACAAACACACACTCCAGTAGTGGGGGATCAGTGAAAAAATCGAATTAACCATTTTTCACTTTTAAGGTGTTGAGTGTCACCAAGAACGGTTTTGGTTACTCCATCGTTGTACTGCCTTATCTAAATTCTTTGGCTTTTCATTCTAAGCAGGGTTCGCTTTTCGTTGACTTTGTAGATTAATACGAGTACTTTGTCGGCTTACTAAGCTGGTTAAAACCTCGATGGATTCTACTAAAACATTTTTTGGCCACCCTCGCGGGCTTGCTACTTTATTTTTTACGGAGATGTGGGAGCGGTTTAGCTACTATGGAATGCGGGCTTTGCTACTTCTTTTCATGGTGGCCGCGATTGAGGATGGGGGAATGGGACTTGACGAGAAAACGGGCGGAGCCGTGTATGGTTTGTACACGATGTTTGTTTATTTGTTGGCTTTGCCTGGCGGGTGGCTGGCCGATAAATTCTTTGGCTTAAGAAAATCAGTTTTCTATGGGGGCTGTCTAATCACTTTGGGACACTTCTGTCTTGCTTTTCCGTTCACCCAAACATTTTTTATAGGATTGTTATTTATTGTGATGGGCACAGGTCTGCTTAAACCGAACATAAGTAGTCTGGTAGGTGAGCTTTACCCGATTACCGATCAAGCGAAGCGCGATTCTGGTTTTTCAATTTTTTATATGGGGATAAATATTGGGGCCACCATTGCACCGATCATTACCAGTTACCTCGGTGAAAATATCAATTGGCACTATGGTTTTGCGGCAGCCGGTGTGGGCATGTTTCTAGGGGTGATTCAATATAAACTGACGGAGAAAACCTTGGGCACAGCAGGCCTTGAAGCTGCAAAACTCTCTGATCCTGTCCTTCAACAAAAAGTCGAAAAGAACTTTAAGATAGGACTAATGATATTTGGCTTTCTGTTGACGCTGTTCATTTTCCTTTTACTAACAAAGACCATAACAGTTGACCCGGTTGCGGTGGCCAAAATTTCAACGTATGCGATTGGAGGAAGTGTGATCGCTTATTTTTCGTATGTTTTGTTATTTGAGAAATTAGATAAAGATGAAAAGAATAAGATAAAAGTAATAGCGATTTTCTTTTTGGCTTCGGCCATGTTTTATGCCGGGTATGAACAACAAGGCTCATCGCTAAATTTGTTTGCGGCACGATATACCGATCGGTTTATTGGGACTTTTGAATTCCCTGCCGGATGGTTTCAAACGGTGCCTGCTGGAGCGGTCATTATCTTTGTTCCGGTTTTCGCGTGGCTATGGGTGTGGTTGGCCAAACGTAATATTAACCCGTCTACGCCCGTTAAGCTTTCGTTGGGCCTGTTTTTTATGGGGTTAGGCTTTGTGGTGATGATGGGTGCTTCAATGATTATCGTATCCGGCAGCAAAGCATTGCCTGGCTGGCTTATTGCCACTTATATTTTAAATACTTTTGGTGAAATATGTCTTTATCCGATCGGGTTAAGTGCGGTTTCAAAGCTTGCCCCGAAAAGGTTACTGGGTCAGATGATGGGGATTTGGTTCATGTCTCTTGCCTTGGGGAATTTGTCAGCGGGGTTGTTTGGAGGAGAATTTGACGACACGGCTATTACAGCGAATCCTCAACTACTGGTGGATTTATTTTGGGTGATGGTAAAATGGCTAATGATAGTAGCCATTCTTGTATTGTTGATCAGCAAACCGCTTAAAAAATTAATGGGTGATATTCGTTAAATCAAAATTCTTATGGCGCTACTTAAAAACTTCAAACCGTATATTGCACCAGGGGAAAACATTGCAGAGTTCACCATAAAGTCTGTTTTGCTGGGTTGCTTCTTCGGAGTTGTCTTTGGCTGTTCCACCACCTATCTCGCTATTAAAGCAGGCTTGACGGTAACGGCTTCGATTCCCATTGCCGTGATTGCGATCACGCTGGGAAGAAGGCTTTTCAAGACTACGATATTAGAAAACAATATTATTCAAACGACTGGTTCTGCGGGTGAATCGATAGCCGCAGGGGTGGCGTTTACCTTGCCCGGATTTTTATTTTTATCAGCCGATGAAAACGGAGTCATCAACAGTGCCAATTACTTCAATTACTTCACTATTTTTTCCCTTGCTGCTTTGGGCGGGATGTTAGGCACCATGATGATGATTCCATTGCGCAAATCACTGATTGTAAATGAACATGATTCTCTTCCTTATCCTGAGGGAACAGCATGTGCTTCGGTATTACAAGCCGGAGAAAAGGGGGGCGTTTTTGCAATGACCGCTTTTGTGGGAATGGGTGTTGCTTTTGCTTATGCCATGTTGCAGAAAGTTTTCCATGTAATAGCTGAAACCCCAACCTTTATAACTCGCCAAGCTAATAAATTCTGGCCTTCGGCAACGATCAATGGAGAAATCACTCCGGAGTATTTAGGCGTGGGTTACATCATCGGCCCGAAAATTTCTGGCGTGCTAGTGGCGGGTTCGGTATTGGCATGGTGGGCGCTTATTCCTTTACTCGCAACACTCGTCCCTTCGGAACAAATCGCTCACCAATTGGTGACCCTTGGCTATCTGAAAGATGTGGCTACAGCAGGCGGCCGAGGAGATTGGGATCCTGTTGAAAAGACTTTTGCTAATCCTTCTTCGGCCATCTATTTTGCTTATATCCGCCAAATTGGAGCTGGTGCGGTGGCCGCTGGAGGGCTTATCACTTTGCTTAAGACAATTCCTACTATCGTCAGCTCATTTCGAGAGAGTATGGGTTCGTTAAAAGAGAAAGGGGAATCTGGTGTTTTAAGGACTGAACGTGATCTTTCGTTTAAAGTCGTAATCATCGGAAGTATTTTATTGGTTGTTATTATTGCTATTCTCCCAAAAATCCCCGGTGATAGCATCGTTCAAAAGATGTTGCTTGGAGTTTTAATAATTATTTTTGGTTTCTTTTTCGTTACTGTTGCCAGCCGTATCGTTGGTTTGGTTGGCACAAGCAATAGCCCAATCAGTGGAATGACCATTGCGACTTTGATGGGGACGTGTTTGATCTTTACGGCTGTGGGTTGGACGGGAAAAATGTACGAACCCATGGCGTTGGTGGTAGGTGGGATCATTTGTATTGCTGCGGCTAATGCAGGCGGAACCTCCCAAGATTTGAAGACTGGCTTTTTAGTCGGGGCCACACCAAAATACCAACAGTTGGCCCTTTTTATTGGAGCTTTGGTATCGTCATTGGCCATCGGCATTATCATAAAAGTGCTAGACACCCCTACGCAAGACTTGATTGATCAAGGTTTTACGCATGCCATTGGTAGTACAAAATACCCTGCACCACAGGCAACCCTAATGGCCACGTTGACTAAAGGAATTCTATCCTTTAATTTAGATTGGCAATATGTGATGGTTGGTTTTTTTATTTCAATTACGCTGGAGCTTTGCGGGATAAAAGCCTTGGCGTTTGCGATCGGTTTGTATTTGCCATTAGCCACGACACTTCCCATTTTCATCGGTGGAGCGGTTAAGGGTTTTATCAATTGGCGAACGGAGCGGAAAAATGAAAAGGTAGAAGAGGACGAGTTGGGAAGAGGTAATCTTTTTGCCACCGGCTTGATAGCCGGAGGGGCAATTTCCGGGGTAGTGGTAGCCGTACTCTCTGTATTTTATTACGAATCACTTCAATCCATAAGTTTGGAACATGGACTCACTAAATTACTAAGCGTAAATGGCTACTCTATTTTTGGGGTTCTTTGTTTTGCTGCGATGGCTTTTATCTTGGGGAGAACAGCTGTTAAAAAAGACCTAGGTTAGGGCCTTTCTAAAAGCGTCAATTTTGGCATCCAGTTCGCTATTTATTTTTTCAAAATCAGACTTTGTTACGAGTTTACCCTTGATGCTCACATAGAATTTTATCTTTGGTTCTGTGCCCGAAGGGCGAACAGAAATTTTACTTCCCTGTTCCGTATAAAATTGGAGAACATCAGATTTTGGTAAACTGATAGTTTCGGTCTTTCCGGAAGTCAGTTTTTTCTCAATACTTGTTTTGTAATCGAGGAAGCGAATAATTTTCTCCCCGGCAAGTTCTTGAGGGGGATCGATTCTAAATTTTTCCATCATTGCTTTTATCTGTTGCTCCCCATCTGCTCCTTTTCGGACGAGGTTAATTAGTCCTTCTTTATAAAAACTATTTTCGATGTACATCTTCAGAAGCCAATCATACAAAGTTTCGCCATCCTCCTTCGCTGCCGCAGCCATGGCGGCAAAAAAAACACATGCACTTACGGCATCCTTGTCGCGAACGAAATCCCCAACCATGTAGCCATAACTTTCTTCACCGGCTGCAATAAACTTTTTCTTTCCTTCCAATTGACCCATCAACTCGGCAATGTATTTGAATCCGGTAAGAGTATTGTGGCACTCCACGCCAAAGTGTTGGGCCATGTCATCGACCAACTCAGTCGTAACAATGGTCTTCACGATATAGGCATCCTTTTTGTCTTTGAGGTTGTTCAGGATGAACCACATCATCAGACTGAAAGCCTGATTTCCATTGAGAAGAAAAAACTCACCTTTATCATTTTTAATTCCAAAGCCAACCCGATCCGTGTCCGGGTCGGTGGCCATAACCAAATCGGCATTAAGTTCCTTAGCCTTTTTCAAAGCAAGTTCCATCGCAGCTTTTTCTTCTGGATTTGGTGATTGAACCGTAGGAAAATTGCCGTCAGGAATCCGTTGCTCTTCAATAATATTAATGTTTTCGAAGCCCAGTCTTTTCAGGCATTCGGGTACCATCGTAATTCCTGCTCCATGAAGACTGGAATAAACCAAAGAGATCTTTTTTTGTTTGATGATGCTTTCTTTTCTGGGAATCCGCGCGAGAACCTCTTTATAGTAAGCTTCTTCTACTTCTGGCTCTATGGTTTTAATTTTGGAGGGATCGGCAACAAATTTCACCTTATCAAAACCTGAGATGGCGTTTACTTCTTTGATCACGTTGTTGTCATGTGGAGGCACTAATTGGGCGCCATCATTCCAATAGGCCTTGTAACCGTTGTATTCTTTTGGGTTATGAGAAGCCGTAACGACAACGCCCGAGTCACATTTTAAATGACGGATGGCAAATGAAAGAAGTGGGGTAGGGCGAAGGTCGGGAAACAAATGGACAATGATGCCATTGGCGGAAAACACATTGGCAGTGACCTGCGCAAAATACTTGCTGTCGTTTCTGCTATCGTGGGCAATGGCTACTTGAATTTGTTTGGCAGGGAACGATTTCTTCAGGTAGTTGGCCAATCCTTGTGTCGCTGCTCCGACCGTGTACTGGTTCATGCAATTGGCGCCCACACCCATGATGCCGCGTAATCCTCCCGTGCCAAATTCAAGGTCTTTATAAAAACTGTCTATGAGTTCTTTGGTGTCTGCATTGGCGAGCAATTTCTTTACCTGTTCTTTGCTTGCTTCGTCAATGTTGCTGTTGAGCCAATGGTTTGCTTTGGCAGTTGCCATTTCTAAAAGTGAGGACATAATTAGGCTGTAATTTTGAATGGATTTCGGATCGTAAGGGTATTTTCTATCACGAGGCCGTCTTGCATATCTTCGGAGTAAACAATGTTACAATGAGAAACCATTGCGGTAGCAATTATGATAGAGTCCCAAGAACTTAATTGATATAGAGTAGAGATATCAAAACTCTTTAAAAGAATTTCAGGGGTGATAACCACGGTTTGGAAACGACTCAGAAGCTTTCTTGCGAAATCAAATGTAGTTGCTTTATCAAGTTTTATTTTCTTTAAACAAACACTAATGTTTTCAGCGACAACCTGAGTGCTGATCAAAAATTCGGGTGATAATAAATTCTCCACCTTTTGTTTTTTAATCGCTGAACTTTTGTCAATAAGATAGAGCAAGATATTACTATCAACAAAAATCCTATCGGTCATATAATTCTTCTCTGTTGTAAGTTAAGTTGCTCAGGTCAACATTAAACTTAGAGAACTCTTCCCGTAATGACTTTCTCCAGGTTTCTAGATCAATTGGTTTTCCCATTTCACCGGTTTCTTTTTCAGAAGGTAAAACAATCACATCCATTTCCTCCGCCTTAAAATCATCTGGAAGATCGACCCTAAGTTGCCGTCCTGTTCTTTTTACTTTTTTTATTCTTACCGCTTCCATAGTTCAAAGTTACAAATTACCCCTTAATTCCTGTTCTAATTCTATCGCCTCAAATAAGGCTTTGAAATTCCCTTTGCCAAATGATTTTGCTCCGTTTCGCTCGATGATTTCAAAAAATAATGTAGGGCGATCTTGCACCGGTTTGGAAAAAATCTGAAGCAAATACCCTTCTTCATCACGATCGATAAGGATGTTTAGTTTTTGTAATTCCTTCCAGTCTTCATTGATATGCCCCACACGTTGCTTTACATCTTCATAATAAACTTCAGGCACACGCAAAAATTCAACACCTCTGTTTTTTAATTCACTAACGGTTTTAATGATGTCATCGGTGGCAATGGCGATATGTTGAACACCAGGGCTGTGATAAAAATCTAAATATTCTTCAATTTGGGATTTCTTTTTGCCACTCGCAGGTTCGTTGATTGGAAATTTAATGTACCCATTTCCGTTTGAAACCACTTTACTCATCAATGAACTGTATTCCGTTGAAATGTCTTTATCGTCAAAAGTGATGAGCAATTTAAATCCCATTACGTCTTCGTAGTACTTCACCCATCGATTCATTTGCCCTAACTCTACATTGCCCACGCAATGATCTACGTGTTTTAATCCGATAGGTGTAGGTTTGAATTTATTGGTCACGGGTTTGTAGCCCGGTAGAAACAAGCCTTTATAATTTTTCCGCTCCACAAACGTGTGAATGGTTTCACCGTACGTTTTGATGGATGAAAGAACGACTTCGCCCAATTCGTCTTTTAACGTTTTGGGTTCAACAGCGACTTCTGCACCACGAAGTATGGTTTCCTGAAAAGATTTTGTGGCATCGTCCACCCAAAGGCCTAGTACTTTCACCCCATCGCCATGTTTCACAACGTGATGGCTAATCTCAGAATCGGGAACTAGGGAAGTGGTGAGCACAAACCGGATTTTATTTTGCTGAAGCACATAAGAGGCGCGATCGCGAACCCCTGTTTCGGGGCCCGCATAGGCGATTAGTTCGAAGCCAAAACAATGTTGGTAATACAAGGCGGCCTGCTTGGCGTTGCCCACATAAAATTCAATGTGGTCGGTGCCATTGATGGGTAAGAAATCCGTTGCCATTTTTGTTATTTTAACTTGACAAATTTAATCATTCTACCTATTAAATTTTTAAAATCAAGTGCTTTTCATAATCTTGGAAAAAATTCTGATTATGGATACGAAAGCATTGGATAAGGCCATTCAGCAGATCGCAATCAAGCGAAATGAATTAAAGAAAATAGACTATAGCAATCCGAAATATGACGATCTAGAGGAAGAATTGCACGATATGGAAGACGCCTTACACGTAAAATATGGGGACTACCTGGAGGAAGCCCTCCAAGTCGTTCATGATAAACTTTCCCCAGAAACCGATGTGTTGTTCCCGGCTGCCTACATCGCAAAAAAATATGAGATTGGGCCTAACAATGAGTTCTCTGTGGCTGGTACAGAAGGTGTTTTTGTAGAGGTAGATTCTATTCCGGGCAAGGATACTAAATTAGTGATCGTGCCCAATCCGCTTCGGATTATTTTGAATGTGGGAAAGGATAAACAGGAGGTGGTTTGGAGTGAAGCGTGACGCATAGATACTTGTAGCTGCATTCTCTATCACAGGATTGGGATACCAAAATGGATGCCTGATTATGTGTAGAAGCTCGCAATTAGTTGAACCCTAATTTTCTTCTTACTTTTTCAATGACTGTGGTGGCAATTGCCGTAGCCTTTTCTTCGCAGCGATTTAATATTTTATCTAATTCGTCACTGTTCATAAAATGATTGTATGCCTCCCTTTCTTTTGAAAATTTCTGAATGATCAATTCATACAACTCTTGTTTGGCATGTCCATAGCCAAAATTGCCAGCTAAGTATTTTTGGCGGAGCGATTCTGTTTGTTCTGGAGTGGCCACCAATTTATAGATAGCAAACACATTATCTTGATCCGGATTTTTGGGTGCTTCCACAGGGGTACTGTCAGTAACAATCGTCTTTATTTGTTTGAGAAGTTCTTTATCGGGAAGGAAGATGTCAATGATGTTGCCGTATGATTTACTCATCTTCTGTCCATCCGTTCCGGGGATGGTCATCGTATCTTCTTCAATTTTAGCCTCTGGCACAACAAACGTTTCGCCATAAAGATTGTTGAAGGTAGTAGCAATGTCGCGTGCCATCTCCAGGTGTTGTTTTTGATCTTTGCCTACGGGCACATAATGAGCGTCATACAAAATAATATCGGCTGTCATTAACACCGGGTAGGTGAACAATCCTGCATTTACATCCGCCAGTTTCTCTGACTTGTCTTTAAACGAATGGGCGTTGGCGAGCATCGGGTAGGGGGTAATGCAATTGAGGCACCAGGTGAGTTCACACACTATCGGTATCCGACTTTGGCGATAAAGCAAATTCTTTTCTGTATCAAAGCCAAAAGCTAGCCAGGCGGCAGCTACAGCACGAACATTTTGCTCACGTACTTTGGCATCTTTGATGGAGATAAGCGAATGAAGATCAGCAATAAAAAAAAGGGATTCATTGCCGGGCAGTTTGGAAAGTTTGATCGCGGGAATAATGGCTCCTAATAAATTGCCGAGGTGCGGACGTCCACTGCTTTGTATTCCGGTTAATATTCTTGACATAAATTAATTCAAAATTGAAAATTACATATTCAAATTGAATTCAAGATTATAAATTTCAAATTCAAAATTGAAACAGGGCAATCCCAACCACTTATTCGTAAGGGGTGCCAACCAAACAGGATTAAATTTTGTAATTTTGATCCCGATATTTTTTCGGAATTAAATTTTGAATGATGAAGAACCTGTTGGTTTTCTTTTTAGTGATAAGTGAGGTAGCTTTTGGCCAGCTGGCCGAACCCCTATTTTTCAGAGAGAAGTTGCACGATTTCGGTAACATTAAAGAGGCGGATGGGCCTGCCGTTTTTGAATTTGTGGTGACGAATAAGACGACCCGACCGATAAAGATACTTTCGGTAAAAGCTTCTTGCGGGTGTACTACTCCCGGCTGGACGAAAGATCCTATAGCCTCCGGTGCTTCCGGGTTTGTAAAGGCCAGTTTTGACCCAAAAGGCAGGCCTGGCTATTTTAATAAAACGCTTTCTGTGACAACGGATTGGGACGGGAGTGCCTTGGTGCTCCAGATAAAAGGAAATGTGGTGAATCCCTCAACAGAAAATGATCCCGCCTCTTTTTCTGTTGCCAAAGGCAATCTTCATTTTAAAGCAAATTCCTTCAACTTGGACAAGGTATTTATCAATCGTGAATCGGAACCAGTTTCTTTTTTGATGAGAAACCCCACAAAAGATTCGATTCATTTCTTAGGGTTCATTGGCCCGAATTATATTAATGTGACCACGCCAAAAGTAATTGCCCCGTTTTCGGTTGCTTCTATCAAAGTGCTTTTTGACGGTAGGATGAAAGGGCAATACGGATTCACTTCAGAAAATGTAGAACTTAAAACAGATGACAAAGAAATGCCTGAAAAGTCCTTTTCAGTTTATGCCACCGTTGAAGAATACTTTCCCAAGTTATCGGATAGCGAGTTAGCCAATGCACCTGTTCTGGCCTTGTCAGCAAATGTTGTTAAGTTTGGCAATGTAAAGGCAGGAACCATTCTGGAGCGTGAAATAAAGCTTACTAATACCGGAAAAAGTGATTTAACTATCCGCCATGCACAGACCAATTGCTCTTGCCTCACCATTATCCCAGGCCATCGAGTTTTGAAACCAGGGGAGGACACTTCCATAAAAATTTCGCTGAATACTACCGGCCGCACCGGCCCACAAAATAAGTCAGTGACTATCTATTCCACCGACCCGCAAAATCCAGTACAAAGGATAACGTTTACGGCTGGTGTGGTAAATTGATCTGCATAGTTGACGTCACCATTTCACCATTTCTTTGATTACCAAAAGGTTGAAAGGAAAATTATTATTTTGGATGTTTTTTTTGACCGACAACGCGAATGAATAGTTGTCTCCGTCATTGTTGTAGCCGGATAAGGAAGTCCCTTTTACTCTTTTCAAAAATAAACTGATTGAGATGCTCAAGGAAAAATATGGATCGGTAGCGTTGGTTGCGGGAGCATCCGAAGGGCTTGGGGCGGCTTACGCTAAGGCATTGGCGCAAGAAGGATTTGATCTGGTTTTAGTTGCTAGACGGGAGGAACCCTTAAAAAAAATAGCGGATGAAACCCATCAAAAATATGGAGTCAATGTGATTTGTGTGCCTTGCGATTTGAGCCAACCAAATGCGATGGAGCAGCTTCTTGATAAGTTGGGTTCTATTGAAATTCACTTCTTGGTCTATAACGCAGCCATGTCTCACATCGGCCCATTTCTAGATCTTCCGGCCAACAACCAAATAGAAATGGCAACTACCAATATGGTCACCCCTTTAAAAATGGTTCATCATTTTGGTGAAAAAATGATGACGAAGGGCAAAGGGGGCATTGTGTTGATGACTTCTCTTGCCGCTTTTCAAGGCTCTCCGTTTATTGCCACCTATGCTGCTACAAAGTCCTTCTTGCTTTCGCTTGCCGAGGGTCTATGGTTTGAATGGAAAGCTAACGGTGTTGACGTAATAGGTTGTTGCGCGGGGGCAACGGCCACACCGAATTACGTTAAATCAAACCCAACAAAGTTTAAATTTTTTCAACCACAAGTACAATCCCCGGAAGAAGTAGTGGATGAGTGCTTAAAAAAAATGGGAAAAGTCCCCTCATGCATTACAGGAAGAGGCAACCGCCTAGCCTCTTTTTTTATGCGGAAAATATTTTCTAAGAAGATGGCGGTGAGCATTATGGGCAATGCTACCAAGAAGATGTATGGAAATAATTGGTAGAATACTTTTCTCTTATCTCTCGTGTTGTATCCTTACAAGCCGTTGATTCCTCGGCTTGTGTCCACACAAGCCGAAATGATCATTTTTACTATAGCAGTTGCCGCTGATGTGTGAGATGATAAGTGGCCAATGAAGCCACAGCCCACGTTGGGGGCTATGGGTTTGTAACGTAATACGTATATTTAAATGATGACACAGTTTTTGATTTAGTGCCATCTTTCAAGGGAGTATAGTCTTCAGTTTGCTACCGGAAAATTATGACTTTTGATTTTGATCGCGACCCTGGTTTGGATTTAGTAGATTTCGATACTTATTACAATCCCTTGTTGGAAAATTCGCGCAGACTTGATTCCGATTAGTTGATTTTGGCTTGAACTTTAACTGCACAAATAGGTGAAACCATATAAAATAGCTCCCATTAAAGTCCCACGTTTCGAAGAGGCCGCTGGTTTTTATACCACCGTCACGCGTTCTGAGGCTATGAAAAAAATCAAATCAAAAAATACAAAACCAGAAATCATCTTGAGAAAAGCGCTATGGTCAAAAGGTTATCGTTTTCGAACGCACGTCAGTATTCTTCCCGGAAAGCCGGACATCGTCATTGCAAAATATAGACTTGCCATTTTTGTGGATGGTGAATTTTGGCACGGCCATCGGTGGGATGAGAAAAAAGAAAAGATCAAATCAAACCGAGGCTTTTGGATCCCAAAAATAGAACGCAATATTCAGCGTGATGATGAGGTAAACGAGCAATTAGATGCGCTTGGTTGGACAGTCATTCGTTTTTGGCAACACAAAATCGTAAATGACCTTCGTGGTTCTGTGCTAGTGGTGGAAGCGTTGGCGCATACGCCACCGCTCAAAAGAAACCACTTTGAACCGGACAGAGATTTTAGCACCTTTACCCATTAACATCTAAAGAAAAAATCGATGAAAAAATTACTTTGGCTCTTATTACTAACAGCGGCTTGCGCTCCTGCCAAAAAAGAAAATCAGGAACAGGATTCTTCAGTCCCAGCAAGTGAAGAGGGAACTCCTATGCCGGCTCTATCAGAAACGCAAAAGGCAGAAGGATGGAAACTTTTATTCGATGGTAAAAGTCTCAATGGTTGGATTCCTTTTAAAGGCCGGAAGAATAATACCTGGGAAGCAAAGGATGGCACCCTTCATTGCAAGGCTCTCAACGAAAGCGTGAAAGGCGATGGCGATGAGCGCTCAGACATTATGACGGCTGATGAGTTTGAGAATTTTGAACTAAGCTTTGATTGGAAAATTTCGCCCGAAGGAAACAGCGGCATTATGTTCAGGGTTACCGAAGAATTTGAGCAACCGTATTATTCTGGCCCCGAATATCAAATTAAAGATGATTTGGGTTACCCCGAAGAACCCAAGGAATTGAAAGAGTCAGGTGCTAATTATGGTATGCATGGGCCTACTCCGAAAACACTTAAACCCGTGGGGGAATGGAATAATGCCAAGATTTTGGTGAACGGAAAGCATGTTGAACATTGGCTAAACGGGCAGAAAATAGTAGAGTATGAGTTGAACTCGCCTGATTGGATTAAACGCAAAGAGGGAAGCAAATGGAAGGATGCAAAAGGGTATGGCATGGCACCAAAAGGCCATATTGATTTGCAAGATCATGGTCACGAGGTGTGGTTTAAGAATTTGATGATCAAAAAGCTTTAGGAAATCGCACAAAATCGTGAGTTAAATTGGTTAAACGAGGTATGCCGGGTGCTTATATAAAATTCAATTTTCGGATAACGATCAACGAATAACGAACCCGATGTGCGGCATCACCGGAATATTTGCATTTAACCTCGTTGGCAAGTTTAATCTTGTCAACATTGCTGCTGCTACGAAGGCATTGGAGCAACGCGGCCCAGACAACCAGGCAATTTACCATGATGAGTTTGTCGGTCTCGGCCACCGCAGGTTAAGTATTATCGATACAAGTGCCATTGCCAATCAACCCATGTGGGATGAGGCCAAACGCTATTGCATTATTTTCAATGGAGAGATTTTTAATTTTTTAGAACTTAAGAAAGAACTTCAACAAAAGGGTGTCACATCCTTTTTTTCCGATTCAGACACTGAAGTTTTGCTTAAACTTTTCATCCTGGAAAATGAAAAATGCTTGAATAAGCTCAATGGCTTTTTTGCTTTTTGTATTTATGATAAACAAGAGCAGAGCTTCTTTGTAGCCCGCGATCGCTTTGGCGAAAAGCCTTTGCTTTATCAATTTGATGAAGACAAGTTTCTGTTTGCCTCGGAGATGAAATCAATTTTGGCCTACGGCATCGAAAAGGAAATTGACTATAATTCACTACATACCTATTTACAACTAAACTATATTCCTGCTCCTCAATCAATTTTTAAGAATGTAAAGAAGCTGTTGCCTGGGCATTATATGGAAATCCACCGTCATCAGTCCATCGTCCACCGTTATTACTCAATTAATGTTGATAGTGAACAGTCGACAGTCGACAGCCGACAGTGGACTTACGATAACGCAAAACAACAATTCAAAACACTACTTGAAGCCTCTGTGCAACGCAGATTGATTGCTGATGTGCCATTGGGTTCATTTTTAAGTGGAGGAATTGATTCATCGGTGGTGACCGGATTAGCCTCAAGGCACAAGCCCAATCTCCACACTTTTTCCATTGGTTTTCGCGATGAGAAGTTTTTTGATGAAACCAGCTATGCGCGATTGGTGGCCAATCATTTTAAAACGGAACATACGGTTTTCTCTTTGTCTAATAATGATCTCTACGAACATGTTCATGACATTCTCGATTACATCGATGAGCCCTTTGCCGATTCTTCCGCCATCAATGTTTTTATTTTAAGTAAAGAGACCCGTAAACATGCTATCGTTGCGCTTTCGGGCGATGGTGCTGATGAGCTTTTGGCCGGCTACAATAAACATGCGGCTTTCTATCGCGCCATCCATCCCGGTTGGAAAGAAAAGCTCACTTCGGCTTTGTTGCCTTTGTGGAAAACGTTCCCTCAATCGCGAAATAGTTTTCTTGGAAACAAAGCCCGGCAGTTGCAACGGTTTGCCGAGGGGAAGAAACTTTCTTCCAGTGAAAGATATTGGCAGTGGGCGGGATATGCCAACGAAGAGAAAGCGTATCAACTGTTTTCTGAGCAATCGAAAAACAATTTTGATAAACAAGAATTTGAATCCTTTAAGGCTGAGTTATTGAAGGCCATTCCTGAAAAAGAAAAGATTAATGATGTGTTGCTCACGGACATGAATTTGGTTTTGCCCAACGACATGCTCATGAAAGTCGATTTGATGAGTATGGCCAATGGGTTGGAGGTGCGCTCACCTTTTTTGGATTTCGAATTGGTGAATTTCGCTTTTACTTTGCCCGATGAATTCAAAATCAACCCGGTCATCCGCAAGCGAATTGTGCAAGACGCCTTTAAAGATTTTCTCCCCAAAGAATTATACAACCGCCCCAAGAAGGGATTTGAAGTTCCGTTACTAAAATGGCTTCGAAAAGAAATGAAATCGTTGATTGAAGATGATTTGCTTTCAGAGAGATTTATTAGGGATCAAAATATCTTTGAGTATTCAACGATCAACCAGCTTAAAAAGCAATTATTTTCGTCCAATCCTGGTGACGTGCATGCACGGATCTGGGGATTGATTGTTTTTCAATGGTGGTGGAAAAAATATGTTAATAGTTAGTAGTTATTCGTTAATCGATTTACACCTAATGGTTTCTTGTATGAAGAAATTCGTTTTCCTGCTATTTCTACTTTCCTGCGCTGCTCCGCAAAAGGATGAAGAAGGGATGCTGGCCGTCAATGGTACAAGCTTATTTTATCATGCAATAGGAGATGGAGAACCGGTGTTCGTCATTCACGGTGGCCCAGTACTTGACCAATCCTACATGATCGATCATTTCAAAGAACTCGCTAAGCATCACCGCCTTATTTTCTTCGATCAACGCGCTTGTGGAAGATCGGCAGCAGAGATAGATACTTCTTCCATGACGATTAAGAATTTAGTTGAAGATATCGAAGGCCTTCGGCAGCGACTCGGATTGGATAAGATACATGTGCTGGGTCATTCGTGGGGCGGTATGTTAGCAGCTCAATATGCGATTGAGTATCCGTTGAAAGTGAAAAGCCTTGTTTTATGCGATGCCATGCCGCCTTCGTTCCGGTTGTGGAGTGAGGAAGAGACTGAACTTGCAAAAAGAACTACCTTTTACGATAGCTTGCTGGGAGAACAGATCAAAGCGCAGGAAGGTTTTAAAAATCAGGAAGTATCTTGGGTAGACTCTTTGATGAAAGTCGCTTTCAAAACTCAATTTTATGATACCACCAAACTGGCGGGTGTATTTCAAAATTACATTGTAGTCATGCCGCGATTTTAAATTCAGTCTGA
>JADEYI010001468.1_pt1 | contig 17482 bp, 14 predicted proteins | sample 8542331 | NCBI WGS metagenome assembly JADEYI01 (sample SAMN16510988, study PRJNA670497) | mine drainage metagenome | isolation source: biofilm near Copperflume 1 | place: Germany: Marsberg coppermine Kilianstollen | collected 2018-02 | reverse complement strand
GGATTTCGTCGTTGGAAAGGTCGAGCGTGGCATCGCCAACGACCAACTCGAATTTTTGGTAGGTAGGGATTATCGTCGGGGTCAGTCCGTGGAAAAGCCAGATACCCGTTTCCTCGGAGATGTCGAGGGCATTGGCTTGCAGTTTTTCCCGCTCGCCCCGTAAAAAGACATGCATCATATTTGTGTGTGGCGGATCAGGAACGACCTGAATTCCGGGGATGGAAGAGAGGATGGTAGCAATTTCTTTGGCCTTTGTATGGTATGTCGCCATACGTTCCAACCGTTTGTCAAGCCATTTGTGTGCTGAGAGAACATAGGGATAGAGGTGGATAAGATTGCCACCGTGGCGGCGTTGCCATGTACGGGCCTCGGCTATCACATCGGCTGGTCCCGCCAGGGCAGCACCGGCGATACCTCCGATAGACTTATAAAACGAGACATAGACCGTGTCAAACAAGGCGGCAATCTCGGCATAGGGACGACCATAGAAGGGTTGACTTTCCCAGAGCCGCGCTCCGTCCATGTGCTTGGGAATGCCGCGTTGTCGCGCCCAATCGATAATAGCTGTCAACTCTTCCCATGTGGGCAGTTGCCCACCAATTTCGCGCTGTGGCAGTTCAATCAGTAAAGCTGCCAATGGTTCGCTGATGGCCTCTACATCTTGCAGCGTCATTACGTGGTCTCTTGAGCCTACCAGGATGCCGGAAAGACCGTGCAAGTGTTGGTACGCTTTTTGTTCGTGGACTTCCAGGTGGCAGGTGGGATGGAAGCCTATGTTTGCATGTCCACGCCGCTCAGCCCAGATGCGCAAAGCAATCTGCTGGCACATCGTTCCGCTGGGCATAAAGACAGCAGCCTCTTTACCCAGGTATTCCGCGATATTCTTTTCAAACCAATTGATATATTCGCCCTGCCCATAATGGTCCATGTCCAATTCAGCTTCGGGCATGGTGACCAGTTCGCTCAACACCTGTTGCGGCGTCTGTCGGTAGTGGTGGGTCAAAAAGCGAGTACATGCTTTATAAATGCGATCTTTTTCTTTTGTATCCATTTGAATGTCGTCCTTACGCCTCTTTCCCACCATATTCTCGCGCTCGTACGAGGATATCCTCGACCACCGCGGTCTTGGCATCAGCGTAGTTCTGCGTATACTTCCAGTTCAGGCGTGCAAACTCCCGCTTGGTGCGTTCGTACAACTGACGATCCGATGCGTTGCTGCGCAACCAGTCGCGGAAGAGCAGCATACGCTCGACCTCCGGGCAGCCTGGAGAGAAGACATGGAGGTTGATGGCCGTGTCCGGTCCATTGAACATGCGGTGCTCGTACCAGTCCGGCTCTCGAATGCACAGCACATAGGCGGCAGCCTCCAAGGCAGGGACATAAGCCGACTCGTCTGCCGTGTCCGCTACCACGAGCAGCACGTCGATTCTTGGTTTGGCAGCCAGCCCTGGCACCGAGGTCGATCCGACGTGTTCGATCAACAGTATCCGCTCGTCCAGCGCAGCCTGGATCCGCTTGACCTCGCGTGCGAAGAGCCGAGGCCACGCGGGGTCGTAATCGGCAATTTGGATAAGTCCGACCAATGGCGCTGGCTCCCCGACGTGAGCGGCCCTAATCTGCTCCTCAGTCTTTATCTCAGGCGTGGCTACATCCTGCTCATCTGTGGCTCTGTTTGCCCTTTTCGGCTCGTCTCCAGATGTGTTGCCGGCCCCAGACATGTACATCTCCTCTCGCTTTTTCCTAATCTCCAGCGTTTTGCCAACACCAGTATACCATGTTTGGCACCTTCAAGCCCCACACCCATACGTACAAACAGGGCTTTTGGGTTTACCCGAATTGCATCTTTTTCATCTTCTTCTGGAGATGCTGCACGCTTGGAGGCTAACATGCAATAAAGGTATTTCGGGTAAACCCAAAAGCCCTGTACGTACAAAGTGCGGGGCTTGAGGAAGCGTTCGCGGTGTGCGTAGGGACAGGGGGATGTGGGGACGAGGAGGTGGGGGCCTTGTGCCTGTCCTCGGTGGGGGTTTCTGCACGCCCAGCAAGGACAAGCACAAGGCCCCCCATCTGCCGCCGCGTCCACCCCTTGTCCCTACTCACACCCTCCCTTCTTCCTGTTGGCCAAAAAATGAACTGCACCCAAATTTACGTCAACATAGACCAGGGCAGTACGCAAGATGATATACTCAATGATAGTTGTTTATAGTTTTCTGGAGACCATATGGATCATAATGACCACGTATTTTTGCTACGCAAAGGTGTACCCAACCCAGGTGGGATATGGGCTGATTTCGGCGCAGGCGCGGGAGCTTTTACCTTAGCCCTTGCCGACCTGCTTGGCCCAACTGGCACTATCTACTCTGTAGATAAAGACCGTGTTGCTCTTCGGGAGCAGGAGAGAGCTATGCACTCGCGCTTTCCTGGTACCACTGTCTCATACACCGTCGGGGATTTTACCCGCCGTCTGGAGCTACCGCCCCTCGATGGGATAGTGATGGCGAATTCGCTGCATTTCTTGCGCGAGAAAGATGCCATGCTGCAATTGGTGCGCAGTTACCTGAAACCGGGTGGGAGGCTACTCATCGTGGAGTACAGTGCTGATCGCGGCAATATGTGGGTACCTTATCCCTTTTCTTACGGGATATGGGAGAAGATGGCACGCAAGAACGGCTTTTCGACGATTCAGCAACTGGCTACGGTGCCGAGCCGCTTCTTTGGTGGAATGTATTCCGCTTTGAGCATATAGGTGTGGCTAAAAGATTGGTAGACCCTCCATCTGCATGATTTTCAGCGCATTCGTAGTTGGGGAGGGGCCAGTACGTAAGATGTAGTCAAAGACCATCTCTCCATCTACCACTTCTTCACGGAAATGATAATTGTGAATCTCTGGCAGTTCATCGGCGATTTTGACCAGTTCCAGGTCATGCGTCGAAATCGCACCAAGGCAGTTTTGTTCTACCAATGCCCGGATGTAGGCGCGACTGCCGATTAAGCGTTCGCGATTGTTAGTGCCTTTGAAAATTTCATCGATCAGAAAGAAGAGTGGCAAGCCATCTGCTTCGAGTGCTGTGAGTAGCCCCTTGAGGCGTTTCACCTCCGCGTAAAAGTAGGAATAGCCATCCGTCACGGAATCGCTGACCTTTATACACGTATAGAGTTTGAAGAGCGAAGAGTGGAAGTCCTGAGCACAGACCGGCGCACCCGCGTAGGCCAGGCAGAGGTTAATGCCCAGAGTGCGCAAAAACGTACTTTTACCAGACATATTGGAGCCGGTAATAATGATGACTTCGCCCACGTTGTGCAGCGCGAAATCGTTGACCACCCTCTTCTCTGCCACAATCAGGGGATGGCCCAGACCTCGCGCCTGAAAGAGTATGCCATCCTCCTCGTTGGAGGATGGAACTACCGAGGGTAGAACATATTCAGGGTTCAGGTAGGCAAAATTGGCAAGTGAGCAGAGGGCTTCCAGTTCAAACCATGTGTCTAACCACGTCGGGAGTAGAGTTGCGATCATCTTTTTGTAGCGGTTGAGTTGCCGAGCGACGTAGATATCCCAGGGGATCAGGGCATTTATTACTAGCCAGAAGAGCTGGTTCTTTTCAAGCGTCGCTGCCGATGCCAGGCCTGAAAGCTGTTTGAGCAATGTTGAGGGGCGTTGTGTTTTATTGGCAAAGAGAGGCTCACACAGCTTTTTCAAGTGTTCTTGTTTGCCATAGGGGTATTGTTCCAGGTATTCAAAGACCGTGCTTAATTGCGCAAAGGTGTCGCGCAAGAAGTAGGCGTCCTCGAATAAATCGCCACGTTCCTCGCGCTTCGCCAGAAACCAGCCAAGCGAGACCAGGAAGGCCACCACCCAATAGCCCACAGGAAGTACCCCAAAGATATTCAAGCAGATGAACGTAATCAAGATCAGCGAGAGGGCACAAGAGATCCAGAATGTGCTCATCATTGCTTTGGCGGTACCTTTCTGAGCAAGCCAACTCAAGAGCCGTTTTCCTTCCAGATGCTCAGTAGCATTTCTTGCCGCCAGCATGGACTTCATAGTGAGCTTGTTGCGAAAGCGCGACAACGGAGCCAGCTCTTGTACGAGGGTCTGGCGTTGGTGGATGACGGCAAGGTCTGGTGTGGTATTGAGTAACCAATCGCGTACACGCAAGCTCCCTTCATAGGAAATCGCCGTGTTGATGAGCTGATGCAGCGAGTGTTCGCTGGTAAGATCGAGGTCGGTTTCAAACGGGTGAGTGGCGGATGTTCCTTTGGGAAGGACGGCAGGAATATGCTCCCAGTCTAATTGAATGCGTGCTATATGCGTCTTTTTGATGTGCAACAAGAGCTTGTGGCGTGTAATGCTGCGCTCCACAACGCGGTGATAGTACACGGCAATACTGAAGGCAATGACAACGATAACGGCCAGGATTAGCCCCCAGAGCCAGCTAGCAAGGAAAAAGAGCAACACTGTTAGCACCGCACCCAGCAGAAAAATAGCCAGTCGTATCCACGAATAGCGATCACTGCGTCCATGTAATATGGCTAGTCGTCTCTGCAAGTGTGCTACCGAGTTTTCGAGCGCGGCTAATCGTTCCTGTTGATTACTCACTACGCATGTCCTTTAAGACCGTTTTCAGGAATATCCGGTAGTTGCCAACGAATCTCCTGTTTTCCTACCTGCTGCAACGCCAGGTTAATTGCTGAAAACGGCTTGCTGCCGAAGAAGCCAGTGCGGGCTGAGAGTGGAGACGGATGCACAGATTGCACGACACTATGTTTACTGGTATCGAGCAGCGCGAGCTTTTTCTGTGCATAGCCGCCCCATAGGACGAACACAACGGGACTCTCTTTGGCGTTGACCTGGCGAATGATGGCATCGGTAAAGGTTTCCCAGCCATGGTTCTTATGCGAATTGGGGCTATGCGCCCGCACCGTTAATACAGCGTTCAACATCAATATGCCCTGCTCTGCCCACGGTACCAGATAGCCATTGTTGGGTATGCGAAAGCCAACGTCGGTGTGTAGCTCTTTAAAGATGTTGACCAGCGATGGTGGTGGCTTAATACCTGGGCGCACCGAAAAACACAGCCCATGGGCCTGGTTATCATCGTGATATGGGTCCTGACCGAGCAGTAGCACTTTGACGTTATCATAGGAGGTCAGCTTCAGGGCTGAAAAAACATCGTGTTCTGGTGGAAAGACGGTATAGTTTTGCCTTTCCCCGTCCACGAATTGTTCCAACTTAGTGAAATAGGGCTTATGAATTTCTTCAGAAAGTAGATGCAGCCAATCAGTCGGTATATCTACCAACATAACTATGGATATCCTTTCTTACCTCATTGCCTACGGCAGATCGCAGAAGTTCTTGTGTGATTGCGAGTTTTGCAGCCACAGACTGCAAAACTCGCAATCACACAATGAATAGTCGAGCCGCCGCAGGCGGCGAACGGAAGTTATGCTAATCCAGCCAGAGCAGGCACCCCTGTACCCAGCGCATTTTTGGCCGCACGACCAGCTTTGAGCACCAGCTTCACATTATCAGGATCAGCTATTTTACTGATATCGCTCAACACATCGCCATCAACGATGATGATATCAGCCAGTTTACCGACGGCAATTGTTCCCAATTGATCATCCAGGTGTAACAAATGGGCGGCGTGGATGGTGCTGGCCAGGATAGCTTGCATCGGCGTCATGCCGTTCTCGACCATTAATTGTAGCTCTTTACCATTCTGTCCGTGCCGTCCAACGCCTGAATCGGTTCCCATAGCTATCTTTACTCCGGCATCCACTGCCTTGCGGAAACTTTCTCTATGCGTCTCCACTACGCTAATGGCTTTCTCCGCCATCATGGGTGGTAGCAAGTCAGGATGTTCCCTGGAAAACTCGACTACTGCCAGAGGTGCGATCAGTGTAGGTACAAGATAGGCATCCTTCTGCAACATCAATGCAATCAGTTCGTCGGTTAAATAAATGCCGTGTTCGATGGAGACTACGCCAGCGAGCAAAGCATTTTTGATGCCCTGTGTACCCTGGGCATGGGCCATGCAGCGTTTTTCCTGGGCGGCAGCCTCGTACACGGCGGTCTCGATCTCCTCCAACGTCAGTTGCGAGGAGGTCGGCGCGTCTGAAGTAGAGAGTACGCCACCAGTAGTGGCCAGCTTAATCCAATCGGCCCCTGCACGCAACACCTCGCGTACAGCCTTGCGCACCTCTTCAACGCCATCGGCGACCCCATTCGGCACATCGTTAAAACGCCCTCCAAAGAAGCCAATGTCCACGCAACAGGGATAGTAGCCATCACCGTGTCCACCCGTCTGCGAAATCAAAGAGATGGCAACCTGCATGCGTGGGCCAGCTACAATACCGCGCTCAACCGCTATCTTTAAGCCAGCAGGTGAGCCCGCGGCATCACGCACGGTGGTTACTCCTGCTTCCAAGGTAGCTTTCATGCGTGGAATAGTCTGGAACAGGCGCAGCGAAGGTGGTGTCAAAAGGCCGCGCAGGACATCGGGATACTCCATCGTAAAATGGACATGCGTATCGATCAGCCCCGGTAGGATGCTGCCGCCCATGGCGTCTATGACGGTTGCTCCGCGTGGTAGCTGTCCATCACGACTGATGGAGGTGATACGTTCATCTTCGATAAGAATTGTCATGCCTGTGAGTGGATCATTGCCGCTGCCGTCAATCAGTGTTCCATTGGTAATTGCCAGTGTCACGGTTGTAGCTCCTTATAGCTTTCTATAGTGATTACTATCTACTGTATTGTTTGTGATTATAGCCCATTCCTCATCGTTGCACCACTGCTAGCGGTCGCCATGGCAGGGTCTGTGAATTCTTGCCATGTGTACCATGTTGGCTACCAGGGCGACCGCAAGGGATCGCCCCTACTATACGACGATGACTTTCATACTCGTTCTGCATCTATAGTAGGGATGATCCCTTGCCACTCTCTCTGGGGGAGAGGGAATAAGCTCTGGCAATAATCCATAGGCTCTGACCGCTACGGCAGGGTCCCTACTCTACCACGATGCTCGTTTTGGCCTTTAAACGTCTATAGTGGAGCGACTCTCATAAGCGCAGGCTTAAGAGGGTTGCTTCGGGATCAAGCCTTTGGAGCTTCGTTCGCGAAGAGAATCGGTTGTGACTTTGTGACGGTTGTGACAGGAAAATTGAGATGGTTGGAATTTTGAGACACTTGTGACTTTGTGACGGTTGTGACAGGAAAATTGAGATGGTTGGAATTTTGGGACACTTAGGATAGTTCTTTTTTGATGATTGCATTTTCAAGGGATGATGGTGAGAGAGATATCTCGGAGGGTGCTACGGGTTCTGACAAGGGGTGTCTTGTGTTGTCTTAGGAAGAGTATAGCATATTTTTAAGAAGCAAGCAAGGGATGAGCGGGGTTCGGCTCGGCCCTTTGTTTGACGAGAATTTTTCATACACCTGTATTTTTTGCCGGGCGTGACATTTTGCCTTGTAGAGGATATAGTTTAAGGGAATGGATATTTTTATCGAGGAAGGAACACGTATGCAAGTAGAGAACAAAGGTGTTTTGATATCGGGTGGCGCCTCGGGACTTGGCGCGGCCTGTGCGCGATTATTGCATCAGGCAGGCGCAAAAGTCGTCATTGCCGATTTGAATAACGAGACTGGGGATGCGCTCGCCGCTGAATTGGGCGACTCAGTCCTGTTCGTCAAGACGAACGTAACGGATGAAGAGTCCGTCCAGGCAGCCGTCAAAGCGGCAGTTGATACTTTTGGCAACCTGTCCATTGCGATTAACTGTGCCGGTATTGGCACGGCTGAAAGGGTGCTGGGGAAGAATGGGCCGGGTAGTTTGGCCTCGTTCACAAAAGTTATTCAGGTAAATTTAATTGGCATGTTTAACACCATTCGCCTGGCTGCAGCGGCTATGGCAACGAACACACCCAATGAAGGCGGCGAACGCGGCGTCATCATTAACACTGCCTCGGTGGCCGCTTTTGATGGGCAGATTGGGCAAGCGGCCTACTCGGCCTCCAAGGGCGGCATTGTTGGTATGACGCTGCCCATTGCACGCGAATTAGCTCGCCATGGCATACGGGTGATGACGATTGCCCCCGGTATTTTCGATACTCCGCTACTGGGTACTTTGCCGGAATCCGCCCGCCAGTCACTCGGGCAGCAGGTACCGTTCCCGCCGCGCCTGGGCCGCCCCGACGAGTACGCGGCCCTTGCGAAACACATTATTGAGAACGAGATGTTGAATGGTGAGGTGATAAGGTTGGATGGGGCTATTAGGATGCAGCCGCGCTGATTTTGAGTAATCTTACATATTGATTTACCAGGATTCTATGTAACCAACACGATCGAGAGGAAGTCATCAATGGACGGCCAGGCTTCCTCTCTTGCATTCTATCGGTCTGCATCTCTTAGTTTCTCCTTCTGAAAGTAACTATACACGTTCCCATCACTGGAAGGTCAAGGTTTTGCTTGACATGAAAATATATACTACTCATAAATTGAGTACGAGAGGGAAACTTGAATAACAACCCACATGAGCAACCTGCTGACTCGTCTTCTGCAACACCTGAGATAAAAAGGAAATGGCTAACCCCTGGGGTATGGGGAATTGGTCTTGCAAGCTTTCTTGCTGATATGGGACATGAAGTACCTACATCACTGTTTGCTAGTTTTCTTGTCAGTACACTTGGTGCTTCTGCTGCTATTTTGGGACTCATTGAAGGTATTGCAGATGGTATGGCAGGTATAGCGCGTTTAGTAGGTGGTGCGCTTGCTGACGATCCTTCGCGTAGACGTACTACAGCAATAGGCGGGTATGCCAGTACAGCCGTACTTTCTGCGCTTATCGGTGCTGCTAGTGCAGTGTGGCAAGTTGGGTTATTTAGAGTTGCCGCATGGTTTAGTCGAGGGTTGCGCGTGCCAGCCCGTAACGCATTACTCGCCGATATGGTTCCTCCTGCTGTCTATGGTCGTGCTTACGGATTTGAACGGGCGATGGACAATTTAGGGGCAATAGGGGGACCGCTTCTTGCACTCCTGTTGGTAAGTCTACTTGGTGTGCGTACTGCTATCTTGCTCTCAGTTATCCCTGGACTATTAGCTGCATTGGCAATTCTTTATGCTATTCGTCATATCCCACATCCGACAATACGGGAACATCAACCTCTCCGCTTGCAAGTACGGCCTGTCTTAAGTGGTCGGCTCGGAAAGCTGCTTATTGGCTTGGGAATGTTTGAAATAGGCCATGTTGCCGCTACCTTACTCATTCTTCGTGCAACACAATTGCTTACTCCCACAATGGGGTTAAATGCAGCGACACAAGTTGCGCTTGTTCTGTATATCGGTTACAACACGGCTGCAACGCTTGCAAGTGTTCCTGCGGGAAGAGTAGGTGATAGCAGAAGTACGACATTGGTATTTACTGTTGGGGTTGGTCTGTTCTTGCTCGCGTACCTGGGATTTGCTATCCAGTCTGCAAGCATCCTAATTCTTGCACTCAGTTTTATTGCTGCTGGTGTGGCTATTGGTTGCATTGAAACATCACAACATGCCTCTGTTGCCTCACTTGCTCCGATTGAATTACGAGGATCGGCGTTTGGGTTTCTCGCTGCGGTGCAAAGTTTTGGAAACATTCTTGCCAGTGCAATAGCTGGCGTGCTATGGACAGCATTTTCACCTACCGTAGCATTTCTCTACCTGGCAACCTGGATGGTCATTTCTCTTGTTGTACTCGGTTGGCTCACTGTCAATCGGAATAGCTAGAGAGCCGCACAATCTTTCTTAGGCGGCATGGAGCGGGGTTTTGAGGAAAAAAGAATACTAGAGTTGAATTAATTTCGCATGTTCTCTGGCTGCATTGAAATGTATCTGTGCGTATTCCATCCTCTTGCTCGTACACAGCCATCATTGTCTCTTTAGCCATAAATCGATGAAGCCTTGCATAATTCTCGGCCCTATTCAGAGAATGGTCATAGCCAACTTTTTTTGAAAATTCGAGGATGATGTCAATGGGCGATTGACGGCGTGATAAATAAAATGACAACGAACATAATGATCGATACGCCAAGAGCAATACTTGTTTGGGGATAAATTCGGATCGTGATGCAAGTTCTCTCATATCAATCTGGGTAAAGACTCTCTCATCGTGCGGGTGACAAAAGAGGGGGTCTGTTAGCTGCACATCTCCTATCCCCACTAATTTAGGGATCATATTTAAGTGTTCCACTGGCTTACTCCCATCAATCGCATTGTACAATTCCGAAAGGGAAGTATCGAGCGAAGGCCAGCTCAACACATGGCTATTCTCTGCAATACGTTTCAGGAGCTTTTTTGAAATGATGTGAGATTTGATTGGTGGCTCTGCACAACCTTGATAAAAGCAGGTAGCGTTTTGACTCGCTTTTTCTCTCTCCTGCATGAGTTCGTCATCAAGGAATTTGAAAGCTAGTCTAGCTGCTTCTCTGTTCGATAGTCTCTTCACGTTTACCCCGTCGATAATCCAAGCTCTCCCTGTAGTGCCTCTGTTTGCTGGACTCGCTGCGCTTGTTTGAATGTGCCAAACTGCGGGGGCATTTTCACTTCTGCGTTGTGCAAAAGTTCCTCTATGGTAAGTATCTGGATACGGGGGTAGTCCTTATTCCATCCTGGGGAATGATAAAAGCCCGCGCTCACTGCCTCTGTATTCATATCTCGGCTCGGTGGCTCAAGGGTGATAAACACACCAATAGCGGCGTTTTCCCGTTGCAACGTGCCTTTCAAGTCGCGTATATCACCTGATTTTACATGTCCTGATTTCACCTGCACCAGTACCCGCTTTGCCTTTCCTGTGTTATCATCTATAAAGGCTATCACTCCGTCAATGCCTTTATCACTTCCTTTTTTACCTTCCCTGCTCCCTGCCTCTCCACCTAGAGGACGAGCGCGAATAAGAGACAATGCCCACCACTGGAATTGATAGCGGTCTTCTGTGGCAAGCTGTCTAGCTGCTCCTATATCTTTTGGTTCTCCCACAACCTTGAATTTATTGCCGGGGAACATTGCTTCAAGACGGTATTTCATGAGTGCAATACTCAGGTGAGTGATGTCGATACCGATCCATTTGCGATCTAGTTTTTGGGCGGCGGCTATTGCCGTCCCACAGCCGCAGAAGCTGTCGAGGATGATATCCCCAGGGGTGCTGCTAGCCTGGATGATGCGCTCCAAGAGGGCAAGCGGTTTTTGTGTCGGATAGCCTAATCGTTCAGCAGCAACATCATGGAGTGGTTGTATATCAGTCCAAATATTCGTGATTATTGAGCCTTCTTGCTCTTTCAGATACCGCTTCAAACGAGGACGTTTTGAAAAATCAAATGTCCCGTCCTTGTGTCGTGGATACCAAACACGCCCCTCCTCATGAAGCTTCTGCATTGTCTCTCGCTGATATCTCCATCCCTTATCTGGATAGGGATAACCCATCCACTCATACATCATATTGGGACGTGGGTTCGGGCTTGTCATATTATCAAGGCTATAACGGCCTCTTCCATCATCGTCATTAAAACGGTAAAAATTTTCAATGTACTGCGGGTCGTGTTCTCCATATTGTGGGGTAAATTTAGCTTCCTTTGATTTCACATAAAATAGGATGATATCTGCTACATCAGCAAATTTATATTTTGCATCGCTGTGGGCTGTTTGCCGTTTCCAAATAATCTCGTTGCGAAAGTTACGAGGGTTAAAAATGGTGTCTAAAATCACCTTGAGATAATGACTTGCTGTTGGGTCACAATGTAAATAGAGGCTTCCTGTTGGTTTCAGAACGCGATGTAACTCGACAAGTCGAGCAGTCATCATCACGAGATAAGCCATCATCTGGCTTGCTCCAATATATTCATGAAGTGACTCTATCATTTTAGCTATATGGTCGGGTGTTTCGGTAAGCAGTTCTGTATAGGTATGCTCTGCTTCTACATTCCAATGCCACGTATCTTCAAATGCGGTTATTTGCGCTTGACTCTCTGTGCCGTGTTCATCCTTAAATAGCACGTTATAATTTCGGCTTGAATTAAACGGCGGATCAAGGTAAATAAGATCAACGCTTTCACTAGCTACATGCTCACGTAAAATAAAAAGATTGTCGCCATAAAATAGCGTATTCTCGGTGATAGGGCGCGGTGACATGCTCCCCTCCCTGTCCTGTAATTTTTCTACAGCCAGTATAACATAGCTGTACAGAAGCACAGCTATGTTAGAGGTTTTACAATATTCTTTATGCGTCGTATGGATGAGCAAACTCCAACAATTCGGATACAAAGGTTGAAAACCATGTTATACTTGATGAAAATATTTTCGGCAGCTTTATTTATCCCCATTGTTGATATTTCGTCCAATATAGATTATTAGGGAGATAGTGACACAATGAACCCTCGTGATGTTCATGATTTTATAGCTCATGGTTCCATTAGTCGAGGTGATGTATTCGTACCTGCGACATTAGTTGGGAGCTATCCAAGATACGGATTTGGACATGTGAAATGCAGCGTTGTAGTTGCAAGAAATGAGTGGAATCCAGATTTTGGCCCACTTAGCGATTATCAAAATAGAATACAGCTAAAAGGAAAAACAGAAGACGGAAATGATATTTGGTCTCCCGATTTTAGACCCAGCAACTATATAAGTGGCTTTCTTCATGAACCTTCACCCAATGATCGGCTCACCTTCAAGGGGATTGCAACATTTATTGTTGAAGGTGATCTCAGTAATTTTAATGCGTCTAAGGGCGTAACAAATTGTTACGTGTCTATCTCTCCTACACCGCTTACTATTGACAGAGGCAGGTCTTATATCAAAAGCTATGATGGAACAATCGGGAAAAGAGGGAGCAAGCGTAAAGGCATACGATGGAGTACGAAACTTGGTAAAGCTGAATTAATTGATAATTACGAGTACATTGATGAAAAGGTTGGGTTTGACCCAGCTATTGTGCAAGTTCAAAAATGTCAAATCACCCTCAAATGGAAAACCCAACGGCGTGATGCATCTTTACAAGTTCTGCTCTCTGATTTAGAGAGTATTCTTGATGAACCCTTACTGTTACTGTCGTTTTTAAGTAGGGAATCTATTACATGGTATGAAGCAAAAGCAGATTTCACATCTAAAGACTATTCTACGGAGGTTCATCGCACGGCTATTGCTCGCCGTGATCAGAATCTCATGTACGAAAATGCTATAAGTGCAAATTTGTCGCCTTTTGATATTCCTATCATGCCTGAAGTATTAAGAAATGGAATTTTCCAAGCACTTCTTGAGCAGTATGAGAAATCACCGCTCAAAAACACCATAAGACAAACAATCCAATATTTATTAGCATCTTCCGAAACAGGATATTTTGAAGCGCGGTTGGGTCTAATATATGCTGCTTTAGAGAGTCTTGTGGATGGGTTAAGTAAATTTCATCAAATAGCCTATCTTATGGGTAGCAGTAAATTTAAGAAGTTATCTAAAGAACTAGAGGAAACCATTTTTGATAAATTATCCAAAATATTGGAGGAGGTTATTCAAGAAAAGGTGCCAGAGGAAGATATAGCTAAGGGGATTATTGGAAAGTTACCTGAATTACGCCGTCCGCCTATTCGAGATCGCTTATTAACGCTTCTGGAAAAGCATAAGCTTAACAAACTACGGTTCGGTGCTGATATTGTCACTACGGTGGAGGGTATCCTATCAAGACGAAATACCTATATTCATACAGGAGCCGTTGACTATGATAAGCATTTCGATGATTTTCTTCTGTTAAGGGAACTAATCGAGTTATGGGTTTTAACACTTCTTGGTTGTCCTAATGACTCAATCAACACTTCTGCTTACAGAAAAATAATTCTTGCTTGGTCTGATAATGTCGCAAAATAAAGCTTGTAAGACATGAGGAGTTTCGAGCTTCGATCTGGCTGCTCCTGGGGTTAGTGACTTTTGGGGAACTCACTATCTGCTTCGAGTTGAGTTACACGGTCTTCAAGTTTCTTATAATGCTCAACCATAACATTTTGTACAATAGCAACCGACTCTTGTACTTTATCTAATTTCGTATTTAGCCGCCTCTCTGCTACTTCCACCTCTTCAAGTACTACTTTTCTAATTTGTTCTAAAAGAGCTGCCTCTGCCATAATTACCTAAGTATAGAAGGTTTCCCGTCTCCCTGCAAGAAACAAATGTATCTCCACAACACAAAAAACAGTAGTTCTAATTGTCACGGCGTCGTGACACAACCCCCGTGTTCTAAATTCAATACTATATAACACAGTTTTCCGAAACTCAACCATATACACAACAGTGTTCTGGAATAAAAAGTGCTGCCCTTCTGTAGAACGCGGGAGAACAGCACAAATGGTGTAAACTATATTACTTGCTGTAGTTACTTGTAAGCGTCAAGGACTGTTTCCTAAAGTAACGGGTCTACTTCTTCAGCAAGTAAGGAAGCGTCAAGCCAAAAATCTCAGCATCAACCGTGAAGTTATTAGCATCAATTAGATGGGGCGATAAGGATGGCACCTCGCTGATAATAACAAAGGGAAGCCACCACCCGGAGGTAGGCTTCCCTCATCATCCTTTATTACCTGGTATCTGTTTCTCTTTAGTCGCGCCGCTCGATTTGAGCCGCGACTTCGGGACGGTAAAATTTTTTGTAGAAATCAGCATCCAGGTGGTGGGCCTGATAGGCCATTAATGTGCGTAATGGTCCATTCGTTCCTGGTATACGCCCGTAGCGTGAGTAGATGTACTCGCAGCAGGCAATAGTCGCAGCGATGCACTGGTCGGAATATTCGGGAATGCCTACCTGAATCATTGCGCCATCCTGCCAATTGCTAGCTGCTCCTCCATCACGGAGCGTACCCTTGCCCTGGGCATATTTATAGTCCACAAATGCCAGGACGGCTTTCTCCATGGTGCGATAGTAGGGCGGGCAGAATGGCTTGATGAGTACCTGATGATCCCGTTCTAGCCCAATAGCCGTCGGCACGGGAATATCTTTTTTAAGCACACGCAACAGGCCCTTCATGAACGGCCCGGCCCCAATGGTGCGCGAGAATGGAATGTCCGCCATGCGAAAGTCGAGTGCCTGAAACCAGCCAAAGGGATGAGACGCCAGGTGTGGAAACCCGCCGAGTCCCAGGGCTGCCGTCATGAGTGCCAGATTCTGAAGAATAGCTCCTTGCTCGACGGCAGCAAACTCATATACCCAGGTGTCGAGGTAGCTCAACGTTGCCGCACGGCCTTCTATGAAATTGTCGTGCAGATAGCCCCCCTTCGAGCGAGCGAATTTGCCAATGCCCGCTGGTTGGAAGTTATTGCGCTCGTCCAGTACGAAGTACGCCACATCTTCGCTAAAAGCTGCCAGCAGGATGTTGATAAAGAGGCCGCTGAGTTCGGCAACGGGGAGGAAGTAGGTGCTGCCACGGACATTCGCCGACCACTTATTGAATGGAGGTACAAATGGGGCCTCGCGGGGTACGTCCAGCCGTTGATCGGCGATGCGTATGCGGCTTTGTTGGTACAGGTCCACCCACCTCTGCTCGTGTGCCGCCTGCACCAGTGCAGGCACCTCCATGCGTGGATAGTCCTGGGGTCGCTTGAGCAGCCATACTCCATCGTCATTGAGTACAAAGACGGTTATCAAGTGCGCGGCATCCGCGCTGAACACCGTTCGGCCAACAAAGTTGACGATGATATTGCCACCCCCAGCCTCAGCAACATTGCCCGTGTCATACGGTAGTTCAGCCATGGTATAGCCAGTAATGCCGCAAGCGGCAAAAGCGAGGGCCGCTTCCTCTGCCAGGTTCAATGGTTCTGGTTCATGCGTGCTTTTATAAGCCAGTGGCCCTCCATTCAAATGCATACCTTTGCCGAAGCGGCGGGAGCGTCGGGCGAGCAGTGCATCAAGCAGGGTAAAGTTTGCCAGTTGCTGCTCCGGTTCTGGTGCAGCGTGAAATACTTCTGTCGTCATGCCAACCTCCTGTTTCGGGTTACATCATAAGCTATTCTCCTAACTTGGAGAAGTTATTCTTCCTTGTGCCATTCTGTACGGTGAAAGGGCCATGGTGGATTACTGGGTGAAAGCGCATGAATCACTGTGTATCTTTTTGCTGTGCTACCTCACAAAGTGATAAAATACATCTATGGACAATAGCCAGCTAACAAAGCATGCACCGGACGGCTGGGACTGCGTGCGTTTTTGGAGCCTGGTTCTGAGCTTCGGCGGTTTCCGTTTCCGAGCTGTTTCTCCCCAGCCGCCGGTAACGCAAGCCGTTGGGCAGATGCAACAGGAAGGGTGCAACCATGATTCTCCCCAAAGACCGCGACCCCCGCTTCATCACCATCCGCCGCGGGGGAACGCTCACGGACGCCGACCATCGGCTCCTGGCTTTGTGGGCGGCCGCGTGCGCAGAGCACGTCCTGCCCCTCTTCGAGTCGGTGCGGCCCTCGGACCCGCGGCCCCGCCAGGCGATCGAGCAGACTCGGGCATGGGCGCACGGCGAGATCAAGATGTCTCAGTCCCGCGATTCGGCTGGCCATGCCCAAGCTGCGGCAAGAGAGCTGAGCGGAGCCGCTCGGCACGCCGCATTTGCTGCCGGCCAGGCCGCAGCGGTGGCGCATGTCGCCGCACACGAGCTCGGTGCTGCGGCCTACGCGATCAAGGCCGTGCGGGCGACCGCCCCCGGATGCGAGGGTGAGAGCGCCGGTCGGCTCGAGTGCCGTTGGCAGCGCGAACAGCTCCCCGATGCGATTCGCGAACTCGTCCTGGAGGATCAGCGGTTGCGAAACGAGATCTGCTGGTCGGTGTTCGACTGCTGACGGACGTGACGGCTTGTCTGCACTGCCCAACAAGTGCTTCGACCCGACGCCGCGAGCGCGTTACGCTGTCGCCGGAAGCGATTGAGCGCGGGCCAAGCGCGAACTAGCATAACGCCCTAATCATGACGATGAGTTGTATTCGGGCCAAAGTGAAGGATTAGCAACGTACCGAGTGGTACATGGAGGAATGCAACAATGCACGATATCCACCAGTTAGAGGACATTTACGGCCCTGCTGCTGTGTTCTTCGAGCATAAGCTGGGCGATAGAATTATGTACTCCCTAGGCAAGGAAATTTTTACAGGTGAGATTGTATGGTGTACTGCTCCCCAGGTACTCAAAAGGAAGCAGTTGCCAGTACTCTACATTGTCGAACGTGACAATGCTGGCCACGCCTTTCCAGATATGGTTCGTCCAGGGCGTGTGCTTATCTCAGGAAGCTAGTTTATTCTTTCTCTTCTTTTTTGGGGGGTTGCCAGGTATATAGTTGGAAGAAGCGATTCATCATATTCTGATATTGTTCCAGGGAAGTGGCCCAGAATTTGAGGTAGTTTTCACCAGCCTCGGTGATCGAGTACATGCGGCGTGCAGGGCCGCCCTCTGAGGTGTCCCAACTGGAACTGACCATGCCATCCTTCTCCATCTGGCGCAATGTGC
>JADEYI010001467.1_pt1 | contig 17534 bp, 15 predicted proteins | sample 8542331 | NCBI WGS metagenome assembly JADEYI01 (sample SAMN16510988, study PRJNA670497) | mine drainage metagenome | isolation source: biofilm near Copperflume 1 | place: Germany: Marsberg coppermine Kilianstollen | collected 2018-02 | reverse complement strand
TGAGCTATTAATCACTCTGCAATTGGTTATTGGTTGGCAGTGTGAGGGTTTGGCAGCCGTAGGCTGCCAAACCCTCACACTGCCAACCAATAACCAATTAAAACCTCCTGCGAACTGCCAGAGGCAGTGAGGACTCACAAAGAGACAATGGAAGAAGGATAAAGAGAACATGAGTTTAAGTATTCTCATCATTGATGACGAACCACATCTTCCTCATCAGTTTGCACGCTATCTCAGGAAATATGGGTACGAGGTCGCTACTGAAGCAGATGGCGAGGCTGGCTTGCAAGTGCTCCAAAAAGATAACATTGACCTGGTCCTGCTCGATCTGCGTCTGCCTAAAATGAGCGGGCTGGAAGTCTTGGAACGTATCCGTGAAACTGACCAGGAGTTGCCAGTGGTGATGCTTACAGCCTATGGCGACGTACAAACTGCCGTGGCAGCTATGAAACTGGGAGCTGTGGATTATCTGTTGAAAGGCTTCGACCTGGACGAGTTATTGTTGGTGGTACGGCGAGGGCTTGAGACGAGCGCGATGTACCGTGAATTGCGTCAACTGCGCCATGAACGTAGTGATAATTACCACTTTAACCACATCGTCGGTCATAGCGAGCGAATGCGTGAGGTATTTGATATGGTAGCTCGTGTTGCTCGGAGTGATACCGCCGCTGTCTTGATTACAGGCGAAAGTGGCACGGGCAAAGAAGTAGTTGCGCGAGCAATACACGACCAGAGTCTTCGTGCCTCTGGCCCTTTTCACCCTCTTAATTGTGCCGCTATTGCCAATAATTTGCTGGAAAGTGAACTCTTTGGTTTTGAACAGTATGCTTTTACCGATGCCAAAAAATCAAAGCGAGGACTTCTGGAACTAGCGGAAGGGGGAACGCTCTTCCTTGATGAAGTTGGTGAGATGCCGCTTGATATGCAAGTGAAACTGTTGCGTGTCTTAGAGACGAAATCGTTTTTCCGCCTGGGTGGCAACAAGGAAGTAAAGATCAATGTGCGCGTGCTAGCGGCTACGAATCGCGATCTTGAGCAGGCAATGAAAGATGGTACCTTCCGTTCGGATTTGTTTTACCGCCTGGCCGTATTGCAAATTCCTTTGCCACCGTTGCGAGAAAGGCCTGGCGATATCTTGCTCTTTGCCTCACGTTTTGTGGAGGATTTTAATAAGTCGCTTGTTCGTAATGTGCGCCGTATCTCTCCGGGAGCGCAGCACCTGCTGCTTGCCTACAGTTGGCCGGGCAACGTGCGCGAAGTAAAAAACGTCATCGAACGCGCCATGATTCTTAGCAATAGCGATGAACTGTTGCCCATCCACTTGCCTCATGAAATAGCCGGGCAGATGGATAGCAATGGCACCAGTCTGCAAGACCCCTGGGAGCAATGGTTACAGGTGCGTCCAGTCGGGCCTTTCTCTTTAGAGGAAGTTACCGGGCGCGTCGAACAGTACCTGGTGCGCTGGGCTTTACAGGAGGCCAAATATAATCGCAATCAGGCTATCGAACTACTAGGTCTGGCAAAAGTAGATCAGTTGCGTTATTTGATGCGAAAGTACAGCATCGAATAGTGTACCAAACTGATAAATGTTACGCGTTCGCGGCTAGTGTGCATACGCTTCGTCTGGTAGCGTGAGCAGCGCATCTTCGATTTCGCTCCACGCGATTTGCTCTGCTTCTTGATTGCTCATGCGCAAACGTTGATGGGTAGCAGTGGTTAAGATGCGTGAAACGCGTTGTCGGAACCCATCAAGAATTGGACGTTGAAAATCGGGTATGGGCATAACGCGTAACTCAATCAGTTTCGGATCGTAGAAATCGTCCTTATCAAAAGCCAGCGCAGCGAGGTTACTGAAGGCGATTAGCAATGACAGTCGCTGCTGAGTGAAATATCCTATCTGTGTGCTGGACGCGGAAAGGCAACCAGCTATGTGTCCACCGAACATAATGGGGTGAGCTGCCGCGCTGATTTCATATTCGTACTGATAGGCAGGGAGGAGTTTGTCTTTGGTCAGATCGTCGATATTGACGATATGGCGTACTTCCGAGGCGTAGCCGCTCAGTGACTCCATGCCAAGAAAAAGCGCGATGTGTTCGAGGTCAGCCGTCCAGGGCAGTGTCCCCTTACCTGCTCTTTCGCGCAACGAACGAATTTTATTGCCATGTTTTGGTGATGGCGGCATGCACTGCACAATACCGATCGACATACCAAGTTGATTGGGGTCCAATTGGGCAAGAAATTGCTTTAAGATCATATCACTGATACGCCAGAAGCGTAATGACTCGGTAGTCGTTGTACGGGTACTCAGGAGTTCCGCGAAAAAATCAGCGGGAATATGGTCTTGCGCCTCTTCCTTAAGCAAGGCATGAATCTCTGGGTATACCTTTTCAAGAGCTTCGATTAATTCATCGCGGTATTGCGGTTGGACTACTTGCACCAAGCGAACCATGTGCGGTCGTTGAGGATTAGATTCTCCACTGGCCCAGCGTGTGAGCGTCATAGGAGAAAGCCCAAGGGCCGTGGCCATACGCTGGCGTTCTCCGTTCGTTTTGAGAACTTGCTGTAAAATACTCTGCCATGACTGAGATGTGGCCATTTCTTTTCACCTCAATTTCGATGTTTTACTTTTCTGCGCGACTGAATTTGCCAATGCTTCTGTATTTCAGGTAACGATTTTCCAGCAGCTCATCGAGGGGATACTGTTTCAATTCGGCTAAATGCGTTTGCAACGCTGCCTTGAGATTATCAGCAGTTAAGCGATAGTTGCGATGTGCACCGCCTAACGGTTCGGGAATGAGTGCATCTACCAGATTAATTTCTTTGAGTTCCCGCGCACTAATGCGCATGGCTTCAGCAGCCTGGGGAGCGAAGGCAGTGTCACGCCACATGATATTCGCAGCTGCCTCAGGGGGCGCGACCGAATAAATACTGAACTCTAGCATCAAAATACGGTCGGAGACGCTAATGGCTAATGCTCCGCCGCTCCCACCTTCGCCAATCACCACTGCGATCGTTGGTACACGAAGACGCGGCATGACATAAAGATTCGCGGCAATAGCTTCGCCCTGGCCGCGCTCTTCCGCGTCTAGCCCTGGAAATGCTGCCGGAGTATCGATCAAACTAATGATGGGAAAGCCAAATTGCTCGGCCTGACGCATGGCACGGACAGCTTTGCGATACCCTTCTGGATGCGGCATACCCAGGTTACGCAGCTGTTTTTCCTTGTTGTCGCGTCCCTTCTGGTGGCAGATAAGCATGACTGTATTGCCATCTAGCTCTGCTGGTCCTGCGACAATGGCGCGGTCATCCCCAAAGGCGCGATCTCCGTGCAACTCAAAGAAATCATTGCACATCAATTTGATCAGGTCTAAGGAGTATGGTCGATCTTTATGACGTGCCACCAGAACGGTCTGCCACGCGGTCAACTTGCTGTAGATTTCCTGTGTGCGACGCCGCAGCTCGCGCTCTGCTTCTTGCAATTGAGCATGCTCATCAGGCTTGAGACGCTCACCTTTACGTTGCAGTCCCGTGATCTTTTTTTCCAAATCCGCTAGCGGCTTCTCAAATTCCAGGTCATATGCCATAGCATTTACCTTCCCCTTTAACTCACCACGTCAGCTTGTGCATTGCCAGCTTCTACTGCTGACTTGCTGAAAATGGGTGCTTTAGTATAGAGGTGGAGCAACCGTGCCAGGGTCGAGCGCAATTCGCGTCGATGAACTACGGCATCAATCATGCCATGCTGGAGCACAAATTCAGATGAGACGGAACCTTCGGGCAGCTTGATATGCATAGAGCCTTCGATAACACGTGGGCCCGCGAAGCAGATCAAGGCTCCTGGTTCGGCAAGAATCACGTCGCCGAGCATCGCAAAACTCGCAGTTACGCCACCTGTCGTGGGATCAGTTAGCAAGCTAAAAAATGGCAGCCGTGCTTCACCCAGTTTTGCCAGTGCCGCCGCAGTCTTCGCCATCTGCATCAGGGAATACATGCCCTCTTGCATACGAGCACCACCGGACGCGGAGGCGATCAATACCGGTATGTGCTTTTCGATAGCCAGCTCGATGGCGCGGGTAATTTTCTCGCCGACCACCGATCCCATACTGCCACCGATAAAACGAAAATCCATAATAGCCAGGGCGAGCGGTCGCTCCTCAATGGTAGCGTGGCCGATGACCACAGCCTCATTTAAGTTGACGCTCTCACGCTCCTCATCGAGTTTTTTCCTGTAGGATTGTGAACGGGTCACGAAATTGAGTGGGTCAACCGAGATAATGTCTGCGTCCACTTCGACGAAGCTCTCAGCATCAACCAACAACTCGATACGTTCATAGGCGGAAAGTTTGAAGTGAAAGCCGCAACGTGTACACACCTTGAGATTCTTTTCCCAATCACGCCCTACCAGCATCTCTCTACATTTAGGGCATTTGACCGCTAAATTTTCCATCAGAGGGCGGTTGGGTTTGCTCTGATTACGCGAGGATGTCTGCCCTGTTGGGGGGACGGCAGCTTCTTTGGCCATAGGATACCTCCACGTCAGTCTTGCGCAAAGAGCGCAGCCACAAAACTCTGCGGGTCAAAAGGTGCCAGGTTCTCGACTTTTTCCCCCGTGCCGATAAACTTGATAGGGACCCTTAGATCATCGGCGACGGCAAAGGCAAAACCACCCTTGGATGTGCTATCCAATTTGGTAATAATGACTCCGCTCAATCCGATATCGAGGGCGAATTGACGCGCCTGGAGCAGTGCATTCTGTCCGGTGGTCGCATCCATCACGATTAACAACTCATGGGGACCATTGGGAATGAACTTCTGAATGACTTTGTTGATCTTCTTCAACTCCTCCATCAAATTGTATTTCGTATGGAGACGCCCGGCGGTATCTACAATCAGGATATCGCATCCCCTGGTCATGGCGGCCTGGATGGCATCATAGACCACCGCACCGGGATCAGAGTTGGGGCTTTGGCTGATCACAGGCACACCAATGCGTTCTCCCCATACCTTGAGTTGGTCGATGGCGGCAGCCCGGAAGGTATCAGCTGCCGCGAGGATAACTTTATGGTTTTCCCTGCTAAGTCGATAGGCCATTTTCGCTATGCTCGTTGTTTTTCCCGACCCATTGACTCCAATGACCAGGATAACAGTGAGTGGTGAGTCAGTGGCAAAGCGTAAAGAGGATGGTTTACCGAGCAATTTGGCAAGTTCTTCGCGGAGCGCACGCTGCACTTGTGCTCCCGTTTTCATGTGCTCTTCTGTCGCACGCTGGCGCAAACGGGTAATCAGCCATTCACTGGTCCTGGGACCAACATCAGCACCAAGGAGTGCTTCTTCCAACTCGTCCCATAGATCGTCAGTGATATCATTTTGTTTGAACGTATCACCCATACGGCTGAATATCTGCCGGGTGCGACTCAAACTGTTCTTAAATGGATTAAAGCGTTGCTCAGACACGGAATCGCCTTCTACGCGCTCCTGAGCAGCTACTGCATCCTTTTTGGGCTCTTCTTGAGGTTTCTGCCCAAAGAATCGATTGAGCACGTTAGCATTGACTCCTTTATGTGAACATATGGAGGGAATAGTGATGAGAAGCTAGCTGCTCCTGGCAAAACCCTCGCACTTGCTTAATTACTACTTGCAGACATTGTGAAAAGAGGGCAATGCACCACTCTCACAGCAGTGATGATTTTCCCTCTTTGTAAAACGAAAGGCAAAAGGAACAACTTCTTGCCTTTTGCCTCCTCGTTCCAATCGTGTTGCCCGCAGTCGTTGCTGACAAATTTGTAATTTACTGCACAAATAATTACAAACTTACTGGCGACCGCTGCGATACGAGTGGAGTGACCCGTCACTAATGGGTTCGTTAATAATGATATCGCCGTTACGGATCTTTATATTGTACAGGCAAGAGGGATTTGTGCAGACCCAGGCCTTGTACTCAATGGAAGCTCCCTGGCTACCGAAATCCGAAAGCGGAACCAGATCACCTTCACTACATTTGCGACACCGAGGAAAAGCGTTTTCCACGAAATCGCCTCCTTCCTTATCCCTGGAGGATAGTATTCACTCACCTTGCATACTGACAAGAATGGGCGAAGAAGTAAGCCGAGGGGGAGCCTCCGCCGCTGCATCCGCATCCCCACAGCACGTAATTATCCATGCTGTCGCTATCATACCACAAATGGTGTCTGGTGTCAGCATATTTATGAAGAAATTTTCATTTTCCCTCTCTTGAACAGCTAATCCTTGTTGTCGCCAAAGCTTCAGAAGGAGTGTTCCTGCCAAGATCACTGCTCACACATTTCAACACCGTATGCCTCTAGCATAACAGGTGCCACAAATTACGTCAAGCATCTGTTTCCATAGTTTTATACTCATTGATCTATTTGCACCTGATTGCGTAAAAATCCCCACAATTGGAAATCTCTTCATCTTTTTTTACACTCCCATCATGGATGTTCATATCTCTTCGATAACAATAACCAACAATGGTTTGTGAAATAGGCTTCAGAATCAGCGCAAATGGCCGATTATTGTAATGCCTATGTGCTCGTGTACCGTTGATACACTGCCGCATTTTATGCGTGTTTTGCTTTTGGCACGATTATTGCAATGTTTTGTAGTGGGAGAGTAAAAAACTTGATAACATTTCCCGCTACGTTTGAAAATGCACTTTGATCGTTTTGCTAGATATTTGACATAAAGTATACGAAGGAGTACCGATAATGGTAATGGGAACAAAAGCAACCAAAGCAATGTATAGTGTGAGTGGTGAGGTACCTGTACTGTCAAGAAAAAATGGCCGTAGCGCGGGAAGCAGCTATGATGACCACGATTTGTTCAATGAAACAGACTTCGATGATGAGTTTGAGGACGAGAGTGATGACGAAGGAGAGGAGAGTGCTGTAGAGCAACGGGGAGCTATTGATGACTCCGTTAAGCAGTATCTCAAAGAGATCGGTTCGTATCCTCTTTTGACCGCCGAGCAAGAACTACAACTGGCGGAAAAAGTTTCTCACGGGGACCTACGCGCTCGCCAAAAGCTCATTGAAGCAAACTTGCGCCTCGTTGTGAGCATTGCGAAACGTTACGCCAACCAGGGGCTACCACTCCTCGATTTAATTCAGGAAGGCAACATTGGCCTCATGCGTGCGGCCCAAAAATTTGACTACAAACGTGGTTTCCGTTTTAGCACGTATGCCACGTGGTGGATTCGCCAGGCCATCAGTCGTACCATTGCTGAGCATTCACGTACCATTCATATTCCCGTGCATGTCGTCGAATTAATCTACAAGATCAAGCGCGTTGCGCGTAAAATGTATCAGGACGAGGGCATTGAGCCACTGCCGGAACAATTAGCCGCCGAGGTTGGTCTGACGAAAGATCGTTTGATCGAACTCCTGAGCATTTCTGAACAACCCGTTTCCCTGGATGCTCCCGTCGCCGATGACGAATTGTATCATTTGGCCGATATTCTTGAAGACGTTGACACTGCCACCCCTGTAGATCAGGTATCGCAGCAACTCCAGCGTGAGCATATCGAGCGTGCTATGACCGTCCTCAATCCTCGTGAGCGCACGATCATCGAGATGCGCTATGGACTCTGTGATGGCTACTATCACACACTTGATGATGTCAGCGTGAAATATAGTCTCACCCGCGAACGCATTCGCCAGATTGAGGTGAAAGCCCTACGCAAACTGCGCTACCCGGAACGCTTTGAAAGTGGCCTACGCGAGTATGTACAGGTATAGCCAGACAATGAAAAAAGAGGCCAGGGCAGTTGTCCTGGTCTCTTTTCATTGTTTATCACTATACCTCTGCCGTCACGCCGCCAGCCATAGCTTGCAGGTAGGCGTAGATGAAAGGGTCCACCTCACCTGAGAGGTAGCCGTCAGTATCGCTGGTCTCGAAGTTAGTGCGGTGATCCTTGACAATATTGTAAGGATGGATCGTCACTGAGCGAATCTGTGTGCCAAAGTCAGCTTGCACATTTTCGCCTTTGAGCCTTGCAGCCTCTTCTTCACGCCTCTTCTGCTCGCGCTCGTAGAGGCGAGCTTTCAGCAGTTTGAGAGCTACCTCGCGGTTCTGAAGCTGCGAACGTTCATTCTGGCACGTTACAACAATCCCAGAGGGGAGATGGCGCATCCGCACCGCCGAGTCAGTTTTATTGACATGCTGTCCGCCTGCGCCAGTCGCTCGATAGGTATCCACCTCGATATCTTCCGGTCGAATGACGATCTCGATAGCGTTTTCGATGTCTGGCATGACCTCCACCTTGGCAAAGGATGTGTGGCGCCGATGCGCGGCATCAAATGGCGAGAGGCGAATCAGGCGATGTGTACCGATCTCTGAGCGCAGGTAACCATAGGCAAAGCGACCGCTGATCTCGACGGTGACGCTTTTGACCCCCGCCTCATCACCTTCGCTATAATCATACATTTCTGTGTGGAATTTGTGCTTTTCTGCCCAGCGCAGATACATCCGCAGTAACATCTCGGCCCAATCTTGCGCATCTACGCCGCCGCTACCTGCGTGGATGCTGATAATGGCATTGCGCTCATCGTGTTCCCCGCTCAACATCAACGAGAATTGTAAACTCGCAACTTTTTGTTCGATCTCGGCCACGGACTGGGCGATCTCGGCCTGCATCTCTTCATCTGGCTCCTCCTCCAACCATTGAGCCAACCCTAGCGAGTCATGCACTTGTGTCGCGATTTCTTCCCACGTTGTGACCTCTTCACGTAAAGCGTTCAATTGCTGCATGTGGCTCTGGGCCTTGCGATTATCGCCCCAGAAGTCTTCGGCCATGCTTTCCGCTTCAAGTCTATCTATTTGTGTTTTCTTATTCGCCAGGTCAAAGACGCACCATTGTCTTCTGGATGCGTTCATTCAGGCGTTCGATTTGATGTAATAGTTCACTCATAGTCCCCATTGTAACATGTTTTGACTCTGACGTACATCTTCTCTTAGTCCAATATTACCTTGATCAATACTAATTTCCCAGCTTCTGTACTGCCTGTAGGAGGAATTGACTGTATCAGCAACAGTCCTGATTGGTTGTGGGCATTATTGGTATAGAAAAGTGATCCTGTAAATGCGCCACTGGTATCGACAGTTAAAGTCGGATTATTTAAAAGTGTCAGCGGTGTTAAGGTATGATCAAAAAGCGTTGCCGTTAACTGTCCATCGGCAAGCGCACCTGCTCCCTGAACTGTCGCGGGGGAGGTGATTGCAGCACCTATTTGTGGTTGCGCGAGCGTTATCCCAGTGCTTGTTGCTGTTGTAACAAACCAGAGTCCCTTGGTATTATGCTGTACCAGGCGTTCCAGGGTCACAGTGATTTGTAGCGCGGGATTCTGTTGAACAAGCTGTACGTGTGCCATCGTTCCGTTATTATCTAGCATGCTCTCTTGTAGACTGTTGGCAGGCCATTTGAAGAGATCTTTTGCCATTTGTTCCGCCGTCGCCAACGGGTCGCTCCATGGCAGCGTTTGACCATTATTGACCTGTTGCTGCAACGCTTCTGCCTCACTTCGGCTGGTGATTGGATACAGGCTGGGGTAGATGGCCTGCACAAAATTGCCATGGGACCAGCGATATTCTCGATAGATATTCTGTTGCAATGGCTGCGCAAGTACCGCAGCCTGCGCAGTGAGGTTTGTATCTAGTTGTCCAATGATTAGGGTGTTGGAAGAGCTCAAAGAGACGGTCCCTTCGGGCAAGCTACGCTGCGTGAAAAGTACGTTCAGGCGGGGAGTGTTTTGTTGTGAGGTACAGCCATAGATATAGACATCCAGGGAGTGCTGAGCATCTCCGTAAGCCACCGTTACCAACGTTGCCGGTTGTCCACCATCAAGCTGATTGACCATTTGGACAGCTCCCATCTCTTGAGTTTGAGGTTGGAGATGTACTTGCTGGGTATAGTCAGTATTCTGCAGGAGGCCTGTGCATGTGTTTGGCGTGACAACGACTTCACTCTGATGCGCTACGGCGATAAAATGAACCACGGCAATCAGTGCCAGGATAGAAAAAAGTACGGTGAGTAAGCGTGGTCGCTTTGGATGCCATCGCTCCTCGCTGTTATTTTGTGCAGACTTGTTAGGAATGATCGTGACTGATGGTTCCGACGATTTCGTTCTTCCGGGCATAAGATGTTGGTTCCTCTTTCCATGAAAAGTAGCGATGCGATATATTACATCCTCTTCTCATTCTATCGGAAAGGGAAAATGTCATGTAGTATGCTTCCTCGATGCTTATGCTACCTTGTGAAAGTTACCACTGAGAAACTTCCATGCCCCGTTCTCCAGCCCAATAATATAGGTACCCTGGTAGGTGCTGTATACTGTTCCAGAAGCCGTGTCTTCGGTGGCATTAAGGGTAATATCCATGCTGATTGTGCCATCTGAGAGAGGGGTGGTCGAGTTAATGGTCAGATCATCGTGGCGTGTATTGGCATATCCTGCCGCGAAGGAATTGTACGAATTCGTACTCTGAAAATTGCTTCCCCACAGGTTATAAGCGGCCTGGTAATTCCGCGCATTAATATCGCGATAATATTCCTGTATGGTGGCGCGTGCATAATCAGAAGACGAGAGCACTGTTGGGGTAACGATAGGTGTCGCAGTTGGCGTAACGATAGGTGCCGCTGTTTGAGTAACGACAGGTGTTGGCGTTGGATTGCCAATAATCCTTTTTAACAGGCCAGGTTGCGTAGTAACTACAATCGTTGGGCCGAGGAGCAGTAGTATCACAATGAGGATGGCGATCAGGCCGACAACGCGTCCATTCCCCCTACGTCGTGGGGGCATTTGCGGCGAAAGTGGTGGCATTCCGCCCATACCACCATATTGTCCCTGTAGCGGTAGGTGACCAGCATCGCTTTGTGGGGTGAAACTTGGATACGCGTTGTTGCTTTGTGGGGGATAGTTCTGGCGATCGGGCGATGATATCGTATTGGTCGGATCATATGAGCTTGCGTTATTACCATACGATGGAACGGTGCCATCAGGTCGCAAAAACAACTTTTGTAGTGGTGGCGGTGTTGGCGGTGTTGGAGACACGGGAGGAAGCTGCGGCTCGTGTACTGGAGGCCGTGGTGTGTTTGGTTCGCCAAATGAAGTAACAATCGTGGAATCGTAGAGATGTGGCTCCTCTACGGATGGCGATAGATTGGGTTCAGTCACTGACCCGCAACGAGGGCAGGCCGTACTCCCAGGTGCAAGTTGAAGACCACATTGACCACAGAAAGCCATAATAGCTCGCTCCTTTATCTACAGAGAACTCCTTAAATAAGATAGCTGCAGTTCGTCGAGCTTTCGCTATGAAATGATGCCGTTCCCTCTCAATGTATTCGGTTATCCTGTTCTGCTTTGATTATGTATTCACTAAATTATAACGTATTAAGGATTGCTAAGGCAACGAAACGAAGGCCGGGTGAACTTCTTAGCGAAAAAGTGCAATGTTGTTCCGCTCCTCGGCAGAAAGCATAAGTTGGTTGTTTCTCTGCATGGGATACAATTCGGCTCTTTCCCAGAGTGGCCCGGTAATACTGGTGCCAGTGCCAATCTGGACGCCTCGTTCGCGGAGCGCGGTATAGAGTTCCACCGCGTGAAAAAGATATATTGACTCGATTAGCCAGGGAATCGATAGTGTATGGAGGGTTGCGAGTTCTTTTGATCCCACGAAGACCAGGTAGTAATCGGGTAATGGGTCCGTTTTGAGGTGTAAAATGCCATCATGCCTGATACGCCATTGGATATCAACGCTCTTTCCTGCCAATAAGCCCCGTGTGAAGTGCCCATCGCTGCTTTTGTGCGTGGTTTTCTCCTCCAGCGCGATCCCAAAAATAGCGGCAGCGATATATTCACCCACGGATTGTACCCCGACAGGTTTCTCGATGAGGTTAGCTATCTTGCTATCAACGGTGTTGCGCGATTTCAACAAGCTGGCTAATTGAGGAAGATTGCTCATGCTGCTCCTCCATATCTAGAGTTATTGCGGGATGGGAAGTATTGTTGCCTCAATTGTACCATTTTTATCCGTCAAAAGCCCAGCTGGACGTCACTAAATGCTTGACTTTTGAGCAGCAATCGGCTATAATCCTCTTTGTCACTAGTAGTGTCTAGATGCGGGTTTGGTGTAGTGGTAACATGCAACTTTCCCAAAGTTGAGACCACGGGTTCGAGCCCCGTAACCCGCTCCAAAAAACCACCTATCAATTTGATAGGTGGTTTCGCTTTATCTTCGTTCGTGAATGTTATCTCTGTAACTGCTTTTGCATGCGATTCATATCCCTTGCCACCGTCTTAAGGCCGAGGAGGCAGACGATGCCAGCCAGGAAGAGGAAGGTCGGTGCAGTCACGATCAAGGCCGTCCTCAGGGTAGAATAGTCGGAGATCAAGCCAATAATAGTGGGTGCTGCCGCATCTCCCAGTAAGTGTGCCAGCAAGAGAGCCAGCCCTACCGCCGTTGCCCGCATGTTAGGGGCGATGATGTCCTGGATAACGGCATTTAAAGGACCTGTACAGAAGTTAAGCGAGATGGCCGCTACAATGAACACTGCTATGAATAGCGGTAGATTTTGAATAAACAAAGCTAGCAGTACCAACGGCCCACCGATCAAAAAGCCTAACATGCTGGTAAACAGGCGTCCTTCGGGATGGCGTTTCTGTAAAAAGTCGGCAATCCAGCCACCCAGTATGGTGCCTATCAATGCGCTACTCACCAGTACTCCGCCAGAAATGGCCCCGGCAGTTGTCAGCGATAACCTGAAATCTCTGGTAAGGTAAGTCGTGAGCCAGAAAGAAGTCCCGCCAATGGTGAAGAAGCTAAAGACTAATGCTCCTACCAATATCCAATACGTGGGAATGCGGAATAGGCTCTTCACGATATTCCAGAAATCCTTGCCAAATTTTCCGTGTCCAACCTCTGCCGCCTCTGCTCTCCCCACTCTCTCCCCGCTCTCGCTATCGAATACGCCGCGTGTCGGTTCTTGCATGCGCCAGGCGAGGAAAGCGATGATCAAGCCGGGAATACCGACGATATAAAAGGCCCATCGCCATCCCAGCGTGTCCGCGACGCGGCCACCTAGTGCAACCCCGATAGCTGCACCTACCAGCGTCCCAATCGACCAGAACGAGAGCACACGGCCTCGACTGGCTTTACTAAAAAAGTCGCCCAGCAGTGAAAGTGAGGCGGGCGCATACCCGGCCTCGCCAATACCCAGTATTGAACGCATACTGAACAACTGTAGCAAATTTTGCGTGAATCCTGCCAGGGCAGTAGCTACACTCCACATGCCAACGCAGAGAGCAACTATATTTTTACGTATACCTCTATCGGCCCATACTCCCAGAGGAAGTGTCGCGACGGCATACACGATCAGAAAGGACGAGATGAGCAGACCTCCCTCGAAGTCTGACAGGTTAAATTCAGCTTTGATGCTCGGTAGAACTGCTGAAAGCACATAGCGATCCGCGTAATTCAACACATTAACAATGAAAAGCACAGTAAAGGCAAAGCCTGCCTGCCTTTTTGTTGGTCGCAAGGAATATTTGCGCTCATTGGTTGTCTTGGGAGCCACTGTTGTCATATAGAACTCTTCTTCTCTCTTATCTCATTTTATTCATAAAGGTATGTTGCCAACTCTGTCTAGTATAACTGATGTGCTACAACACATCTTACGCATTGTTCTGGAAAAGGTTGCAAAAAGCAAAAAAGCATAGCTACGCAACTTTCGTCGTCGCCAATCGTCTTACTACTTGAGTACGAGAATATAATGGTTTTAAGGTATCCCCACCTGTTCATACATTGTAAGAGAAGAGGATTGACGATTTGCACGTCGTTATTGACTTTATCATGCAAGCGAACCCGCTTGTGATTTATACTATCGTCGCTTTGACGCTCTTTCTGGAAAGCTCTGGTATTCCAGTTGCAAATAATACGCTGTTGCTGCTGACGGGAGCGTTGGCCTCTTTCGGCCATCTCAGTAGCGGGATACTTATCAGCGTGGCAATCCTCGGTAGTATTTCTGGTGCCTGTTCGGCCTACGCCATTGGGGCACATGGGGGACGAACAGCATTCTTGCGCCTGGCTAAATTCTTCCATGTTAGCGAACAAAAGATAGACCTCACAGAACGTTGGTTCCAAAAAGCTGGCATATGGATGATCTTTTTCTCGCGTATGACTCCCTATGTACGTCCATTTACGTGTTTCTTTGGCGGTATTACTGCTATGCCATTTAAGCGATTCTTCGTTGCGGCGTTGGCAGGCTCTATTATCTGGTGCGTTGTAATGATAAACATAGGGGCCGCTCTGGGACCTCATTGGAAGATCGCGTTACTGCTTATGCGAGATTACACCATCCCTACCCTTGGCGCATTGATACTGATCATCGCTTTGTACTGCTTTACACGCTTTTTGCTGCATCGCTACCTTCGTCGCACTGCCACGCCAGGATGTACTCTGGAAGAGGCTCCTAACGATGAACCCCAGCGCAAGCTGATGGAAATTTAATCCGCACTGATGAATAGAGCTTAAAACAGTGATGAGAGGCGAAGCCCTCATCACTGCCCCTGGCCTCTACAGTTTGACCAGTGTCAAGCCGAAGATATCTCCGGCAGCAACGATTTCTTGTAAAGCCCAATCGGGTATGGGATCATCCACTGAGACAATCATTAAAGCAGTATCAGATGCCTGCTGGCCATTGCGAGCTTTAGGGGTACGTACAATAGGACCGACATCCATGTGGCGAATATTGACATTGGCCTTGCCCAGTACCATACCAACGCGACCAATCATACCAGGTTGATCGGGGTTGCGGCAGAAGAGGATATAGCCCTCCGGCACAAATTCCGTCCAGTAGCGGCCAACGCACACCACACGCGGCTCCCCGTGCATTACCGTTCCACTGAGAACCTCCACCTGCTCATCGCCAGAACCGGGTTTCCCCGCGAACGAGGAGACATGGCCATTCGCACCTACCATGCGCAGCGTCACCAGATTGGCGAACTCGGTAGATGATGTGCTTTTCTGCTCCAGTATCTCCAGCCCCCACTGCTTCGCCAGGGTCGGCGCATTAATCATATTGACATGTGCATCGGAAATCGATTCCAGTAGCCCCTTGATTAAAGCCGCTTGCAAAGGTCGAAGATCATAGTTGGCGATCTCACCGCTACAAGCGAACTCAATCTTGTTGAGTGGCCCCGGCTGTAATTGCGTATACAAGCGTCCCATCTGCTCCACCAGGTGCATGTAAGGTTGCAGTACCTGCAAGGTTTCGGGCAGAATCAATGGCGCATTGACAGCAGCACGCGGGAAACCACCCCGCAGCACCGAGACAACCTGTTCCGCAACATCCGTGGCCACTCCAACTTGTGCCTCTTCTGTTGAAGCTCCCAGGTGAGGGGTCGCGATGATGCGCTCGTGGGCCAGCAGTTGTTTCAACGTCTCGTTATCGCGTATCGGCTCCTGGCTAAACACATCAAGCGCAGCACCGGCCAGCCGCTTCTCGTTTAACGCATTGAGCAGAGCCTCCTCGTCAATTAAGCCTCCGCGTGCGCAGTTTATCAACCGCGCTGTAGGTTTGAGCAGTTGTAGCTCACGGGTACTGATCAAGCCCCGTGTGCCATTGGGCCCACTGGTCAATGAGGTATGTAGCGTCACGAAGTCGGCCTGTTGCAGCACCTCGTCCATGCTGAGCATCTGAACGCCCAGTTTGCGTGCCTGCTCCGGCCCCACATAGGGGTCAAAAGCAATCACTTGCATTTCCAGCCCCTGCGCTCGTCGCGCTACCTCTGTTCCCACTTTCCCCAGACCGATGATACCCAGCACCTTATTGCGCACCTCAACGCCCAGGAAGCGGCTTTTCTCCCACTTACCCAACTTGGTGCTGCTATTCGCTGCTGGAATCTGTCGCGCCAGTGCCATCAACATCGCGATAGAATGCTCCGCGGCCGCCACAATATTGCCTGTGGGAGAGTTGACCACCATGATACCCTGGCGTGTTGCCGCCTCCGTATCGATATTGTCAACCCCAACACCTGCCCGTCCGACGATCTTCAGACGTGTTGCTACGCCTAATATGTCGCTCGTCACTTGCGTTTCGCTGCGCACGATCAACGCATCATAATTGCCAATGATGGCCCTGAGTTGCTCCGCTTGGATGCCGGGCCGCTCATCTATCTGGGCCTGCGGGAGTTGGCTTCGTAAAAGCTCAATGCCCTCGCGTGCAATACGATCAGTGATCAATATATGAATGTTCTCTGTCACCTCACCTCGTACCTCTGCCATATTAATACATCCTCTCTGTCCTACCTCTACACATCTACCCTATTTGCTGAAACCAAATTCACGGAGTCGCAGTTCGATTTTATCCATTGCCTCCACCAGGTCTACTTCCTGGAAGTAGCCGAGATGACCCACCCTGAATATTTTGCCATTCAGGTGTTCCTGTCCTCCACCAAGCACGATATGATCTTGCTCACGTAATGTTTTCAGCAAGGCTTTTGTATCAATGCCATCTGGCGAGACTATCGCCGTTACCGTATTGGAAGCATTGGCATGATCGGAGAGCAGTTGCAGTCCCATCTGTTTGGCACGCCAGCGCACGTAGTCACCACTGCGCTGATGGCGGGCAAAAATGGCCTCGCGCCCCTCGGCCAGCATCATATCCAGTGCCAGGTCGAGCGCATAAAAGATGGAAACCGGGGGTGTCGTGGGATGCTGGTTGGACTCAAGACTCGTGCGCGTTTTGGCCCAGTCAAAGTAGAAACGTGGCAATTTGGCCGTTTTGCTGGCCTCTAGTGCGCGTGGCCCCGGCGCGATCATCATCAGTCCCGGCGGGGTCATCCAACCCTTTTGTGAACCTGTGAAGACGACATCAAGCTCCCATTCATCCATCTCTAAAGGAACACAGCCCAGCGAACTGACTGCATCCACCGCTATGAGCGTGTCAGGAGTGATTTGCCGAATGACAGCCGCCAACGTTTTCACATCATTCATGACGCCAGTCGATGTCTCGTTATGGGTCATCAGCACACCACGATAGGGTTGCAATTCTTTGAGTTTGTCGGCAACTATGTTAGGGTCAGCAGCCGCGCCCCACGGAAATTCGATACGAGAAACCTGGAGGCCATAGGCACTTGCAATTTTTGCCAGGCGGTTGCCAAAGGCCCCGATGGTGATAACGACGACATGGTCACCTGGCGAGAAGAGATTGGCTATTGCTGATTCTTGTCCACCCGTGCCGGAAGCTGGATAGGTCAGTACCGGTGAGCTGGTCTGGAAGAAATATTGCAAACGGTCGGTCACGCGCCGCAGGATGGCGGCAAACTCTGGTCCGCGATGGTTAATCATCGGCTGTGCCTGAGCGGCCAATACTTCGGTGGGGACAGGGGTTGGACCAGGGATGCGCAAATTCTGCGCTGGAATAGGGGCGCGTGGTTCAACGTGTGGGACGGGTATCGCTTTGTGTTCTTGTGTGGTCATACTTCACTCCATCTATGCTGCTTATAACAGCTAACTTGTTATGC
>JADEYI010001466.1_pt1 | contig 17556 bp, 13 predicted proteins | sample 8542331 | NCBI WGS metagenome assembly JADEYI01 (sample SAMN16510988, study PRJNA670497) | mine drainage metagenome | isolation source: biofilm near Copperflume 1 | place: Germany: Marsberg coppermine Kilianstollen | collected 2018-02 | reverse complement strand
TTTGCGATGAAGGCTATCCTTTCACGGGCTTATTTGAACATACCAACTTCCGCCCAGCCGCCGAGTATGGCGGTCGGCATCTCGTCTACCTCGGCAACTACCGCCCAATGAACGATCCACTTTTCACCATGAGCAAAGAAGCGATCCTTGACGAATTCTTACCGCATTTACAGCGGATTCGACCCGACTTTGACCGCTCATGGGTGCAGGAAAGTTGGCTATTCTCGGCACCGTTTGCTCAACCCATCGTCACCACGGAATACCCGCAACACATTCCCCCTCTGCACACGCCGCTCAAGGGCTTGTGGGTAGCGAACATGTTCCAGGTTTACCCGCATGATCGTGGTCAGAACTACTCGTTCGCGCTGGCGAACCAGCTTGTCTGCGAGCTTGAGAAGCAAACTCATACTCCCACGCAAAAAATTTTATAGGGAAATTATTTGGCTAGCGCAGCTACCATGCTTTGCGCGATGCGCAGTTCATCGGGATCATTGGTGTAAATGCTTTTTTGCCTTCCCCTTGCAGAATTCTTCCACCTTGTGACTGGTGTTGGGCTTTGCAACACGATGTTCTCCTCCCCATAGAATATCATATCTCCAATGGTATTGGCCTACGGCAGCAAAGTTCGCGGCAACAATTGCATGGTCGAGCCGACGAGGCAACCTGAATAGTTATGATTACTCAACCAATCTATATTAAAAACCACTATCTCTCAACGCAAATAGAACGTTGATATTACCCACAACCAAGCACACTGTGTATAGCAAGCTAACGGTAAATCGCTTATCGATTAAACCGTGTCATGAAACATGCTCTATCTACTCCAGGAGAACATTGATTATGCAATATACTGACGCATTCGGTGCAAAGACTTCTCTTGCTCGCAGACAGCCCGCTTGGATGCTACGCCATTCTCTCTTCCGCATGATGGTCTGGACCGCCGCCGCTTTAGTGGTTTTGCTTTCACCTGTATCTATGGCTGCTGCATCCACGCATGTAAATTCTCTGACCAACAGGGTTGTCGCTGGTGCAACTAGTGCAACCAATGTTAGTCCTCAAGTACAGGCTGTGTATGGAACCAACGGCAGTTTTACAACGCCTGGCATAGGAGCGTGTACCGCTACGTCTCTCACGCAGGGTGCAGGTGTTGCCCTTGATGGCGGCGGTGGGCTTTATATAGCAGATACCTATGCTAATCGGGTTTTGCACTTCCCGGCGGGCAGTACCATCCCTGACCGGGTCTATGGACAGCCCGACTTCACCCACTGTAGTAGTAATCAGGGGAGCACTCCGAGTGCGACCACACTGAATGAGCCATGGGGAGTGGCAGTCGCCAAGAATGGTGGGCTTTATGTGGCAGATCGTCTGAACCAGCGCGTGTTGTTCTACCCAGCAGGCAGTACAGTAGCGACACGGGTCTATGGACAAAGGGGCAGTTTTACCAGCACTAAGCCCAATAATGGAGGGGTCAGTGCCACCAGTCTCTATCAGCCACTTGAGCTGACCCTCAATGCGAGCAATACTCTGTGCGTCTCCGACTTTGTCAACCAGCGCGTGTTATGCTATCCAGCAGGCAGCACACGAGCGACACAGGTCTATGGGCAAGGCAACAGTTTCACCAGCAACACCGCTAATCTTGGGGGAGTGAGTGCCGCCAGCCTCTGGGGTCCTGATGGAGTACGTTTCGATAGCAGTGCTAATCTCTATGTGGCAGACACGTACAACAACCGTGTGCTTTACTATCCGGCGGGAACCAGTACGATAGCGACACGGGTGTATGGGCAAGGCAACAGTTTCAGCAGCAATACTGCCAATAATGCGGGAGTGAGTGCTACCGGTCTGTCTTATCCGTTCGGGCTAGCTCTCGATAGAAGCAATAACCTCTATGTTGCTGATACAGGGAACAACCGTGTGCTCTACTACCCGGCAGGAGGCAGTACGACAGCGATACAGGTGTATGGGCAAGGGGGCAGCTTCACCAGTAACACAGCCAATAATGGGGGCCTGAGTACGCTCAGTCTGCATAACCCTGTCGATCTCGCTCTTGACAAGAATGGCTCTCTCTACGTGAACGATGCGGGGAGCGCACGGGTGCTTGAATACCAGCCTGCCGTGCCACGCAGTTGTGGGATTACGCAGACGGTTGGTGGCATCTATCAGTATGCGCCCCTGGTTGTCGATCAGCAGACAGGGTACCTCCATCCTCTCGGCGTGAGCTGTACCGTAGACCTGCGTGGCTACAACCTGTCAGGACTTGAGTTTGGCTATGGGACAGAAAGTTACGGTCCCTATATGGTCAGTGATAAACAACTCGCGCTCTTGACGAGTGGCACGATGATGAACCTGGTGCGTGTGCCCTACAACGTTGGTTGGTGGCTCAGTGATGTGTATATCCCATTGGCGAATATGCATTATCGCGCCTGGATGGATAGCGTAGTGCAGATGATTAAACGGCATGGGGCTTACGTGGAGTTGAGCCGTGTGAACGACTTTTCCGCGCTGCCCTGTCCCAATGCCACAAATACCTGCCCATCGCAGGCTGATCCCAGTTATCCCAGTTGGAATGTAGCCATTGGAGCCGATATCACCCGTACCAATCAATTCTGGCAAAGTATTGTACCGTCTTACGCAAACGATGCGGCGGTCATCTACAACTCGTGGAATGAATTTGCGCTGACCGATCCTGCCTTATGGCGCCAGAATGTGAACACGCTGATCACGACCATCCAGTCAACGGCCCACACGGTCGCTCCGACGATGCCGCCAGCAGTCGTAGTGGTGAGTGATCGAAGCTACGCGGGGAGTTTCGATGAAATCATTGGCGGTTCAGTGGCGGACTTAACGCAACCCAACTTGATCTACGACTTCCATCAATACGATGGCTTCTCAGGCACGCATAATGGGCTTGCCTGTCAAGAGCCGTTAAGTTCGTTCTTCAATACCGCTTTGGGCGCATGGCCCGTGTATGCTGATCGGCAAATTGGGTTTGTCCAGTCGCGTGGTCATGCGGCGATGATCGGGGAATGGGGTGGTTGCTATGACACGGATGATCCAAATGGTGCCGCTATTCTCTACCATAGTCGTCTCACCAGCTATGCACGAGCCCATCATATGGGATTGGCCTATTACGAAGCCTTTGTTGGTCTGCTGACCTGGGATGCGAGTGGGTTTACCGGGTTCAATGACAATGGCCTCAAGGTGCAGCAAGCCTACAATTATAGCGACTTGTCGTGAGTCTCACGCCTACCGACTTGTCAAGCTTCCTGTGATGGATAGAACCTGATTACCTGTCATTACCTGTCCCCCGGATAGGGTTCCCACAAAGGGCAATACATTCCAAACAATAAGGTAGAAGCAAATCTAGACTTGCTTCTGCCTTATTGTTTGGAATATACAAAGTAAGAAATCTGCGATTTATCGCAACGATGACGTTCTTTCATCATGACAGAATTATCCTTTATTTTTTTGTAAGGAGGTCATCGTGCGCTATAAACTCGCATTCTCTTCTGGGCTCCTCGGACTCTTACTCCTCGGCAGTTTCTTTCTGCCGGGCCGCTTCATGGATTCAGCCAAAGCGGAGGGGCTTTACACCCCAACGGGCGTTGGTGGTTTACCCCCATTAATCAGTATCAGCAATTTATTGGGCAGCGACCAGGCGAACCGCACTCTGCGCATGAGTGCCAATCTGGCAATGCGCAACCAGGCGCAACTGAATGTCTTGCTGCATGACCTGTATGATCCCACTTCCGCAAGCTATCATCAATTCCTCACGGTAGCACAGTTTGCCGCACAGTTTGGGCCAACAGCAGAGCAACAGCAAGCGGCTGAGCAGTATTTGACGCAGCAGGGATTTACCATTACGCAGACCTATCCGAATCGTATGCTGATTGATTTCAGTGGACCGGAAGCTCTGGCGGAACGCACCTTTGGGGTCACGATCAATGACTATCAAAGCCCTCTGGGTCGCAATTTCTTTGCCAATGCCAATGTGCCGACGTTGCCGGCCTATGTAGCGGCATTTGTTACCTCTATTGGTGGGCTGGACAATGCCAACCAGTTCTATCATCCGCCAGTCGCATCGCGGTATAGTACCACCTCAACAGGCCCCAGGGCGGCGAGTAGTTGCCCCGCTCCTGGCGCGGGTGGTGGGAGCACAGTCGCGTATATTCCCAACCAGCTTGCCACGGCCTATAACTATGATGGATTGCATAGTGCTGGTCTGCAAGGTGCTGGGCAGACAGTTGGCGTCTTCGAGCTTGACGGCTACTCGCAGAGTGATGTGCAGACGTACACCCAATGTTTCGGCGGCGGTAGTGTGCCTGTCTCAAATGTGTTGTTGGATGGCTTCAATGGGCAGCCCGGGGCGGGCGCGGTCGAGGTCGAACTGGATATGGAAGTCATCATGAGCATGGCTCCCAAGCTATCGAAGTTGATCGTCTACGAGGCACCCAACACAACGCAGGGTTACAACGACGAGTTTGCGCGTATCGTCAGCGACCGCACGCCCGTCATCAGCGTCAGTTGGGGCGATTGCGAAACCACCGTTGGCCAGCAAGAAGCGCAACAAGAGAACAAATACTTCCAGGAGGCGGCTGCCCAGGGCCAGACTATCCTCGTGGCCTCTGGCGATAGTGGCAGCGAAACCTGCTTTCAGCAAACTTATAATCCCGCGCTGGTAGCCGATGATCCAGCGACACAGCCATATGTGACTGCTGTTGGTGGCACTACCCTCAGCGTCAATAGCAATAACAGCTATCAGTCTGAGCATGTCTGGAATAGTGGTTTCTTTGGTGGCGCGGGCGGCGGTGGTATCAGCCAGTTCTGGAAACAACCGGGTTGGCAGACGGGGCCGGGTACGCAAAATTCCTACTCTAACGGCATGCGTGAGACGCCCGATGTCTCGCTGGATGCCGATCCCGCTTCGGGTTATCCAATCTACTGCACCGCCGGTTCTTCGTGCAGCGGTGGTCTGGGCGGTGCTGGCGGTTGGCTCACCATTGGTGGCACATCTGCGGCGGCTCCCATGTGGGCCGCTATGGTTGTGCTGACCAATGAAGAGGCGGCACAACACGGTAAAGGGCCGGTAGGTTTCCTGAATCCGTTGCTTTACAAAATCGCCAGTGGTAGCCACTACACTAGCGATTTCCACGATATCACGCCGCCCAGCAACCCCAGTACGCCCTCAAACAACGACGAATTGGGCTTCAATGGCGGCGCGTACCCAGTCACGAATGGGTATGATATGGCAACAGGTTGGGGCAGCTTCAATGCCGCGAAGCTGGCCGCGGATTTAGTGGCCGGGGCCTAGACAATTCCAGGTGACAGAAATGGGTTCAGCGCGACCAGCGGTCGCGCTGAACCCATTTCTGTCACCTGGAACATATACATCTTGTCTTTCCAAGCTGAACGCGCTATAGTAGACGCAATAGTTCCGCTATTGCTACCTTGAAAAAGAACAATACGCATAGATATGCCGCTTGTGTAGGCGGCTTCGGAGAGTATAACTATGGATGTTATCGTTCAGCTTCACTTCTTTAATTTGTACCTGATATTGGCCTCGGGTCTGGTGGCGGGCGTTTGGGGGCTCATCCTTTTCTTTACGAAGAGGCCCATGAACCGTCCCTGGCGCATTGCGCTGATTGTCGCCGCCGCCGCAGGGGTGCTACAAGGTATCCTGGGCGTCATCCTGGTGTTGTTGGGCAAGAAGCCGGATGGTGGTGCTAGCCTGTTTTATTTACATTATGTCTATGGCGGCATCGTCGTCTTAGCACTGCCTGTGGCGATCACGTATGCCACGAATGGCAAAAATCCACGCCGCGATATCTTGGTTTTTAGTCTCGCGGCTTTAGTGCTATTCGCGGCCGGCTTTCGCGGCTGGATGACCGGGCCTGGTTATTGGCCGTCCTGGTTGCCATCGTAGTACACACAAACATGATGTGGGGAGATTGATGAGAGCTTCTTTTATTCATATAGCTGACACGCACCTCGGCTATGAGCAATATGGCGTGCGTGAGCGGTTCAACGATTTTAGCCGCGCCTTCTGGGATATCATGCAAGAGGCGGAGCAGCGGCCCGTCGATTTTGTGGTTATCGCGGGTGATCTGTTTAATAAACGCGCCATCGATGCCCAGACGCTGCTGCACGCCATCGAAGGTCTCAAAGGGCTGAGAGAAAAGGGCATCCCCGTCATCGCCATTGAGGGGAACCATGACCGCAGCTATTATCGCGATGGCATTTCCTGGTTACAATTTTTGTGCCACCAGGGCTATTTGATGTTGCTTCAACCGGCGATGCACGATGGTGCGCCCGTGTTTAGCGCATGGCGTACCGATACGATGCAAGGCTCACATGTTGATCTGCTGGGTGGGCGTTTGCGCGTCTACGGTTTGCCGTGGCAGGGCGCGGCCACCAACCGCACAATGGAGGGATTGGCCCAGACATTAGAGTCCGCCCGCGAGCAGGAAGTGGCCGATGGCATTGAGTATCGCTTGCTAATGATGCATACCGGCGTTGAGGGCATTGTGCCTCGTGTGCAGGGTCTGCCAGCGATGGCACAGTTTCAACCGCTACGTCAATACGTGGACTACCTGGCGTTGGGCCATGTGCATAAGCCGTATGAATTTGATGGTTGGATGTATAATCCTGGCTCGACCGAGACCTGCGGCGCGGAAGAATCGGCCTGGGAGGATCGCGGCTACTATTTCGTCGAGATCGATACCGACGAGCCTGAACGCATCGTAGACCCATCTAGTAAAGCGCGTTGCCATCGCGCTACCCACCTTGTCAGCCATCGTCGCCCTTTTATTCGTCACGAGGTACGTGTCGATGGGTTGAATGAGCCGGACGCGCTCTATGCCCGCATTGAAGACTATTGCCGGCGCGAGGGGCCAAAACACAGCGATGATCGCCTGCGTCCGCTTGTACAAATACACCTGATCGGAACACTGAGCTTTGACGCGGGTTCTCTTGACCTGAGTCGTATGGAAGAGGTGGTTAAGAACTATTTCCAGCCACTCTATGTGCGCGTGGATAACAATACCAACGATCAGGATTATATCCCGGAAGGTGGCGAAATCGATGGACGCGACCGCTCGGCCTGGCACGAACTGGAACGTCGCATCTTCGAGGAACTGGTCAGCCGCGATAACCGCTATCTCCCCGCCAAGGAACAGTGGAGTGTGGTACTGGCTGATCTGAAACAGATGGCTCTGCAAAAAGATGATCCCGCGCAGATTGCACAGTTTTTGCGCGAGAAACGCGCCGAATTATTAGGATATAATTAAGCTCATGTGTATATGAAGTGTGAGTTTTGCCGCCATCGGCGGCAAAACTCACACTTCATATACACATGAGCTTGTCTTCAAGGAGCAATATGCAAACACAGCTGCGTACAGACCTCGTACATGATATTCCATGGTGGCAGGATGTGAGTCCCGTCGTTCGCGCTGAACTGACATTGCCGGATATCAAGGATTTGCCAGCGCAAACCATTGATGTAGTGGTGATTGGTGGGGGGGTGGCTGGTCTCAACGCGGCTTTGAGCGCGAGCCAGGCGGGGGCGAAGGTGTTGTTGCTGGAACGTGAAAATTTGCTGGGGTACGGTGCGACCGGGCGGAACGCGGGTATTTTGAGCGCGGGCATCAATATGCACTTGACCGACCTGGAGGCCGATGGGCCAGAAGCGGCCTTCTGGCCGACTACTACGCGCCTGCTGCTAGCGCTGGTGGAGGAAGTGGCACAACCTGGTGCGTTGTTGTCTGCCCATTTGACTGGTTCGATCAGCTTAGCGGAAAGTAAACATGCCGCACAGAAATTAACCAAAGAAGCGCGTGCTCGTGTGGCGGCTGGTTTACGAGCCGAGATGTGGACACCGAGTCAGGTGGCGGAAGCTACCAATGGACGTCTCAATACCCAAGCGGTTGTCCAGGCTTTGTGGCTGCCCGACGAGGGACGCCTGCAACCTCTGACGTTGTTAGCACACCTGGCAAGACAGGCGCGAACGGCGGGTGTTGTGCTGGCGGGACAGGCTCAGGTAGACCTGTACCAGGTGATCCGTGGTTGCGCTACTAACCACCACTGGCAACTTGTCCTCTCCAATGGCATCATCATTGGTGCGCGTGGGCTGATCCGCGCCGTTGGACCAACTACGCAGCCAAATACACGTATCTACGCACTCGCGTTTGCTGACGATCTCCCTGCTACCTTCCCCTTGTTCTGGGATGCCGCGCCTTACACCTACGCTGACTTTCGTCCTGGCAATGGTCGCCTCACCGTCAGTGGCGGTCGTTATGGCAAAGCTGGCGTTACGCGCCACGATGCCTCTTACCACAAACGCCTGGCCGCTGCGGCTCGCCACTGGTTGCCAGAACTAGCCGGGCAGGAACCCACCTATACCTGGGCCGTCGACCTGGCCGTTGCGGCCGACATGGTGCCAACCCTGCGCGATTTGGGAGACGAGGCCCCTGGCTTTGCCATCGAAGGATTGGGCTCGCTCGGTGTGCTACCAGGAACCGTGCTCGGCCAACAAGCCGGCAAAGAAATAGTGGCGCGGCTGTAGCAGTGAGTCGAGCATGCAGCAATAGAGCTACTGCCTAGCACCATGCTCGTATCTCAGAGAGCGCGTTCTCAACCAGTGGCAGCAATGCATCTGCGACAGCAGGTTGTTGCTCAACAAAGGTCAAATGGGCGAAGCCGGGAGAGCGCAATTGGAAATACAGGCCGTACAGGAAACACTTGATGTTGTGGCGTGCGCAAGTTTCAGCTTCGCTGCGTACCACGTCCATTATCTTCCCGCTTTCAAAGCTTTCACTCCAGGCGATACGGCCCCTGGGATGGATCAGAAGCTCTAGCCAGGTTGCGAGAGTGGGAAGCGTGAGCAAGTCACGCTGGAGTACGCCCATGACGGTGCGCACCAAACGCTCCTCCTCATCATAGAGGTAGACATGCGCGACGGGCGCGGTGATCTTTTCCGCGAGCGCATCCATGATGCGCGAGAGGTCAGAGGTTGTGATATCACGGTGCTGTGCTAAGACCCACAAAAGATCCGCCGCGTGTGCAATGGCATGCATCCATCCCTTCTCAGTATCATAGCCGCGCAGGTCTTGCTCGGCTTCGAAATAGACCAGCACTTGCTCTAGCACTTGCCGCACCTCGCTCTCCAAAAGTGTAGGATGGGTCAAATCATGATAGATGATCTCCGTCAGGATCAGCAAGGAGAAGGAACGCCAGAAGATCGTATCGCTCTGCTGCTCGCCCAGGCCAATGGTGAGGTGGCGCAGCAACTGGGTTGCCATCTTCCACAGCTCTGCATGAGAATAGCAGTCGCGATGAATCCAGGCATCTAAGATGGCGTAAGTTGTTTCCTCACGTAACTCCGCGTCAACTGACCCCAGATACGAGAGCAATTCAGACGTGAGTACCTCGACCGAAGCACCCGGCGGGATAGCATACTCATTGTCTATGATGCTCTGCCAGAACATTTTGTCCATGATTGTCCCTTCCCAAAGAAAATACACATGACGGCTCAACCAACGTGAATATCTTCATCCTACCACGCAAAACGAGCAGGCCGCAAAGCTTGTCCTTGACAACACCCTCTGCTAAATTTTACAATACACTAAGAGCACTCTTTGTTTGTAGATCAAGTAAGTCAACTTTATTGGCTTGTACTCATTATCATTCTTCAGCGGGACAACGTCGTCCTACTGTTGTTTCGGATGGAGACAAAAAGTATGGAAAACGTTTCCTCTTCTTCGCAGAAGACGTTGCGGGTTGATACACACCTCGCCAAATTTTCACAAGCAGCTACAGTCGTGCTGGCCGGACTGGCTTTTCTTTTCAACCAGCCAATCATTGTCGTCATTACGGCCATTATCATGGCTTTGAGCGCGTTGGCACCAGATGTCAGCCCGTACCGATTGTTATATAAAGGCCTCATATTACCTCTGCACCTGTTAAAGCCGCGTATTATCGAGGATGACCCCGCACCGCATCGCTTCGCGCAGGGCGTGGGGGCAGCTTTTCTCATTGCGTCAAGTCTTGTCCTCCTCCTCACGCATGCTACAGTGCTTGGATGGACGCTTGATTTGATTGTCTTTGTGCTGGCAGCCATCAACCTGACAGTGGGGTTCTGTGCCGGCTGCTTTGTCTACTACCACCTGGGACGCCTGGGCCTTTTGCCACGCGTACGCTATAGTGGTGGTTTCCACTGGCGAGGTGTATGAGCAACATGAGTGATATTCCTGTACGTCTGGGTATTCTTCTCGTTGTAGGCCTCTGTACGTGGCTGGTGATATGGTTGGGACAGCACTATGTGCAAGGGCAACGTCGCAGTGTCCTGACGGCGTCGCTTCCTATGGCATTATCGACGGCTCCAACAATGCTCACAACGCGAGAAGCTGGCATACCGCAGAACCATATACGTATCCTGGCTTTCAGCAGTGAAGATTGTCGCCAATGCCACCAATTGCAGACCCCTGCGCTGCAACGAGTGCGAGCGACACGAGGCGATGCCGTTGCTATCGTGGACATTGATGCCACACGGGAGACCGAACTGGCAGAGCGATACCATGTGTTGACGGTGCCAACCACCGTGGTTCTGGATCAGGCAGGTCGCGCCCACGCCGTGAACTACGGCTTTGCCAACACAAAGAAGTTGCTGGACCAGGTGGATGAGGTGCTGACAATAGGTAAGTAAGTTTGCCAGGGCGACCGCAAGGGATCGCCCCTACCATACATCACGAGTATAAAATGCATCGTAGTATGGTAGGGGCGATCCCTTGCGGTCGCCCTGGTAGCTTCCTTGTCGCCCTGGTAGCTTCCCTTATTTTAGGATAGGAATTCCAATGCCGCTCGTGTCAAAACCTCCACGCCGATGGGCATGGCATCTTCATCGACGTTGAAACGGGGATGGTGGTGGGGATAGCTCGCACCTTTCTCCGCGTTGTTCGCGCCAACGATAAAGTAGCAGCCGGGAACGGCTTGCAAGAAGTAAGCCATATCGTCGCTGCCGGTGGTCATGACCTCTTCGCCTTCATCGACGTTGTCCGCGCCCACCGCTTCAACCGCGACTTTTTGAACCAATTTGGTCATAGTAGCATCGTTGGTGCAGGGGAGGCAGCCATCAAAGAAGCTGATCTCGCAGGTGGCACCCATCGCGATGGCAACGCCAGTGGCAACTTCGGTGATGCGGCGAATCATTTTTTCACGATGTTCGTGGCTGAATGCACGCATGGTGCCGTGTAGTTCCGCCGTCTCAGGAATGATGTTGAAGGCGGTACCGGCCTGCAACTTGCCAACGGTGATGACCGTTGGACTAAATGGCGAGGTCTCGCGGCTGATGAGGGTCTGTAGCGCGGTAATGATGTAGGCTGCGGTGACGATGGGATCAACCGCCGTTTCAGGCATCGCGGCGTGTCCACCCTTGCCACGCACCGTGGCGACAAATTTGTCGGCACTGGCGAAGACGGTACCCGCACGGACACCGACGCGGCCAACGGTATAATCACTAATCAGGTGCAGCCCGATGATGCCATCCACGCCATCCATGGCCCCTTCCTTGACCATTGGTTCGGCCCCGCCGATGGTCTCTTCGGCTGGTTGGAAGATAAATTTCACGTTGCCGCTTAATTCGGCGCGTCGTTTGCTCAAAATATCGGCCACAGCGAGGGCAATGGTGGTATGTCCATCGTGTCCGCAGGCGTGCATCTTGCCGTCAACTTTGGAACGATAGTCGATATCGTTCATCTCAAAAATGGGAAGGGCATCCATATCGGCACGGATAGCGATAGTTTTGGTTTTGGCTCCTGGCTGGCTGGCTCCTCCCTTCAATAGGCCCACAACGCCTGTCTTGGCGACGCCAGTTTGCACTTCTAAGCCCAGTGCCCGTAGACGTTGCGCGACTATACCAGAGGTGCGCACCTCCTCAAAGGCCAGTTCAGGATGTTCATGCAGGTCGCGACGCAGAGCTACCATATCAGGCACTCGTTCGTCGATGTCGGATTTCAATTGGTCAATCGTGGTCATAGCCCCTCCTGGACAGAAAAAAAGGTAAACGAGATTCTCGCGGGTAAGTTTGAGCGCAAGAATCGGATAGAATTCACTTCCATAATATCTTATCATACATACAAGGCGGAAGAGAGTGAGCCAACAGAGAATAATAAGGAACACAGAATATGCAAGAAGAACAATATTGGGAGGCGGTGCAGATGAGAGATGCGAGCGCGGACGGAATGTTTGTCTATGCCGTGCGCTCGACAGGCATTTATTGCAACCCATCGTGTCCTTCACGGAAGCCAAAACGGCAACAAGTGGTCTTCTTTGCGCAGCCGGAGGCGGCTGAAGAGGCAGGTTTTCGAGCGTGCCGGCGCTGCTATCCTGATGAAATCTCTTTACAGGAGACACAGGTAGCGGTAGTGCAACAAGCTGGTCGCTATATCGAGACGCATTTGTACGAAGCACTGACACTGGAGGCACTGGGCGAGCAGGTGCATATGAGTGCCTTTCACCTGCAACGCGTATTCAAACGTGTGATGGGTATTACGCCGCGCCAGTACGTGGAAGCGTGTCGCCTGGGGCAACTCAAAGAACAATTGCGCGAGGGCGACGCGGTAACAAAGGCACTCTATGATGTTGGTTATAGTTCTAGCAGTCGATTATATGAGCGCACACAGGCGCAGCTTGGCATGACGCCAACGGCGTATCGCCGGGGAGGGAAAGATATGTCTATCATCTATACTATCGTAAATTGTCCATTGGGCCGCTTGCTGGTTGGGGCCACAGATAAGGGTATCTGTGCCGTGAGCCTGGGCAATGCCGATAGCGAGCTTGAAGCTGCCCTGGCGAGCGAATATCCGGCGGCAGAGAAGCGGCGCGAAAGTAGTGTTGACGGTGGGAATAGTGGAGATACTGATCTCGCAGAATGGGTCAATGCGCTGTTAGAGCACCTCAATGGTCAGCAGCCACATCTTCGGCTGCCGGTGGATGTCCAGGCGACGGCTTTTCAGTGGCGCGTCTGGTCTGAGCTGCAAACTATACCGTATGGCAGTACGCGCTCGTATAGTGAGGTTGCCAGGGCGGTAGGCAATCCCAAAGCGGCTCGTGCTGTGGCGCATGCCTGTGCTACCAATCCTGTCGCCATTGTGATTCCATGCCATCGCGTGGTGCGGGAGGATGGCGATCTGGGTGGCTATCGCTGGGGCCTGAATCGCAAAGAGCGTTTGTTGGAGCAGGAACAAAAAGTCCCTGTTGTCTGAGCCAAATTGACTCTTTTTAGCGTAGATTGGCTGAGGCCAGGACGTGTTTTTCATGGTACTATAGTTTGTATAGTATTGGATATCGTCAAGCGTAAGAGAGAATGGTACGGGCATTGATCGTATGATCAGAGGAGGATGTGATGGAGATCGCTATCGTTTTGCTGGCTGGCATTTTACTACTCGATGTTGTAGCACTGCGTTGGGGTTTTGATAGCCGGGACAAGCTGGACAGCCCTGAATGGGAGCGGCGGCGGTGGTGGGGTATGTCTCTCTAAAAATTTTTTATCGGTGAATGAGTTGATTGCCGCTGCGCCGCCAAAGGCGGCGCAGCGGCAATCAACTCATTCACCGATAGATAGGCTGTGAGCACGCTGGAAACTGGAATGGACACGTCTGATGAAAAGTAGTTATGAAACGAATATTGAGCATGCACAATCGCTAAATGAGCACCAGGTCAAGGGCAAAGATGGGCAACTATCGCCAGAAACGCTAACGGCACCCACGAGTAATCGCTTTCTTATCTTGCTCTCCCTGCTGGCACTCTATTTTATCTGGGGTTCAACTTACCTGGCGATGGGCATAGGTTTGAAAGGCTTCCCGCCGTTTCTGATGGCGTCTGTGCGTTTTCTGGTGGCGGGAGGTTTACTGTATCCCATCATGCGCCTGCGCGGTACTCCGGCACCGACGCGTAAGGAGTGGATAGGGGCGAGTGTCATTGGCATCTTGCTATTGGTGGGTGGTAATGGCGGCGTGGCGTTTGCCGAGCAATGGGTTGCTACGGGGCTGGCCGCGGTAGGACTGGCCGCTATTCCGCTATGGACAGCTCTGTTTGCTGGACTGTGGGGTCGGTGGCCCACTCGTTTGGAATGGCTCGGCCTGGCCGTTGGCTTTACCGGAGTACTACTGTTGAACGTGGGCAATGGCGTCTGGGCTAATCCAATCGGGGCGGTCGCGCTGCTCCTCGCGCCTATTGCATGGGCTTTGGGGTCAGCGTGGAGTCGGCACATCGCGTTGCCCGGCGGCTTGATGTCCAGCGCATCCCAGATGCTGGCTGGCGGTGCGGTGTTGCTCATACTCAGCCTGTCCCTGCGTGAGCACGCGCCCAATCTGGCGATTGGGCAATCGCTGTGGGCCATTGGGTTCTTGATCGTCTTTGGCTCGCTGATCGCTTTCAGTGCCTATGGCTACCTCTTGCGCCATGTGCGTCCCGCGCTGGCAACCAGCTACGCTTATGTGAATCCCATGGTCGCTGTCGGATTGGGCGTCTTATTGGGCGGTGAGCACCTCACGCCTTTAGAGGTAGGGGCTATCATGATTACGCTCGTAGGCGTAGTGTTGGTATCGTTGGGCCGCAAATCTTCCTGATAAAAATAATATGGTACTGTGGGATGCGGATGGACGCGTCCATCCGCATCCCACAGTACCATATTATTTACTCACATTGAAGCGGAAATGGGCGATATCGCCGTCTTGCACCACGTACTCTTTGCCTTCCAGGCGCAATAATCCCTTCTTAGTGGCGGCTGCGAAGGAACCGCAGGCCATGAAATCTTCATAGCGCGTGACTTCTGCACGAATGAAGCCGCGTTCGATATCGGAGTGAATCTTGCCTGCCGCTTCTGGGGCTTTGGCTCCCCTGGTGACTGTCCAGGCACGTACCTCGTCTTCACCAGCCGTGAGGAAGGTGATGAGGTTGAGCAGGCGATAGCCAACTTGAATGACGCGGTCAGTACCTAGTTGGGGTAGGCCCAGTGCTTCCAGATACTCGTTGGCATCCTCTTCCGGCAGTTCGGTCAGTTCGGCTTCGAGCCGGGCGGAGACGGCTACTGCTTCCGCCGTCTCGGCTTTGGCGCGCAGGGCAATGGTCGCGATGCCTTTCAGTTCACCCTCCAGTGTGCTGAGATCCACATCCTCATTGGCGGCGATACGCGCCAGCAAGATGTTGGCTGCCCCCAGGACATCTTCGCTGACATTTAATACGTACATGCGCGGCTTCAAGGTCAAGAGAAAGAGTTCGCCCAGGACGGCGCGATCCTGGGCGAGCAGTTCGACCTGGCTGACCATTTTCAATTCGTTGAGGGCTTCTTGTACGAGTCGCAACACCTCTAACTCCTGGACGTACTTCTTGTCGCCCGATTTCGCGGCCTTGATTGTGCGCTCGATGCGCTTCTCAACGGTTGTGAGGTCGGTTAAGGCCAGTTCCGCATTCAGGCTATCCAGGTCGCGATTGGGGTCGATATCGTCGTAGATATGGGGGACATTGCTGTTGGCAAAGGTACGCAGGACGATGGCCAGGGCATCGGCATTGCGGATATGCCCCAGAAATTCCGCGCTCAATCCTTCACGCCTCTCTTTTTGCGTCTGTGATCCCTGCCCCATGCCGGCCACATCCACAAATTCGACGGTAGTTGGCGTGACTTTCTTGGGATGGAAGATATCGGCCAGGGGTTGGAGCCGTGCATCTGGCACCTGTACAACGGCCAGGTTGGCCTGTACTGTGCTGGTGGCGTAGCCGCTAATGGGGGCACCTGCCCTGGTAAGTGCATTAAAAAGGGTTGTTTTCCCGCTCTGCGGTAACCCGATAATACCTATGGTAAGAGCCATATATATGAATTCCTTTTCTCTCGTATGGTGATAGTTTTTAGTGTCTTTCCTCATTTTACTACGAATTGCGTTTTATAGCACCCTTTTCCCGACATTGGCTGTAGGCAAGCGATTCGTAGGGGCGCGATTGATCGAGCCCATCGCCGATTTATCGGCCCCTAAGCTTACAATCTATCTATGAGGTATAATAAAGGCACAGAAACCCCCATTCAACACAGCGAGGTGAACGAAAGGAGTAAAAACGAAATGCAAGCTGAGGGTCATGATGATTATATCGATAGAGATGTATTAGAAGTAGCTCTCACCGGGCAGATGCTGCTGGAACATCCTTTGTTGAATAAAGGAAGTTTCTTCCCGGAAGATGAACGACGCGAATTCCACCTCTTGGGACTGCTCCCACCGCATATTACCCCGCTGGAAATGCAGTTAGTCCGCACGTATGAAAGCTTCCGTCGTAAAGACGACGATCTGGAGCGGTATATTTTTCTGGCATCTCTCCAAGACCGGAACGAAATTCTCTTCTATCACTTGCTTTCTAAGCATATCGAGGAGATGAGTCCCATTGTCTATACCCCGGTCGTGGGTCTGGCCTGCCAGCACTACAGCCATGTCTATCGCCGTCCGCGTGGCTTGTATCTCTCGTATCCCTACAAAGATGAACTCGAAACGTTGCTTCAACATGCGCCGTTCAAAGATATTGATGTTATTGTGGTCACGGATGGCGAGCGCATCCTGGGCCTGGGTGATCTGGGCGTAGGTGGCATGGGTATCCCTGTAGGTAAGCTTGCTCTGTATACGGTGTGCGCGGGCATCCACCCGGCCAGAACATTGCCTATCATCCTGGATGTGGGAACGGATAATCAGGAACTGCTCAATGATCCACTCTATTTGGGCTGGCATCACAAGCGAGTGCGCGGACCAGCCTACGATGCCTTCGTTGATACCTTTGTCCAGGCTGTGAAACGCCTGTTCCCCCATGTGCTGTTACAATGGGAAGATTTCGCCAAAAACAATGCGCGGCGGCTACTCACGCAGTATCAGGATCAGCTTTGCACCTTCAATGACGATATCCAGGGGACAGGGGCTGTCACCCTTGCTGGTTTGCTCGCCGCGGTGCATGTAATTGGCACAAAGCTGAGTGAGCAACGCGTCGTTATTCTGGGTGCTGGCTCGGCAGCCACAGGCATTGCCGAACAGATCGTGGCGGCAATGGAATACGAAGGACGTTCGTTAGAAGAGGCGCGACGCTCAATCTGGCTGATTGATAGCCACGGCCTTGTGCATAGTGGGCGCAAGGATTTGGAGGCAGAGAAGGCACTCTATGCACAGCCGGAGGATCGTATCGCTGGCTGGCGCACTGCATCTACTGCATCTTCAGAGCGGATTGGGCTGCAAGAGGTAGTGACGCAGATTCACCCGACGATTTTGATCGGTACGGCGGCGATGCCAGGTGTCTTTTCGGAAGCCATTGTGCGCGAGATGGCCAGTCATGTTGAACGACCAATTATCTTCCCGCTATCTAACCCAACCTCCATGAGCGAGGCTGCGCCAGCAGACCTGATAGTCTGGACAGAAGGACGTGCCCTGATCGCCACCGGTAGCCCTTATCCCGCGGTTTCGTACAATGGACAAACGACCATCATTGGGCAGTGTAACAATATGTTCATCTTCCCAGGCATGGGGCTTGGCATCATTGCCG
>JADEYI010001465.1_pt1 | contig 17560 bp, 20 predicted proteins | sample 8542331 | NCBI WGS metagenome assembly JADEYI01 (sample SAMN16510988, study PRJNA670497) | mine drainage metagenome | isolation source: biofilm near Copperflume 1 | place: Germany: Marsberg coppermine Kilianstollen | collected 2018-02 | reverse complement strand
CGGAATGGTCGGTCACTTTAATGACCTCGACCAGCCGGTTGAGCTGCTTCTCGACCTGCTCTAAGACCCCCTCGTCGCCCGAAACCGCCAGCGAGAGCCGCGAAAGCCCCTCCTGGTGGGTGCGCCCGACCGCGAGGGATTCGATGTTGAAGCCCCGGCGGGCAATCAGACCGGCGATTCTTTGCAGGACACCGGGTTGGTCTTGGACCAACACTGAAACGACGTGCCTCATACGTAATCCACCTTGGCGGTCAGCTCGCCGCCCACGTCTGCGGTATTCACTACCCCGGTTGGCTCCACCAGCATGATTCTGCACTCCTGCTCAGCATAAGGTTTGTGCTCGAGGTTCTTGGGGACTACGAAGAGTTCACCGGCCTTCAGGTGTACCGGCCCGTCCCGAAAGTCAATGTGCATCTGGCCCTCGAGCACGATAAAAACTTCGTCGGTGTCGTCGTGTTTGTGCCAGACAAAATCCCCTTGAATCTTGACCAGCTTGAACTCGTAATCGTTCATCCGGGCCACGATTTTGGGCGACCAGTGCTGGGAGAACAGCCCAAACTTTTCGGCCAAGTTGACCTTGGCCTTCGACCTTTGACCTTCGACATCTTCAATCCCCCGCCTCGACGGTCTCTCGTGGATTCTCGATAATCATGTCCTCGGCAGCCCCGCCGGTGGGAATCATGGGGAAAACGCCCTCCTCGTGGTAGACGCGGGCATCGAGCAGCACCGGGCCATCGTGCCCCAACACCTCTCGCACCGTGTCTTGCAGCTTGGCTTTATCGGTTAGGGTGATGCCTTTGATGCCATAGGCCTCGGCCAGCTTGGCGAAATCCGGGTTGGAATCAGCCAGATAGACCTCGCTGTAGCGCTTGGCGTGGAAGAGGTCTTGCCACTGCCGCACCATGCCCAAAAAGCCGTTATTGAGGATCACGATTTTGACGTTCAGGCTGTTCTTCTTGAGGGTTGCCAGCTCTTGCAGGGTCATCTGGAAGCTGCCGTCACCGTCGAAGTCTATGACGATTTCGTCGGGCCGGGCCAGCGCCGCCCCGATGGCGAAGGGCAGCCCCACTCCCATCGTCCCCAGGCCGCCGGAGTTAATCCAGGAGCGCGGCTTGTCGAACTTGAAGAACTGCGCGGTGAACATTTGGTGCTGGCCCACGCCGCTTGTCACCACTGCCTTGCCGCCGGTAGCCTCCCAGAAGGCTTGAATCACTTCCTGGCTTTGCAGGTGGGTCTTGGGCTTCCAGGCGAAGGGGTGCTTGGAGCGCCATTCATCCACCTGCTTCCACCACGGCTTGATGTCGAGTTTCTTGGCCCCCTTGGCGAACTCGCCGGCGACCCACTTGGCATCGCCCACCACCGGAATGGCGGTCTTGACCAGCTTGCCAATCTCGGCGGGGTCAATGTCTACGTGGATGATGGTATGGGCGTTGGGGGCGAACCGGCTGACCTTGCCCGTCACTCGGTCGTCAAAGCGCAAACCAATCGCCAACACCACGTCGGCATTATGAATGGCTCGATTGGCCGCCACCGAGCCGTGCATTCCCGGCATTCCCAAGAACAAAGGGTGTGTGCCGGGGAAAGCTCCCAGGCCCATCAGGGTGGGGATGGTGGGAATCCCGGCTTTCTCGGCGAAGGCGATGACCTCGGCGGAGGCGTTCTGTGCCCCCCCACCTACCATCAGGATAGGCTTCTGGGCCTTCTCGAGGGCTTCCAAGGCCCGCTCGATCTGGCGCGGGTGGCCCTTGTAGGTGGGCTTGTAGCCGGGCAAATCCACCTCCACATCGAAAGTGCCGCTGAACTCGGCCTGCTGGATGTCCTTGGGGAAGTCCACCAGCACCGGGCCAGGCCGCCCCGTAGAAGCGATAAAGAAAGCCTCGGCCAGAATACGGGGGATATCGTTTACGTCATGAACCTGGAAGTTGTGCTTGGTGACAGCCTGGGTCACACCGCAGACATCGGCCTCCTGGAAGGCATCGGTGCCAATCAGGCTCTGGGCCACATTTCCGGTGATGGCGACAACTGGGGTCGAATCCATTAGCGCGTCTTGCAGGCCGGTAACGAGGTTCAAAGCTCCCGGCCCGGAGGTCGCCATGCACACCCCCACCCGCCCGGAGGCCCTGGCATAAGCGGTAGCCGCGTGAACCCCGCCCTGCTCGTGGCGCACCAAGATGTGGCGGATGGGCGAGTCGTAGAGGGCATCGTAGGTGGGCATGATGGTTCCGCCGGGATGCCCGAAAATCAAATCCACCCCCTGCTTCTCTAACGCTTTCAGGATTGCAGCCGCTCCATTCATAGCATCTCCCCTTCCAAAACATCGCCCCCCGTTTTCCGGGGGGCTTTAGGATGCGCTTCTAAGTCTCTCAGCTACACCAAATCCCCCGTAGACCTAATGACTAGGACTACTACGGCTAGGGATAGGCTAAGCTCAGAGTGCATCTTGCTCTGAAGTCTAACGGGATTTGGTATACCGTGTCAACCCTCAAATATATCGCAGCCCGTTTTGCATCTCGTCAGCAGTGACGTTGTTCAGGATAACCAGTAGTCGCCTGAGTATTTCATACAGCGGGCCGTGCCCGGCGATGATGATGCCGAAGTGGGGTTTACCGGACTCCAAACTAGTTCCGGGCCAAAGCCTCGAAGTCCGCCCGGTTACGGGTGAAAAAGGCACATTGGTTGGTGACGGCGAAGGCAAGTTGGTCGCTGTCACTCAGGCCGCGATTTCCTGCATCCCTGGTGGTCTGAACTACAAAACCTCGAGCCCTGAGCAACTCTGCTAGCAAAACATCTACGTCTTCATCGAGATAAAGTTCGATTAAAATCCGGCTCACAGGTCGCGCACCAACGGGTCAATCAGATCGTCGGGAACGCGGTTGCGCTCGACATAGCCGTTGATTTCCTTGTGGTGACCGCTGTAATAGCTCAGTGCATCGAACACTTGGGCCAAACTAAGGTCAGGTAGAGCATTGGGAATTTGCTCCGGCACGGTTCCCAACCGCCAAATTTCCACGACCGCCCGAACCGGAGTGCGGGTCTCCCCGATAATGGGTTCTCCACCTAAAATTTCATCATCCCGGACAATATAGCGGTGGGCCGTTGGGTGAAGCATGGCTACAGTTTAGCAGGGCTAGCTTGAAGAAGCCTCGAGCCTCGAGAAGCTTTTTTGGGGGGTGGCCTCGAGCCCCTTTCTAGGCCAACTCGTCTTCGCACTTCTCATAGCACGCCTACCGCTTCCATCAGCGACGCGAGCGGGTGCGCCTCGTCAATCCATGAGTCCAAACAACCGAACGAGGCTGTCATATTTGGCGCTTTGCATCATTTACCAGGAAAAGGTGTCGCCGAGACCGGAGAAATTTGCTCGAGGCTAAAGGCCATTGGTTTCGACGGGGCGTGCTCGATAGAGTTGTTCCGCCCGGAGTATTGGGAATGGAATCCGCTCGATTTAGCAAAAATAGCCCGCAATGCGGCCCTCGAGGTGCTATCTCCGTATTTCGAGGTGTACTAGGGTGTGTTGACATTTAGCGAAGGTAGATCATCGTAGAGACGAAGTGAACGAAGGCCAGGAAGTTTTTTGCGGTCTGCTCAAAGCGCGAGACCGGCCTCCGAACGGTGTTCCGCCACCATATCGGAACCTGGGTCGAAACCCCCCAAGAGACTGCGCGGCTGCTCGAGCTGACCGACCCCACAGTGCTAGGGCTATGCTTTGATACCGGACACTATCGCTTTGCTGGGGGCGACCCTCTCGAGGGCCTACGCCATCACCTGGATCGCATTTGGCACGTGCATTTCAAAGATCACCTGCCCGAAGTGGCAGCCCGTTCCCGCCAGGAAGGCTGGGATGCTCTACGGTCGGTGGGAAACGGAGTGCTCTGCGAACTCGGCCAGGGGGACATTGATTTCGCCAATCTTCTGGTCGAAATTGGAGAACGCTGGCTATGTGGGTTGGATTGTGGTTAAACAAGACGTGTTGCCCGGCATGGGCCGCCCCAAGGATAGTGCCCGGCGTAACCGCAGCTTTTCGCGATCTCTAGGAGTGTGATAGGTTTGAGATGTTGTGAGGCGTAAGCGGGTCAACCACAAAGATGTGGCTGAGCGAGCGGGGGTCTCGGTAGCTACGGTTTCTTACGTGGTCAACAATGGCCCCAGACCAGTTTCTACCAAAGCCAGAGAGCAAGTCGAGAAGGCCATTTGGGAACTGGGATATTACCCCAACGAGCTAGCTCGGAGCCTGCGGCGGCAACAAAGTTCAACCATTGGAGTCATCATCCCTAGGATGACCAACCCGGTGTATGCCGAGGTAGTTCGGGGTTTGGAGGGTATCTGCACCCAGGAAGGCTTTTTGGTTCTGCTATGCAACACCGAGCGCCAGCCCGAGCTCGAGCGGCGCTTTGTGCAAATGTTGCGAGCCAAGCATGTAGACGGCGTGGTTATCACCCCCCACGCCGAGCCACAGAAACTTATCGAGCCATTGCTGCAAGCCCGTATCCCGGTGATCGTGCTAGAGCACGATTTACCCGGTGTACATTGCATCGGAATTAATGAACTGCATGGAGGCCTTCTTGCCACCGAACATCTGTTAGGTTTGGGGCATCGTCGCATCGCCTTACTCAAACACAAACCCACCAGCGCTCTTAGCACCCGTCGATCGCTAGGCTACCAGCAAGCTTTAGAAAAAGCAGGGTTGGGCCTGGAGGCCCAACTGATCCTCGAGTGCGACGGAACCCACGAGGCAGGCTATATCGCCATGGGACAACTGTTACGCCTGAGTCAGCCGCCTACCGCTGTGGTAGCCCACGACGATGTCATCGCCATCGGGGCCATGCACGCTATTTATTCTCAAGGGCTGTCCATCCCCACAGACATCTCGGTAGTAGGCTACGACGATATTGCCAGTGCGGCTTACCTCGAGCCTCCCCTGACCACCGTGCGCTCTCCCAAGGCACACATGGGCACTTTGGCAGGCCAGACGCTCCTAAAAATCATCCGCAGTACCGAATTGATCCCGACTGCTACGATTACGCTTCCAGTTGAGCTGATCGTAAGGGCATCTACTGGACGAGTTAAAAACAGCTGATATGGATTGCAGCTAAGTACACGACAAAACTCTGAGTAGGCAAAAGAAGGCCGCCCCTGTAGGGTGTTTTTTGCTTAGGAACACCGGAAAGGAGCGGTTGCCTTGGATGATACAACGCTGGTAGATTTCTTGTCCCCACACTGGCGAATACACCGACAGGGATTGGCCTTCGTGGCGTAGTTGGTGGTGAGCTTGGAGCTGGCGCGGACGGTGAGTTGGCCGAGGCTAGCGAATGGGGCGGATGGCTCGAGAGCGGGGGCGTGGGTTCGGCGACGTGCTGAAGAATACAGCGGTTGTTTGGCTGGGTAGGTTTTAGCCAGGAGAGCTACTGTCAGCTGGTTCTGAGTTTTTTGGAGAAAGAATTTCTCCATCAAGACAAGCATGCTGGGCCTTGGCGAGTTGGGTATATATTGCAATATTTATTTATTTGAATATTATAATCTATATGAACTCACCGCTACATCGTTTCAAAGCTGAGTTTTTCAAAGCCCTGGGCCACCCCCTGCGGCTGGCGATTCTCGATGCTCTACGCGAAGGCGAGCGTAGCGTAGGCAGCTTAAGTGAGATTTTGGCAGCGGATCAGTCCAGCCTTTCTCAGCAGCTTGCAGTCTTGCGCCAACGTAATTTCGTGGAAACCCGCAAGGAAGGCACCACGGTGTTTTACCGGGTGAGCGACAATGAGGTTTATATCTTCCTGGACTTAGGACGGGCCATCTTCCAGCGCCAACTGGCCCAGTCTGGGGCTTTGCTCGAGCAAATACGCGCAGATGAGGTGGTTTCTTGAGAGCGGCTAACCGTTCTTCCCTGGACTGGTTGAGCCAACTCAACCCGGTTCCTGTATGGCGCAAAGAATTTCACGACTATACGCCAGCCCGCTTGCAACAAGACCTCCTGGCTGGAATCAGCGTGGGTATCGTGGCCTTGCCACTGGCGCTGGCGTTTGGCGTAACCAGTGGGGCCGGAGCGGCAGCGGGGATATTCACCGCGATTGTGGCGGGCTTTATCGGCTCGCTGTTTGGCAGTTCGCGGTACAACATCACTGGCCCCACCGGAGCCATGACAGTGGTATTGCTGCCCATCATCGCTCAGTACGGTGTGGACAAGGTATATCTGGTGGGCTTGTTGGCAGGGGTAATCCTGGTAGTGTTGGGCCTGCTGCGGCTGGGCAGGCTGATCAATCTAATTCCCTACCCGGTAGTAACCGGCTTTACCAACGGCATCGCCATAATTATCTTCTTGCAGCAGGTTCCAGCCTTTTTGGGAGTGGCTCCTTCTAAGGGGGCCAGCATCGTGCCCACCACCTTCACGGCAATTCGCAGCTACCTCGAGGCTCCTCACCTGGGCACGGTCTTCCTGGGCCTGCTGACGGTCGCCGTGATCCTGGGGTGGCAGCGTTGGGTCAAGAGGGTACCAGGGAGCATCGTGGCGCTGGTGGCGGTCACGCTGGTGAGCGTGGTATTTCACATGGATGTCCCTCGAATTGGGTTGATTCCCTCGAGCCTGCCCACCCCACACCTGCCTCAGTGGAGCCTGAACGACCTCAGCTATCTATTTAGCCCGGCCCTGGCTGTGGCTCTGCTGGCAGGCATCGAAACCCTGCTCTCGGCAGTGGTTGCCGATAGCCTGACCATCCGGGAAAAACACGACCCCGATAGGGAAATCCTGGGTTCGGGTATCGCTAACTTGATCACCCCATTCTTCGGCGGCATACCGGCCACCGGAGCCATCGTGCGTACACTCACCGGGGTGCGCTCCGGCTCGCAAACTCGAATCACTGGCCTCACCCACGCGGTTTTCTTGTTACTAATTGTGGCGGTGCTGGGATCGCTAGCTAAGCTAATCCCCCTGGCGGTGCTGGCGGGAATCCTGATGGTCACGGCGGTGCGGATGGTGGAGTGGGAGGCGGTACAAGCCATCGTGCGGTCGACCAAGAGCGACCTCTCGACTTTGCTGATCACCATGCTGACCACCGTGGCCTTCAACCTGGTGCTGGCTATCGAGGTGGGGCTGGTGCTGGCAGGCATTCTTTTCATCCAGCGCATGAAGAACACCCTCAGCGTGGAGCCCATGAACCTGACTCCGGCCCTACCGGAGATAGACCACGAGCTGCTACGCGAGCGGGTGGTGGCGTTCCGGGTAGACGGGCCGCTTTTCTTCGCCGTAGCCGGCGAGTTTATCCAGAGCCTGACCCAAATATCCAGCGTGGATGCGATAATTTTGCGGATGCGACGGGTCAAGGTGATAGATGCCAGTGGGGCCAACGCGCTCAAGTTCATGAAGGAGGCCCTCGAGCGCAAGGGCATCAAGTTTCTGCTCTCCGGGCTGCAACCCCAACCCACCGAGGTGCTGCAGCGCATGGATTTGTTGGACGAGATTACCCAGCATGGACACCACCTCTTCGAAACCACCGACCAGGCTATTGCCCACGCCTGGAGCCACGTCCAGCGCAATCGTTCGCCGGGCCAGGGGGTTCAGTCTTGAACCGTGACCAACCCCTTTGACCTCCCCTTGGCGTAGGGCGGTCTATTCCGGCTGAAGCGGATAACCCGGTATGCTATGGCCCATGCGCCGGACGACGTATTGTGGCAAGGTAAGCGAGGAAAATATCGGGCAGCGGGTAGTGCTCGAGGGCTGGGTCAACCGTAGGCGGGATTTGGGCGGACTGATTTTCATAGACCTGCGCGACCGCGAGGGCATCCTGCAGGTGGTGATAAATCCCGGCAGCGTGCCCTTTGCCGAGGCCGACCGGGTGCGCTCGGAGTGGGTGGTTAGAGTCGAGGGCACGGTGCGGGCACGGCCTGCCGAGCAGGCCAATAGCAGGATCGCCACGGGGAAAGTGGAGGTCGTGGCCGAAGCTCTGCAAACCCTCAGTGAAGCCCGCACACTCCCCTTCCAGATTGATGCTGGTTGGCGTGGCGAGGACGACCAGAACGTCAGCGAGGACGTACGGCTGCGCCAGCGGGTGGTGGACTTGAGGCGCAAGCGCCTACACCAAAACCTGCGCCTACGCCACAAGTTCATCACGGCGATTTACCGCTTTCTGGACAGCGAAGGGTTTATCAGTGTCGAAACCCCCTTCCTGACCCGCAGCACGCCGGAGGGGGCTCGAGACTTCCTGGTGCCCAGCCGCCTCGAGCCCGGCAGCTTCTACGCCCTACCCCAGTCGCCACAACTGTTCAAGCAGATGCTGATGGTCGCGGGCTACGACCGTTATTTTCAGATTGCCCGCTGCTTCCGCGACGAGGACTTGCGGGCCGACCGCCAGCCGGATTTCACCCAGCTCGACCTCGAGATGTCCTTCGTCACCCAGGAGGACGTGCTCGACCTGAACGAGCGCCTAGCCGCATATGTGGTGAAAGAAACCCTGGGCCTCGAGATTCCTCTGCCCTTTCCCCGCCTGACCTACGCCCAGGCCATGAACCGCTTCGGCTCCGACAAACCGGATTTGCGCTTTGGCCTGGAGTTCACCGATGTCACCGAGGTCTTCAAAGGCGGGGAGTTTCGCGCCTTCGCCTCGGCCCAGGCGGTCAAGGCGCTCTTGGTGCCCGCCAACCTGCCGCGCAAGGAGATAGACGCGCTGGAGGCCGTCGCCAAGAGCAAAGGGGCGGCGGGGCTAGCCTGGGTCAAACGCGAGAACGGGGCGCTGACTGGGGGAATCGCCAAGTTTATACCCCCCAGCCTGCATCAACACCTCGAGATCGCTGAGGGTCAGACGGCTTTGTTCGTGGCTGGGCCGTGGCGGAGGAGCGTGGAGAGTCTGGGCGCGGTGCGGCTCGAGCTGGGCAAGCGGCTGAACCTGATCGAATCCGGCTACAATTTCGCCTGGGTGATAGACTTCCCACTCCTGGATTGGGACGAGGATAACCAGCGCTGGACTTATATGCACCACCCCTTCACCAGCCCCAACCTAGACGACCTCGAGCACCTCCAGAGCGACCCTGGGCGGGTGCGGGCCTATGCCTACGATTTGGTCTTGAATGGCAGCGAGGCCGGAGGAGGTTCGATTCGTATTCACCGCCGTGACCTGCAAGAGCGGATGTTCGCCCAGCTTGGCATCGGGGCCGAAGAAGCCCAGGAGAAGTTTGGCTTTTTGCTTGAGGCGCTCTCCTACGGAGCCCCACCCCACGGCGGCATCGCCTGGGGCCTGGATCGCTGGGTAGCCAACCTAGCAGGCGAAGAGAGCATCCGCGAAGTGATCGCCTTCCCCAAAAACAAAGAGGGCAAGGAAACCCTCACCGGAGCCCCCAGCACCGTAGACTCAGACCAGTTGGCGATGCTTGGCATCGCCGTGAAGGAGTAATCAGCCCTCATGTTCGTCGTCCACTACTGCCCCTCACCCCAGCCCCTCTCCCGAGGGGAGAAGGGCTTTTCTAGCATTTGGCGTTTGGCGTTTGGCGTTTGGCACTCGTTCGAGGTTCCCCGTGGCTAAAATCCCCTATCTTCTGGTGGATGCCTTCACCGAGACTCCTGGCGGAGGCAACCGGGTGGCCCTGGTGCTCGATGCCAGGGGCATGAGCAGCGAGGAGATGCAGCGCGTAGCCAGCAGGCTCAACCAGTCTCAGGCCGCTTTCGTAACCGATTGGGATGGCAGTGGCTTTAGCGTGCGCTACTTCACTGCCACCAGCGAGGTGGAGTTTTCTGGTCACGCCTCGGTAGCTCTGGCCCTGACCCTGGCCAGAGAGGGCCATATTCCAGCGCATAGCAAAAAACTCTACCTGCGTACCATTGGCGAGGCGCTCTCAGTAGAGCTACTCGAGGCCGAGGGCCTCCCCTTTAAGGCCATCGTGCGCGGCCCAGCCCCGCGCTTCCGCGACCCACCCAGTTGGAAAATCTTGCAGGAGTTTATGGACACCCTGGGGGCCAACGAACGCTACCTGCACCGGGGTCTGCCCTACGGAATCGCTTTTACCGGCCTGTGGTCGCTTTTTATGCCGGTAGTTGCTCCAGGGCTGGTAGACGACCTCGAGCCGGATATGGCTCGGCTCTCTGAGCGGATGGCCGGGCTCGAGGTAGACACCGTGCATCTGTATGCCCCGCTGGGCCCCCGCAGTTTTTATGCCCGCACCTTTGCTCCTTTGCTGGGCATCCCCGAAGACCCCGTGACTGGCTCGGCTAATGCTGCGCTGGGAGCACTCCTGGCTCGAGCCGGAGTGGTGCCGCGCTGGGAGGAGGCCGTCACCTTGACCATGCTCCAGGGCCACAAGATGGGGATGCCGGGCCTGGTGGAAGTGCGGGTGGAATACGGGCCATCGGGGGTTATTTTGGGCGTGTTTATTGGGGGCCAGGCGGTTTTGGCAGATAAGGGAATCCTCGAGCTGTGATGGGTGGGGAAACCTAGAGCGGTCTTCAGAAAGAATAGGACAGTCCATTGAGCTAGAAAGACCGTATCCAGCTCCTTTTTGCCGCCACTCCTGGCGGCAAAAATAGCGGAAACCGCGATAGAGCACCCGAAGTGGAAGCTGACAGCAACTAGCAGAAAGCTACCCAAACATTCGACTTCTTTCAGAAGTCGCGGATAGCTCCTAGCAGATAGCCAATAGCTACGTCCGAGACGACCGCTCGAGCTAATTTTATAATTTCGTAAGAGGTATATTACCTTGTTATGCTGACAGCGCAGCGAAGGTTGTTCTTTTGGAGTAATGGCCTTGCAAGGAAGCCTTATATTGGAGGGCTACGCTTGTAGGCATAGCTTAACCCTACTTTAAAAAACACGATAGGATAAACCTGTGATTCGGCTGGTGCTCGTAGATATTGACGGAACTTTGTTTGGCCCCAAAGGCGTGCCTGAATGCGCTTGGGAAGGGGCCGAGGCCACCCGCGCGGCGGGTCTGCATCTGGGTATCTGCACCGGGCGACCGGGGCGTAGCTTTGCCCTGGAATACGCCCAGCGCCTGGATCCCCAGGGCTTGCATATCTTCGAGTCTGGGGCGGTGGTGCTGGGCGGCGACGGTGGCGTGCGCAAGGCCGAGCGGATGAGCTTCAAGAGCTACGAGCAACTGGTGTCCCTGGCCAGGCGATACAATTTAGACCTGGAAGCCTATACCCCCGAGGGGGGATTTTTTGTCGAGGCCGACACCCCCGAGATTCGCCAGCACGAGCAGATGATCGGCCTCGAGGCCCAGCGCCACGACCTGATGGAGATTCCCGGCCAGCCGGTGCGGGCACAGTTTTTGGTGCGCGAGGGGCCAGTCTGGGACACTGTTCGGGCTCAGGTAGCCCTGGTCAGTGGGGTGGAGATTCACCAGGCGACTAGCCCCGGTATGCCGGGGGTAATTTTTGCCTCCGTCACCAACTGGCACACCTCCAAGCGCTCCTCGGCCAAATGGGTGGCAGCCCAATACGGGCTCTCTCTCTCACAAGTCGCTATGGTGGGGGACGGAGAAAACGACCTCGAGCTGATTCGCGCTGCTGGGCTGGGCATCGCTATGGGCAACGCCCCCGACTCGGTCAAGCAGGCCGCTTATTACGTGGTGGACAGTGTGGAAAACTGTGGTCTGGCCGAGGCTTTCAAGCTGGCGCGGGAGTTTTCCAAAACCTTAGAGGGTGGCGCATCCAGCCTAGAGAACCCCACGCCGAGCGGCCCCGAGGATCAGGTGTGATCAAGCTGGTGGCCCTTGACCTGGATGGAACTTTTTACGCAGGTCGAACCCTGGGCGTACCCGATTCAGCTTGGGCGGCCATCGAGCGGGGGAAAAGGGCTGGGCTGAAATTCGCGGTCTGCACCGGCAGACCGCAAGGTGGGTTTGGCCTGGAGTACGCCCAGCGCCTGGAGCTAGGTGGCCCCCATGTTTTCAACGACGGAGCTTCGATCTGCACGGCAGAGGGTCGTCCGCTTTTGGCCGAGCCCCTGCCCAATACTAGGGCGCTGGTCGAGATTGCTCGCAGCAACGGTCTGAGCTTCGACCTCAACACCAGCACCGGCGGACGCTACTACGAGCCCGAGCTGATGCCACCGGGCATCCTCGAGCACGTGGCGATGACCGGAATCGAAGCTTGCTCGAGGCGGCTGGAGGAGATTGACCCAGCCCAAGAACCACCGGTGCGAATGTGGTTCGTAGTGCCGGATTACAGCCTGTGGGAAAGCGCCCGGCCCGAAATCGCTGCGCTCGCCGACCTGGATTTAGCCGAGTATCTTTCGCCTCGAGAGGTAATTACTGGGGTCATCAAAAAAGGCATCTCCAAAGCTACCGGGTTGCGCTGGCTGGCCGAGCATTACAGGATTGGCTTGGGCGAAATCGCCATGATCGGTGACAGCGACAACGACGTGTTAGCCATCCGCGAGGCGGGCCTTGGGGTAGCCATGGGCAACGCTATCGAGGCCGTCAGAGCAGTGGCCGACCACATCGTAGGACACGTGCGGGAGGGTGGTTTTGCCCAAGCCATTGACGCTATCTTGGAGAGAAATCAATGAGTCTGAAGCAGGAAATTCAGGCGCTTATCCAAGGCTTTGTTGGTGAGGTCGGGGTCTATCTGGAGAACCTCGCCACCGGCGAAACCTTCAGCCACCTGCGTGAGCGTCAATTTATGGCGGCCAGTACCATCAAACTGCCGATGCTGTGCTATGCGCTTTCCAGCCAGGCCGACCTTGCTCAAAACCTGCTGGTCAAGCCAGAAACCGTCGCCCAGGGCTCGGGAATCCTCAAAGACCTCTCGCCGGGCCTGTCTCTACCCTTGCTCGACATTTTGACCCTGATGATCGTGGTCAGCGATAACACCGCGACCAATGTGGCCCTCGAGTTTTTCGGGCATAAAGAGCCGTTCAACACCTACTACCGGGCCAGGGGCTGGACACAGACCCACAGCGCCGGGATGCTCTCCCTGCCTGCAGAGCGGCCCGACCCTCGGCGCGAACCAGGCGATGTTTCCAAGATTTCCGCGCAGGACTTGGGCCTTCTGCTGCGGTCACTGTGGCAAGGGGAGCTGCTCTCCCCTGTCGCCACCAAAACCGCACTGGACATTCTCAGCAGACAGCAGTTCACCTCGTTTTTGCGCTACCTACCCGCCGATTTGGATGACTTGGAAGAAGGAACTACCGCGCTCAAGCTTTACTCGAAGTCGGGAGAAATTCGCTGCTGCCGCCACGACACCGGAATTCTGGCTCGAGGCCACAGGGCTTTTGCAATTACTGTCCTGAGCGAAACCGAGACCGACCTGAAGTTCTATCCTGACCATCCCGGCATCGTCCTCATCGGGAAAATCGCCGAGGTAGCATATCGTCACTGGCTGGCCTGATGGGGACTGGAGGGCCGATTTATGGGCAATCGTGTAGAAATCCCTTTCAAAATCACCGCTTGGGATCAGACTGCTTTCGACGAGACCCCTGGCGCTCCATCGCTGGCGAGGGCCACGGTGAAAAAGACCTGCAGCGGCTTAATCGAAGGCAAGGGCACGGCGGAATTGCTGATGTATGTTGCCGAAGACGGCGCTGCGACCTATGTAGCCCTCGAGCGTATCACCGGAAAACTTAGCGGCAAATCGGGCAGTTTCGTAGTGCAGCACGGCGCGACCCGTGACAGTGCGGGGAACTCGAGGCTATACGGTTTGGTCGAACCAGGCTCAGCTACCGGCGAACTGCGGGGGTTACGGGGCCAGGCCGAGTTCCAGCATGAGTTGATGACCTTTGAATACGATTTCGGGTAAAAAAACTCCTGTCGGATACGCCACGTTTGCAGGCCAGATAAGTATCCCCACATTAGATTTGGGTTCTAAGGGGTTCCCCGAATCTGACGGCTGCACTGTCAGGGACAAGTATTTACAGAGCTACCGAGTTGCTGATGTGGCTCTAGTCAGATTTGGGGATACTTAGCTCGCATAGATCTGGTGGGTTTAGGGCGATTTTCAGAAAGAATAGGGTGGTTCATCCGCTTAGAAAGATTGTTCCAAGCTCATTTTTTGCCGCTAGGAGTTGCGGCAAAAATAACGAAAGCCGCGATAGCTCTGCCAGACCTACTTCAGGCCAAAGCCTAGCGTGGGTTTGGAATCAGGGCCGCAATCTGTACCAGCACTGGATTGCGAAACCCCAGTTCGCAGCGCTTTTTGCTATCAAAGTTGGTCATTACCTTTACGCTAAAGCCCGTCACCTCTCCTGGACGCAGCCTGCGGTTGTTGACCAGCGCCGAGTTGGAAGCTACCCGTAAACCCTTGCCCATAACTCTGGCATTGACCCGCAGATTAGATAAGCTGCTGGGGCCGATGTTTTTGACAGTTCCCCGCACGATGGTCGCATTTTCAAAAACAAAACAGCTCCAGGACAGCACTCTGAGCTGATAACCGCTCTGCGCAGCTAGCCCGGCTGAAGCCATTGCCATTAGGCCCATCCAAAAGTATTTTTTCATAGCGGCCAACCCCAGTTCTGCTGCGGTTTTTCCGATTGAGGAAATGGGTTTTCTCGAGGCAGTCTACCTCAAATAGAAGCTTCCCCTAAGGTTATTTGAAGGCCGTGAGAGTCAGAACCGCTCGCTTCTCACCTGATTTATAGGCCTGGCAATAACTCAACCGTAATTCCAGCCTATCCCAGATTCTTTCCAAAAACTGCCCTAGACGGCATTTTCCAATCGCCTTTGGGTAGTTTACTGGCGTTGACATATGGATAGTACCGAGAGGATACTAATGAAAACGACTGGCCTGAAAACTTTTACCTCGAGGAGGTAAGTATGCAGATTCGCTGGGTGGTTTTAGCGGTACTCGGGCTACTCCTGGTGGCTTGTTCTTCGCAGTCTACCCCAACCCCTACCCCCCCACCGGCCACCAATAATGCCACCGGTAGCGTGGCGGTGATTTCTCAGGGTGGAAAAACCTTTGCCTTCGTGCCAACGCCCACCGGATTCTCCAAGATTCAGCTCGCCGACAGCACCGGACTGACCCCTTCCTCAGTACACACCTCGAGCCTCTCACCTGCGACCGTAACCCTCAATCCGGTTCCCGATGCCTGTGCCGCCGACTACAACAACGCTGTCATAGTCTGTACTTCTTTTCAGTCCAGCAAGGTCAGCCTGATTAACGCCAGCGACTTATCGGTACAGACTGTAGATACTGGCCTAACCGATTCGGAATCCTTTAGCGGGGGAAGCTGCATTATTTGTGGCGCACTCTATGACCCCAAAGATAATCGCATGATCTTCTCCACCAAGGGCGGATACCGCCTGTTTGACCATACCGGCAGCAAAACCTTTAGCAAAACCATCGCCGTACCAATTGCCGAAAACTTTGGCTATAACCCCACCACCAACCAGATATTCTCACCTCGCTATGGCAGCGGTGGCGAACCAGACTCGCTGGACTTGGTTGACCTCAGCAGTGCCAAACGCTACATCCTCTCGCCCACCCCGACCGGGCTGGCCGAACCCGACCACGGTGCAATAGATACCAACACCAACCTCGCCGTAACCGCTAACGAATATAACCCTACGCTATACCTGATTAACCTCAACTCGCCGGTGCTCGACCAGCCTGCCGTGGGCCAATTCCAAGGTGGGGCTCAGTCCACCGTGCTCAAATACGGTGGCTCCTGCGCGTACCCTCTCACCGATATCGCCGTAGACTCTAGCTCCCACATCGCGCTATTTATGGCTGAGTTTTGTAGTGGCAGCAGCAAAGGTTCGATGGGGGTTTTGCGAATGCCTACCAGCTCTACTGCCACGCTGGTACCAGGGGATTATGTTTTCTCTACCATTCCAGCTCCCTCGAGTGTCTCCTGGACGAACCCCGGCGATCCCCACGGTTTAGGGGTATTCACGCTCTCGAGCAGCAGCAAACACTACGGCCTCTTGCTCAATGGGGACAAAACCTCTCTGGCCGTGGTTGACCTCGAGGCCCTTTTAGCCGCACCGCGCGACCCCAGCGATGCCAATGCCGTCAATCCCAGCTACGACTTAGTGGCAAATAAGGTCATGGCTTTCTATTCCATTAAGTAATCGCTTTTCCCCTTAACCCCTGCCGCACTACCGGCGCAGCACCAGTTGCAAGGCGACCACCAATAGCAAAACCGCCAGACCCCGGCGCAGGGCAATCTCGGGCAGGTTGAGGGCCAGTCTGGCTCCAAAATAGGTTCCTATCACCAAACCCAGCGCCAATAAAGCGGCGATAGGCCAGCGCACGGCCCCCAAGCGGGCATAGGCCAAAACCCCCAGAATACCTACCGGCAGCAGCAAGGCTGCTAGGGAGGTTCCGGTGGCCTCGCGGATAGTCAGGCCCACCAGAAAAATAAGCGCGGGCACCACCACAATTCCCCCCCCGATGCCAAAAAGTCCCGAGAGTATACCTGCCGCCAAACCAATTACCCCTGCGAGTAGTAGTCCCATTGCGTCCTCGAGCCTAACCTAGCATACCCAAGTCGGGAAGACCTCGAGCGACAAGCTCGAGACACAAAGCAAGGCGCGGAGAGCATAGAGCTAAAGATCGTCAAACGCCAAAAGTCGAACGACTAACCCCAAGGGCAAAAACTTAAAGTCAAAAAACTAAAAACACGGATTGCGTCCTGGACAGCGTTTTTGACATGACAATTATGCTGTCCTGGTGTAGCGCTAAGGCCCTTTGTATTTAGCCTTTAGCTTTTGGCGTTCGACGTTTTGCGTTTAGCTCTGTGCCCTCGAGCCCACCACACTTCACTAAAGTTTCACTTTTCCCCTTTAGCTTAGGAGTAGATGTGCGAAAGTTCTGCAACCCTCGTCCATTCTGACTCTCGAGCGGGGTGGGCTGGAGTATCCATAGGAGGTTTATGCCGCTATCGGAGATGTTGAAAGCCGCAGGCCCGGTTTTCTGGCTTTTGCTGTTGTTATCGGTGTACGTGCTGTACTTGCTAATCTGGCGATTTATGGCTCTTTCTCGGGCCGGGGGCGACCCCACTTTGCTGCTCACCCGTGTCCATGCCGCCCTGATGCAGCACGACCTGCCCGGAGCCTTGCGGCTGACCCAGCAACCCACCTCCGTTGCCAACGTGGTGCGGGCAGGTTTGCAGCGCACCCCGACTGGGCGGGAGTCGGTGGCCCAGGCCATGAGCGAAGCGGCGGTACTCGAGGAGTCGCGCCTGACTCAGTCGCTGCCCATGCTGGCTACCATGGCTCAGATTTCGCCCATGCTGGGCCTCTTGGGAACGGTGCTAGGCATGATCCACGCCTTCCAGGTCTTCTCTGCTACGGGCTCGCCCGGCCCTACCCAACTGGCCGGGGGCATCAGCGAGGCCCTGGTCAACACCGCTGCGGGCCTGGTAGTCGCCATTGCCGCCTACTTCGGGCGCAACCTCCTCAAGACCAAAGCCGAGGCCATTCTGCTTCAGGTTGACCGCGTGCGTGAAGCACTCCCAGCCTGGGTGACCGAGGCCGAGATGCGTCACAAGGGAAGCCTGGCCGGGGTTCCCATCCCCTTCTACGAGCCCCAGATGGCCTGGCGGGAGAAAGCCCAGTGAAGCCCTTGGCGGTAGATTTATGAGGCCCAGCCGCTTCCGCCGGGAGAGCGAAGCCGACTCCGGTCGCTTCGATTTCGCTCCTA
>JADEYI010001464.1_pt1 | contig 17562 bp, 15 predicted proteins | sample 8542331 | NCBI WGS metagenome assembly JADEYI01 (sample SAMN16510988, study PRJNA670497) | mine drainage metagenome | isolation source: biofilm near Copperflume 1 | place: Germany: Marsberg coppermine Kilianstollen | collected 2018-02 | reverse complement strand
TGGAAAAAACTAAATTTACTTCCTGTCGGTAATCCGAACACATGGTTATCAAAAGTTCGTAGGCGTTGCTGCGCATAAATTGGTTTTAAGATAAATAATGCCTTTAGAAACGCCAAGTTTTCCTGATTTCACACAGGCTTTCTAAAGGGCTTAGTGTCTTGATTTGTTGAATAGAAATTAAAGTAGTTTGATCGTTAAATTACTGCCGTCAATTATTGGGCAATAAAATCCTTCTGAGCCCAGGTGTCACCGCTATTAAAACACCATTCTCACCGTTTTCAAGGTATGATAGGTTTGCGTTGATTTTCTCTTTTTCGGTTTCTGGAATTTTTTCTCCGTTCATCACAGCGAGGGCTTGTGCCGAAATCGAAGAAAATACCTTGGATATTTTCTCTACTTGTTTCAATTTTTCAGCGGATTCAAAGAAAGGTTTGAGGCTCTCATGATTTGATCTCCAATTACTTAATTGTTTTACAATTGCAGGTTTGTTGGCTTCATGTTTGGGATCAGCGAAATAGGCGTCTACCATTTTATTAAAGCTGCGGGCAATCATGCTTTCCGGTTTCGCTGCATCCGCAACACCATCCAGCGGGAGATCCGGCAAGTATTGTGGTTTGCCATTCAGTAATGTGCTTAACCTATTGTAGTACTTCACCTCTTCGAGTGCATCGATTAATGTTTTTAAGAAAGGAAATCCATCATTCGGAATAAGCCGCCTGATCAATACCTCATATTGTGCATCGTGGATTGCCCCCTGCCTTGTTAAGTGATCAGAAATGAACCCCAATCTTCTATACATATCTTCTTCATCGGTGGTGACCGTGGCCGGAGACCAGAATTTTTCTGCGATAGCTGCAGAGCGAGGCCATAGTCTTGAATCTATATTTTCTGGCGACACTACTTCACTCCACATGGCAGCTTCGCCACCCAGAATGCGTTGTTTTTCATCTTCCGTCAATGGCTTCATTACTTCTACTTTCGGCAAAGGCAGGCCAGACCTGTCCGATCCCCCCGTTTGATGACCATAAGAAGCAAACTTCAACAATCCAAAAGCAAGATTGCCGTTGATCGAATCGTTGATAATTTTAGCCGAGTATTCCAATTCACCCACGGGTGTATTTATTTTCATTTTAAGGTCACCATTTATCAGCGTTCCCTTTTTAAAAGAGGTGAGTTGATCCAACAGCATAAAGTAGCCGAAAACATTTTGCGGGTCTTTGTCAAAGAGCACGAGTTGGCTCTCGGTTGTATTTCCGGGGAGCTCCATTTTTGTACTGAACAGTTTCCAATGTGTGGTGTCGGGTTGGATGTCAACCGCACCGGGCAAGATCAATGGATCAACCTGATAATGCTTTCCCGCGTGTAATTTATGATCGAGGTAATAGCCTGCTGATAAAATTGCGTTGCCGCCTTTTTGCACCCCCTCGAAAAGAGTTCGTTGACTCTTCCACGATTGGATAATGACATCTTTGTTCAAATCAGGATGAATTATTTCCTCCCAGCCAATCATGGCTTTGCCATGTGTTTTCAAAATCGCATTCATTCGATAATTGAAGTAGGCTTGCAGATCATGTGCATTCCGCAAGTCTTTGGCTTTTCGGTAGGCTTGAATTTTTTTGCTTTCGTTCCACGATTTTGGATTGACCTCATCACCGCCAATATGCAGATAGGCATCTGGAAACAGATCCGACATTTCTCCGACAAACTTGTCTACAAAACTGTAAACTGATTCATTTGTTGGATCCAGGGGCACTGAAAATAAATTGCCATCGGTGGACTTGAGCATAAATGGTCCCGCTGTACTCGATAATTCCGGATAGCCCACCTGCCAACTTTTCGTGTGGCCAGGGAGATCAAATTCGGGAACTATCCGAATTCCTCTGTCGGCAGCATATTGAATAATGTTCCGCATTTCTTCCTGTGTATAATATTTTCCGTCTGAACCCAATTCATGAAGTTTGGGGAAGACTTTACTTTCAATTCGAAATCCCTGATCATCGGTGAGGTGCAAGTGCAGTACATTTAATTTGACAGCCGCCATCGCATCGAGATTTCTGTAGATAACCTCTTTTGGCATCCAATGTCTACTCACGTCAATCATAATACCGCGCCAGGCAAACCGAGGTGCGTCTTCAATTTCAACCGTTGGAAAGTAGGCTTGACTATTATCGGTTTTCACTAGTTGCAAGAGGGTCTCCAGTCCTCGCAATACACCATAAGGTGTATTCGATTTCAATACAATTGCGCTGCCCGAAATTTTCAAAGAATATGATTCATCTTCTTTTACTTGCTGAATCGGTTTTGAAGAATCATTGAGGCAATCAATCACGATTGTATTTCCACTAGTCGGTTCATTTTTGAATTTTATAGAGGTGGTGGATGAAAGGCGATCCATGAATCTTTCAGCCGCCCGCTTCAACCGATCATTGGAGAAAGCTTTGAACGAAACATGGAGGTCATCAGCGATCTCAAATTTGCCACTGTGCAATTTCAGCTTTGCCGGCAATGGCATTAGGTTTATTTCTGATCGATCTTCAGCACTGATGGCGGGAGGTTGATAAATGGCAAGTCGATAATAGGCATAACCTCCTACCACAATGAGCAGAATGGTGACAAGAATCCATATAATTATTTTCTTAATCATCTTATTAAAGTTGAGTGTTGGGGGTAATAGGTATGTTGTTCATTCTTTCAGCGATGCCTTACTGAAAACGTAATCTGGAATGACGGCATCAAATTGAATACTTGAAACTATAAAATCAGTTCCCTTTCCATCTTTTAATACGTCTTTGTAATTTGTTTTCTTTGGGTACCACCGATTTTCAATTCTCGCTACATCACTGGAAACCAATTTTTTTAATAGCTGACCACTCTTGGCAAACAATTCTTCTTTCAAAACCACAAAACGCTCCTGATCAATCCATTGCTTTCTTTTATCGTAGGTGGCATCCTCCACTTTTGCAACCAGGTTCAGCACCCAGACTTTTCTTCCGTCAATGGTCTCTTCTCCGGTAACTTTCGCGTTGTACACTTCGGCAAGTTTTCGGGTGTCCATTACATCCTCGTAGGATAAGTCAGACCCCATCACCGATTGCCTTAGCATGTGCCCCGAAAGTTGAATGGTGCGATCTGTTGAAGGGGAGTATATCCAAAGGCGGTTTTCTAGCTTCAACATCTTCGTTCCCTTCTCTCTTTCAGGAGACAGGTATTCTGTAAATGCCTTTTCGTTGCCTTGCGTGTATCCCTTCGAAGTTACTTCGCGGTCATTGCGCTTGCCATGAATTACCATGGTGGATTCCGAAATCCTCGTTCCAGATGTCATATTGGCATCCACTTTAGTGAGGACGCTTATTGGATCCGGATAGTTGGCCTGTAGCAAAAATCCCAAAATCAGTAGAAGGATAAATGTGAATTTCATTTTTTGTTAGTTTTAATTGTTAAACTTCAAGTTCTTTAAATAGGGTAGCTGTCTCTCTTTTATAAATACCAATGCCCGAGAGCATGTTGCCCAGCACCATAGCAAGCAGTCCTGGAATAAATCCGATGTAAATTAATTCAGGTGAAAGTTGAGAACGCAAGATGGAGGGCATCATCATGGAGGTTGCGTTTTTTAGGAAACCGCTTAAATCCAATCCATGAACCTGCATATACCAGGTGCCGGCCAGACCAATCACCGAACCGATAATCGAACCAATTGTGCCAATGAGGATAGCTTCGAGAATCAGGGAACGGTAGATGTGTCCCTTCGACTCGCCAAGGGCAAGGCGTATTCCAAACTCATAATACCTGCGCAAGCCTCCCAGTAATCCTGTATTCCATAATACAATAGACATGGCAAATACAAAAATAGAAACGAGGATGGTTGACATGCTATTCACAAAATCAAGATAGCCTGATAAATTGTTTTGTTCTTTCAACCGGAACATAATCGGAGCGAAATTGTCATCACTTTGCACGTAGTGTTCATTGAATTCCTCAGTCACGAGCTGTGCTTTTTTGTCGTTATAAATTCCCGAATTAAAAAAGCCAAGCAATTCCCCTGCACCATCGCTCATGTCGAGCATTTCCTGTGCGTCTGTGATGTCAATGATGACTGCCCCTTTGTCCATGGCGGCCACGCCAAAGCGAATTGTGCCGCTTACCCTAAAGTTTTTAAAACTCATCTCACCATTCATGGTCGAGCCGATGTAGGTTATCTCGTCTCCCAATTTCAAATGCAATTTTTCAGCAAATTCATTTCCGATTATGGATTCTCCCTTTTTGGATGGAACAGAACCAGTTACCAGCGATTTCGCAATATTTAAACGTCTCGCTTCCACGCTGTGGGGTGAAAACAAATCAATGGCCATGCCTGATGCCGGGCCTTGCCCCTTTGAATTACCTTGTGCATCTGGCACATCAATCAAACCGCCAAAGCGGATGCGTTTTACCCAATTCATAAAGGGAAATTCTTTTTGCAAGGATTGCATGAGTGTGTCCACCCCAAGTAAGGCAAGGTCATTTGGCAGTTGATCTTTGTTCTTAGCGTATTCCCTGCTCATTACTTTTACGTGCCCGGTTTCAAACCAGGCGTTCTGATCGATCATATCCGTCAGCATGCCTTTAAGCAAACCGCTTAACATAACAGTAAGCACTACGCCAATGGTAATGACGATGATCGGAGATAAACTCCTGCTTTTATCCCGCAGGATACCTTTAAATAAAAACTTTATCATTGTATTTTTCCTTTTAATGCATCGACCGGGTTCATTTTTGAAATTTTTCTTGCAGGCAAAAAGCTGACGATTGTTGCCGAAATAACAACCAAGGCAAGCGTGCCTATGATCAGCCCTAGGCCATAGACGGGATATATTTTATCAGCGATGGGAACACCCGTTCCTTCCATGGAGGGAAGACCTATTCCCGTTTTAGCGATGTAGATAAATAATGGTATGCCAACTATTGAGCCTACAAACGTGGCGAACAAACTGTACATACTGCCTTCAACGGTAAATAGCTGCACAACTTGAAGACGGGTCATGCCCAGAGAAACATACGTTCCTATTTCGCGTTGCCGCCTGAAAATGGATAGCACTTGCGTATCAAATATGGCCAGCATGGCAATGGCGAGTAGCAACAGATACATGAAAGAGCCGCTCACCTTTTTCATGGAAATAATATCATTCAGGTTTTTCAAAAGGTCATCCTGTGATTTAAAAAACCAACCCGACCTTTGTTTATACACGTAGTCTTTATTGGCAATAAATAAGGTTGCTTCCTGACTCAGTTCGGTCATTGTCCAAAGTTTTTTTATAGAGACCCAAATTTGCCCATTGTCGATGGTGGGAACCTGCGAATCAAAAATTCCCGCGATCGTTATATTGCCAGCGTCAAACGTTCCATTTTTATCGCGCCATCTTAGCAAAACTTCATCACCTTCTTTTAAGTTGGCAGACGCTGCCATTCGCTTGCCAATAATGGCGGGAATTTTAGCACCGCTTTCATTAAGCAATTTCGTTGGGATCTTTACTACGACCTGATTGGGTTCAATGCCTTTCACCAAAACTGAAATCATGCGACCCTGTGGATAGAGGGTGGCTTGTTGAATCAGCACGGGCACTAAATTTTCAGTTTTCTCGATTGGCAATATTCCATGCCCATCTTGTAAAGTAAAGGGATCATACGGGTCGAACTTTTGGTTTAACAATTGACCATAACCATACTCCCACGCAATGCCGTCACGTCTGGCCTCCTGATTCCACCCATCGATCATGCCATTGTAAAAAATGATGAGTAGATAGGTGAAAGCCAGTACGCCTACATTTAACCATGTGCGCAATCCAGCGCCTATGAGATTTCTGTATGCTAATTGAAATGCCAGCTTCATTGTACTTTTCCTTTAAGGGCATCGACAGGGTTCATTTGCGAAATCTTTCTTGCGGGCAAGAAACTTACAATGGTTGCAGGAACAACAACCAAAACAATTGTGCTGACTATCGCCACCACGCCATAGACCGGATATACAATATTGGCTATGGGAATTGCTAAGCCTTGCATGGATGGCGTCCCAATGCCCGCATGGGCGAAGTAAATAAATAGAGGGGTGCCGAAAACGGCACCGATAACGGTTGCAAACAAACTATACATACAACCCTCAATAGTAAATAATTTTGCCACTTGTGCGCGCGTCATGCCGAGCGAGATGTAGGTTCCAATTTCACGCTGCCTTCTGAAGATGGAAAGAACCTGTGTGTCAAAAATGGCCAGCATGGCAATGGCCAGCAACAAAAGGTAGATAATGTAATCGCCTACTTTTTCAACTCGGATGAGGCCCCTGATATTTGATAATAGGTCGTATTGAGATTTAAAATTCCATCCTGATATATTTTCATTAACGTAATCATTTACAGCAATAAAAAGAGTGGTATGTTGATTAAGGTCTGTCATCTGCCGAAGTTTCTTAATGGGAATCCAGATTTGTCCGATGTCAATGGTCGCAACTTGTGTATCAAAAATTCCAGCAATTGTAATATTGGCTGCATCAAAAGTTCCGTTTTTATCCCTCCAGCGTAGCATTATTTCATCACCCGCTTTTAAGTTAGTTGAAGCCGCCATTTGCTTGCCAATGAGTGCTGGTATTTTTGCGGTACTGGAAGTAAAGAGTTGGGTGGGAATTTTTAAAATCGTTTGATTCGTTTCTATTCCTTTTATTAAAATCGATACCATCCTGCCCTGTGGGTAGATCGTTGCCTGACGGATTAAAACCGGAACTAAATTTTTCTCTTTATCAGCAGGCAAAATTCCATGCCCATCCAATAAAGTGAATGCGTTATAAGGATCGTATTTATTATTTAAAAGTTCACCGTTGCCAATTTCCCATTCAATTGAATTCCTGGTTCCCTGCCGGCTTAGTCCGTCAACAAATCCATTATAAAAAACGATGATGATGTAGACGAAGGATAAAATTCCTACATTAAGCCAGGTGCGTAACCCTGCGCCCACCAGATTCTTATATGCTAAATGAAATAATAATTTCATTATTCGGTTTTTTTGGCCTCGATGATTTCGTCCTGCTTTACTTTTCCGTCTTCGAGGTGAACCATGCGCTCCAGGTACCCCATTACTTTTTCATCGTGTGTCGAAAAGAGAAATGTGGTATTCAACTCTTTGTTTAAGGTCTTCATCGTTTTTAATATAGCGTGTGCATTAGCTGAATCCAGGTTTGCAGTTGGTTCATCCGCCAAGACAATTTCTGGTCGCTTTACCATCGCCCTGGCTATGGCTACGCGCTGACCTTCGCCTCCGGAAAGCTTCGAAGGTTTTTTATTGGCCATCTTCCCCAGGCCTACCCATTCGAGCGATTCCATCACTGCCTTCTTTCGCTCCGTCACCGTTTTGTTTTGAAGCAACAAGGCGAACTCTACATTTTCAAAAACAGTGTAGACCGGCAAAAGATTATATACCTGAAAAATAAATCCCAGGTGCAAATTCCGCAAAAGGGCAGAATCCTTATGGTTCAATTCGGAAATATTTTTGCCCATCACAACGGCCTTTCCTTCCGTAGGGCTGTCAAGCGAACCAATGATATTTAACAAGGTGGTTTTCCCTGAACCACTTGGCCCTACAATGCCTGCGAATTCTCCCTTTCGGAATTGAATGTTGACATCGTTTAGCGCAGTGAACTCACCCTCTCCGACAGGGTAGCGTTTGGTAACATGTTCGATGGTGATGATATTTTCTTTCATACGGGAATTGTTTCTTTATTACTAGTGATTAAATACGGCCATAAGACGAATGCCGGGTCCGGCAAAAGCATTGACTAAACTGTTTTGTTGAATACCTTCTTGGGTTGCAGAAGATGTCGGGTTATAGTAGGCCATGACATACCCCGTAACTTTTTTGAATTGATGATTGAAGTTTAAGAATACCGAAGTGTTTTCAGCGTTCCAATTGTAATTGAAGACGGCACTTATATTGTCAAAAAGCCCAACAGGGTAGGAAATCATTGTGGCCGAGATATTGGTATTATTTTTAAACGCAAAAGGGGTAGCATCATCGGCCAAAACAAGATGCTCGATTACAACATTTAAGCCTGAGCCGATATCAAAAGTATAGTCAGTTCCTACATTAAATAAAGTTTGATTGGTGAGTATGCTTACCGGGAGGGCTTTGTGAATGTAAGAGAGTTCAAACCATAACCCGACTTTCACATCCCATTTTCCATCAAGTCCAATTCTGTTTTCATGAACTTCAGCGATCTGAGGAACGCCTATTATCCCCCTGGTGTCGGCAGTACGGTGGTGATAGGAAATGGCCACCTCGCCTCTCGGTACCGGATATTGAACCCTTCCTCCATATTCAGGATTATATTGATAGGTGTTGGCGGCATCAAACCCTCGCGGCTTCTGATTACCGTACAATAACCAAAGCCAAATATTTGCGTTGTTAAGAAAATAATATCTACCCAATGCGGAATACACACCATTTGTTAACTTTAACGGATCTCTTGGGTCTACTTGGTTAAACCATTGCAATGGCCGCATTAACGTTGCCGAACCAAAATCCATTTTTTGCAGGCCAATCCGTACTTCATATCGTTTTCCACTAAAACGTGTCCACATTCTATAAGCCTGAAAACTTGAAGTGGCACTTGAAGAATCAAAAGGATGGAATGACACGGAGCTATAGACGTTTCCCGATGCTTCAAAGTCAAGAATATGGGTGGTATCGAGCTTGATGGAATACGCCAACTTTGGTAAGTACCGAGCCGCCATGAAACCATCTAGTTTGCTGTCCGGGCTGTAGTTCACATAAGCTGAAAGCTGCCCGTCAAATTCAAGCTTGCTTTGGCTGTAAGACCGGGTAATAGAACATGAGAATAGTAACATAGACACAAGCGTATGTTTCATACTGTTAGTTAACTATAAAAAACGGTTAGATCAGTTCCTACCTGTATAAATATACTTTTCATGATATTAACTTAGTAAGCCTCTGATTTTAATTGATTACTAAAGATTTGGCGAGAATTTTTAAGGCTGCCCATTTTTAGATTGAAGTCTGCCAGTTCAAATTGTGCAGCATAAGCTTCATTTAAAATGCCTTGAAGATTGCAGGATACAAGTTGATCAAACAACTCTGTTTTCCTTTGGTCTTCCATATAATCCCAACGCCCTTCAAACATTTTTTCGATGTTGCAAATCTGAAGTTGACAAAACAACACGATGTCAATCCTTTCCTTTAAAAGGTTTGCTTGCTTGGCACTACCTAATAGATTTGTTAGTTGCACAATCAACATTCTCTTTTTAAAGGAATTGTACTTAGCGACAATTGTATGTTGGGTCTTAAGATCGGTCAATAAGGTTCCTCTAAATTTTGAGATCCAGATAAAGAAGTAGTACTGTGACCACAAAAACAGATCGAGGCCTTGGTAATGCTCCTTCAATCTTATCAAATCCGTTTTCAAGTCTGCCAGGAACTCATCCGTTAATTGCAATAGCAATTCCTTTTTGTTCGTATAGGAATTATAGAAAGTCTTTTTAGATATATGAAGGGCATTTGAAATGCCGTCAACGGAAACGCCCTTGATTCCATATTTCAAAAACATATCGCGGGCTATTGTTTTTATTCGTTGATAATTGTCGCCTGTCATTGGGGTAGTCAAGTTAAAATATTTTAACAGTTAAAAATCTACTACAGCTGGAATGCCTCAAAATTTTCCTTCGCAGCTTTACCGTTCGCATGCCGCTTAATTGATTCGGATGGAGCTTCAACGAATGTATCGACCAGCACTATCTCGCTTGTTTTGTCCAGACCAAATTTGGCAAGCACACGGTCAAAGAGATAATAGATGATGGGAACCACCACGAGTGTTAAAAACATTGAGCTGGTCAACCCACCGATTAGTGTCCATGCCAATCCGTTCTTCCACTCTGAACCTGCGCCACTCGCCAAGGCGATGGGGAGCATGCCTATCACCATGGCCAAAGTGGTCATCAGGATAGGACGAAGGCGGATGCGCGTTGCTTCCAGCAAAGCCGTCTTGGTGTCCTTGCCTAATTTTTTCATGTCGTTTGTAAAGTCCACCACCAAAATGGCGTTCTTGGCAACCAACCCGATGAGCATGATGATGCCGAGTATAGAAAAGATATTCATCGTTTGTTTGGCCAACGCCAAGGCTAACAACGCCCCAATCACAGCCATAGGAATTGAAAACAGCACTACAAGCGGATAAACATACGAGTCATATAAAGCAACCATGATCAAATACACTAAGAGAATGGAAGTAAGAAGCGCAAATCCTAAACTGCCAAATGCATCTGACTGACTTTCAAGGTCGCCTTTGTAAGCGATGTTAACGCCATCAGGGATTTTAACGCTCTTCATGCGCCCTTGAATCTCAGCACCAACAGTGCCTGATGGGCGCCCTACTACTTGTGCCTGAACGGTTATCGAAGTAATGCGGTTGGTTCTTTCCAGAATGGAAGGCCCTGAGGATTGCTCAATTTTTGCAAACTGACTCAGCTTGATCAATTCACCTTTGTTGTTGATAAACGATAGATTGGCAATGTCTTTTTGATTTTGGCGATCAAAGGCATCGAGTATCACATTGATATCATATTCAAAGTCACCGGCACGATATTTTACATCCTGACTGGCCGTTCCATTGAAAGCTGTTTGCAGATTGGCACCGACTTGATCAATTGAAAGTCCAAGAGTGGCCATTTTATCGCGATCGACCTTTACGTTGATTTCGGGATTACCGCCTTCAACAGAAAGTTTGGCGTCCGAAATTCCGTTGACAGCCCGCGCCTCGTTCTTTACCTTTTCAGCAAATTTTGTTACCTGATCAAAGTCTGGCCCCTCCACAACAATTTGGATTGGTGCCGCGTTGGCTGAGCCGGTCATACTTACCGGAATGGCACGAACTTTTACACCGGGTATACGCTTCTCAATTTCGTTACGGGTACGGTTGGCAAAGATTTCAGTATTCACGCTACGTATTTCAATGGGGATCACCTCACGTTCAACTCTGACTTGTAAGCCGTTGACTGGCCGCCTTGTGAGCCACTCGTGGCACCCACTGTGGTCGTCACTGAAATGACTTCAGACACTCCGTGCAAATAGGATTCTACTTTTTGAGTGGTGCGATTCGTTTCTTCAACAGAAGCATTCTTGGGCAGTTCTAATTGGATGTTGAACTCACCGCGATCACCGGAACTAACAAACTCCGATCCAATGAAACCAGCGCCAACCAGGGCAAATGAACCGATAAACATAATCAGCACACTTACCAGGGTGATGGTCTTATTCCGAAAAGCCCACTTTAAAATATTTTGTAACCCTTCAGTAAACGCGTCAATCATTTTCTCAAAACCAAGAATAAATTTCTCAAACCAATTCTTTCCCATCAAGTGTTCCAGTTTTGAAAACCGGGATGTTAAAAGTGGGATCAACGTAAATGATACAAACAAACTTATTACCGTGGCAACGGCTACGACCAACGAAAATTGACGCAATAGATCAGAAATCAAACCTTGCACCATGGCGATAGGAAGGAACACCACAACGATAACGGCAGTGATCGAGATTACCGTAAAGCCAATTTCTTTGATCGCATCAAGTGAGGCCTGGGCTTTACTCTTGCCCATCTCCATGTGGCGATAAATATTTTCCAACACCACAATAGCGTCATCCACTAAAATGCCGACCACCAGTGATAGCGCAAGCAATGACATCAGGTTAAGGGAAAACCCCATCAACGCCATAGCGATGAAGGTCGAAATAAGTGAGGCTGGAATGGCCACCATTACAATGACCGCATTGCGCAAGCTGTGCAAAAACAAGAGCATGACGGCTGCAACCAAGACGATCGCCAAAATCAAATCATGGGTAACCGCATCCGCGGCCTCCAATGTAAAATCGGAAGTATCGTTGGCGATGACAAACTTCAGGTTCTTAGAGGCATTGATTTTTTCCAATTCAGCAATCTTGGCTTTCACGCTTTTGCTGATCTCCACGGCATTTCCATCCGATTGTTTTTTAATCGTAATACCAATGGAATTCACGCCATTGATCCGGCTGATAACCGTCTTTTCCTTTTGCGTATCTTGTACTTCGGCAATATTTTTCAATCGAACAGGCGAATTGCCATTATCAAGAACAATCAATTCTTTAATCTCGTCAAGGCTGGTGAATTTTCCGGCAAGCCTGATGATGACCTGCTGGTTATCGTCTTTAATTTTTCCGGTAGGAAAATCCAGGTTGGCGTTAGCAATGGCCTGGGTTACCTGAAGAATAGAGAGTTTGTAGGCTTTAAGTTTTTCTGGGTTTACATTGATCCGAATTTCACGCTCTTCACCACCTTGCAAAGATACTTGCGCGACTCCTTTGATTTGAGATAAAGAAGGTTCAACACGTTGTTTTACCAGATCATAAAAATCAGTTGATTTAATATCGGAGGTTACACCAATGGTCATAATTGGCATATCGCTAATGTCAAATTTTCCGAGCGAAGGCGTTTGCGCTTCGTCAGGCAAACTGGATAGCACCGCATTTACTTTCCGTTGCGCATCTTGTAACGCGAGGTTTACATCGGTACCTGGGTTGAGTTGAATGGTAACTAGGGAAAATCCTTCTTGCGAAGTCGAATTTATGCCCTTTATATTTTCTAACGCACTTACGGCATCTTCAAGTTTTTTCGTTATTGAATTTTCAACTTCATTGGGGCCTGCACCTGGATAAACCGTGGAGACAGTAAGAACGGGAACAGAAAAATTGGGTAACAATTCATAGTTCAGGGAGGAGTAACTGTACATCCCTCCGAATATTAATGCCGCAAAGATCACCACAATTACAGTGGATCTCGTGATGGCTATTTTAGTAATTTTCATTTTGACTTAATTTAATGAGATTTTTAATTTTTTGCCTTCGGAGTATGCTTAAGGCTAACGGCTTGTTACCGTAACAATACTTCCATCTGACAAATTGATCTGGCCATCCGTGATCACCTGATCACCTGCTTCTAGACCTTTCAACACCTCAACTCCAAAATCTCCGATTGATCCTATTGTAATGCCTTTCAAAACCGCTTTGCCATTTAAAATGTTATAGACTTTTGGTTCCTTTAGGCTTCCGGCTATGGCGTCACGAGGTATTACCAAAGCTTCTCTTGAGTCGGAGAACGTAAATTCTGCGGTACCGTACATGCCTGCCTTAAGCGTTTTGGTGCTACTATTTTTTACCAATATTTCTACGGGATAGCGCAAGGAGTTGTCCGCTTTGACCCCAATGAAGATGACCTTTCCATTGAAAACAACATCGCTCAGCACATCTGCACTAACATTTACAGATTGCCCTTTCTTCAATTTTAAAACTTCAGCTTCCGAAACTGCCACCGTCATCTTCAATGAACTGACATCCACCAATTCAATTATTTTGCCCCCTGCAGCTAAGAAGCTTCCAGGCTCTACATACCGTGCATTGACCGTTCCATTGAAAGGTGCCTTGATGTTCGCATTGGAGAGTTGTTTTTTTACAGTGGCTACCTTGGACTCCGCATTTTTATAGGCTAACCTTACTTCATCCACTTGTTGTGGTGTTACGCCACCGCGCGGAGCAAGTTCTTCATAACGGTCCAAATCTCTTTTCGTCTTCGCTAGCGATGCGTCTGCCGCTAAAAGATCTGCTTCAATCAAGTCAGTATCAAGTTTTACAATCAATTGTCCCTCAGCAATATCATCCCCTTGGCTTACATTAATGTGGTGCACTTTGCCGGCCACTAGTGACGCGATGGTTATCTCTCTGAACGAAATGAAATTTCCAGTTGATGAGAAATTATTTTTTATAGCCGCTTTCGCTACTGGAACGGCCACTACCGAAACAGTTTCGTTTTTCTCTTGGGCCAATACAGCTTGTTCTTCCATCTCGCTTTTGTTACTCATTAGGGTAAAGCCAATTAAGCCCGCTACACCCAAAACACAGATTGTTATTATTATCTTTTTCATGTTGTTTAGTTTAAAATGGTTAGTAATTGACCCTTGGCCTGTAAAATTTGTAATTGTGATAGTTTTAATTTCAGAACAGCTTCATTGTAGTTGTTGTTAGCTGTTAACAATTCAGTCTCTGAATTTAAAAGATCTGATAAGTTCATGATCCCCGTTTTGTACGAATCTTCTGTTATGGCATAAACCTCTTGAGCAAGCACCACATTGTCCTTTTGCGACTCCAAGGATTTTTGACTGTTTTGGAATTGGTTGATTGCGTTTTGATAATCCAGGTCAATTGAACGCTTTACATTGGATTCATCGTACTTAAGTTTTTGTAATCTGATCTGCGATTGCTGAACCTGTGCTCGTTTTTTGAACCCATCGAATATGGGCACATTCAATTTTAGTCCAACTACTGTAGCGTTAAACCAAGGTTTGCTTCCGTCAAAGAAATCCATTTGTGTGCGCTGCGCATTATAGCTATACCGGGCATAAGCAGAGAGTGATGGTGAATAACCCGACCTGAAATTTTTAACTTCCATCTCGTTTAGTAATTGCTGCTGAATAATCAATTGATGATTGCTGCGAATCGGTGAAACATCGTCTATGGCCAATGCCTCGGCAACTTTGGATTCTCCCAGAAGATCGGAAGCAGCATCTAACGTGATCAAGATGTTGATGTCCATACCCATGTGGAATTTCATCGTGTTCATTTGATTTTTCAAATCGCTTTCACTATTTTGGATTCGGGTTTCACCGTTGGTGATATTCACTTTCAATCTATTGAGGTCAATGTTTTTCATAACCCCTACTTTATGCTGAAAGCCAGCCAAATCATACAAATGCTCGTTTTTTTTCTGGTTGGATTTTAGGATGCACAATTTTTCTTGCTGGATAAGAACCTGATAGTAATCGCTGGTGATTTGATAGATTACATCTTCCTTTGATTTTTTAGTCTTTAGGGAGTAAAGTTTTGTAGAAGCATTTGCTGCCTGCATAGCACTTAGTACCGAATGATCAAAAACTTTTTGATTGATCTCTGCACCACCGGTTACCGTATATTGTTTTCCAAACTGGGCCTTTACGGTAGTGCCAGGTTGCCCGATGAGTTCGCCAGGAAGGAGTTGAACCGGGATGTTAAGGTTGTTATCGAAGTTACCGAATGCGCTTACTTGCGGCAGGGCCTGGCTTTTTACTTCCTTTATATTGTAGCGGTTTGCTTGTTCATCAAGTTTTGCCTTTGACGTAGGGGTATTGTTTTCCAGCGCATAGTGAATCGCTTGCTTAAGCGTGAGCACAGTTTCCTGTGCCTGTGCCATCAAAGCGCAAATCAGGAAGGTGGTTAAGAGTAGGGGTTTGTAGATCACTTTCATATATAGTTATGGTTTATATATTACTGGTTAGTTCTGTTTTAATAGAACTAATCAAATAAAAAAATTATTTTTTTCTGGCTTCCCATTTAATAAAAATGTTGTCCACTTCTCTGTGAAGGAATTCCATAAATGTTATCACCTCTTGAAGGCTATCATTAAACTCTTTGGAGGATTTGGGGCGCTGGTCAAGCACTTCTTGTAATAGGGTATTCAGGCCCAGCATTGTATTTAAGCTCTTCCGGGTTTCTTCTTTCCAGCTTGTGACACGGCTTCTAAAATAGCGTTTCCTGTCTCCGGATAATGTGATATAATCTATTGTTCCAGCGGAGAGGAGCAGGTTGATAGCATTGCTTGCAGCACTCTTGCTGATTTTTAACGTTTCACAGATTTGATCAAAAGTGAGTTCCGTTTTATCAGAAACCAACAATAAAGCAATTACCCTTGATGGAGCGGGCTGAAGGCCTGCACGCTCATAATGTACACCTAATCGTTCGATGAGCTGTTTTTGATCTTGTGTTAGTTTAATGTTTTCCATTTTTTTCCGCTTTTTATCACTGATAACGACACAAATATAGAAAGGTTTTGTTAGTTCTGCAAATTAAGAACTAAACATATTTTACTGAAATTTTTTCATTTGAGTAGCTGTTAAGAGGGCTTTAGCACATCTTTAGCTTTAAGGAAATTACTGTAGATATGATGCGCAGGATTGATAAAAGCTCGGGCGTAGTGCTCTGGCTTGATCCTCGTACCTTTTGTATGGCTGCTTGATTTACTACGAGGCAACAAAGACAAAAATAAAAATGATGTGGGACACACACCTTGTCATTGAGCTTTCTGAGATGTGGAGTAGATTTATTTTCTTCGTTGCAACAAAAAGCAATTCTGTGATCCCAATCGGGTCTTCAACATTTCGATAATCTGATTTTTTTGAAATTATTGTAAACTTTCTGGATTTGACCATAAGATGGTTTCCTCGCAACTAAGGTTACCCAACCTCTAACTTAAATCTTATCGTTGACCGTAACTTAAACTATAGTTTGACCAATTGGTGGGTCATTTAATAATGTACTTCAACCTGATAACCCAGTCACCTACAATTTTCTTTATTTCTGAGCAGCCCTGCAAGTTTTTATGATATTTTATTTGCCGAAATCGCGAACAATTAAAAATGTTCATTTCTCTTGATTTTCTGCCAAAATAAAAAATTAAAATATGCCTACTGATTTTCAGACAGCGCGCTAATTTCCAAAGATTTTGGTTTTTTTATCTCGACTTGAAAACTTAATTTTTAAGAGCAAATCCCAGATTTTATCCCGCCTTTGGCGGGATAAATTTTCGTCCCAAATAAGACTTTTTAAAGATTTGTCGACCATTGTTACTGAATCCTATTGGTAAGTTTTCGTTGCTACCTTTTTAGTACGGGCTTTCCGTTAAGCTAATTTATTTTTTCGCAAGGGTAACCAATTTGGTTACTCCTTCGTAACTTGCACTATGAATATTTACAATCGGAGTTCGCTTACTGCTTTTTACCGTAAGCATCCTGATTGCAAAGAGACCCTTGAAAAATGGTATCATGATGTGGAATCCAAAAGGTGGAGACGACCAGGTGATGTTACCCAGGACTGTAGCACCGCTCGAACGGTTGGAAATGATCGGGCCATAGTTCGCATTAATCACAATGATTACCGACTGATCGCTGAGATTAATTACCAAAAAGCTTGGGTGTTCATAAAATTTATAGGTACCCATGCTGCCTATGATAAGGTGGAGGCTGAGACAGTAGATATGTTCAAACATAAAAAACGAAAAGGATGAAACTCAAAATTCTCAAAACAAAGAAGGATTACCTGACGGCACTATCACGTTTCGAGGAAATATTCAAAGCGAAGCCTGGTTCACCTGAAAGTGACGAGGCAGATGTCCTCTCCATTTTAATAAAAGGGTATGAAGATAAACACTATATGGTAAAAACTCCTGATCCATTAGAAGCTATTAAATATAGGATGGAGCAGCAGGGATTAACCAACAAGGATTTGGCGGTGCTTTTGGGTTTTAAAAGCAGGGTTACAGATATTTTTAATAAGCACCGGAAACTTAACCTCGCCATGATTCGCAAACTCCATGACCAATTAGACATTCCTCTGGAAACATTAGTGAAGGAGTATTAAGTAAATTGATGATTGTGTTTTAATGACCGATGATGGATCTGAAAATTATGGAGAGGC
>JADEYI010001463.1_pt1 | contig 17565 bp, 18 predicted proteins | sample 8542331 | NCBI WGS metagenome assembly JADEYI01 (sample SAMN16510988, study PRJNA670497) | mine drainage metagenome | isolation source: biofilm near Copperflume 1 | place: Germany: Marsberg coppermine Kilianstollen | collected 2018-02 | reverse complement strand
GTTCTCCCCGAGCATGTGCCGTGTCAGGTTCTTTAGAAAAGAGATCTGATCGTTGGAAGGCCTGGCCTCCCCCTTCGGAAGGTCCCAGGGATTGATGGTCTGATCGCTGTCGAGCGACATCTCGATCATCTCGCCGCCCATCAATTCAACGAGCGGCTGATATGAGTCCCCGCGTTCGAGGATAGAAATCAAGGGATTCGCTCGAGCTGCCATCAGTAGCATCTGTTGCGCGGCAAGAGTCTTGCCTCCGCCGCTTTTCGCCATCAACAAGCCATTCGCATCCGACAAATCCGGATCGAACATCGAGAACGGTATGAGTTGGCGGTAGGGTGTTTCAAACAGGATCAGAGGACTACGTCGCGTCCCAGTCCAGGGCATTTCCACCGGCACCAGATCCGCTACATTCGCCGTCAACATGTCCTGATCTCGCTTGTCCGCCTCGGCCATGCCTGGCAGCGTTCCGAGAAAGATGCGTCGCTTTGCGATCGTTTCCATTACGGCCTTTGCGCCGTTCATATGCGTGAACGCGTTGAGAACCTCTTGCGTGCGATTGGCGAGATCGCGCTCGGATCGTTCGAGGTCGACGAATGTCACGGCGGGCACTGAGGTACGGACTACAACCGAAAGGCTTAACTTCGCCGTTTTGAGAGAGGATGAGATGATGTCGCGCTGTACCTGAATAAGTTGGGCCTGCGCGACCTCCGCTTCAGGGTTGGATTTGAAGTTTCCGTTCGCATCCTTCTGTGCGGCGGTCATCTTCTGTAGGCGCTTCTTATAGCTTTTGAGAACCTTGACCTGATCGGGAATGACGACCTGCCCGCTGATGACGATGGGAAACCCCAGGGTGGAGAAGTTCTGCAACATACCGGGGAAGGTGGCATCCGGCAGCTCTTTGAGAGAGATCACCGAATACAGATACCCATCGATATTGAGATACGTTTCCGTTTCATTGAGAATGCTTGATTGAGTCGCCTGCTCTCGGGCACTGCGATACTCGAACAGCTCTTCGCCAGGTACATAGGGCCGGTGGTCGCGCCTGGTCGGATGTTGGGAATGCTTCAACTCTTCAAACAATTCCTGGGTGGAGAGTCTCCGGGGACCGAGGTTGGCCGCCTCCATCGACCCCTCGATACCCCGGAGAATCGACTCAAACTCTGCGAGGTAGGTCTCATGCTCCTTCCGAGTTCGCTGGATCGCCTTTCTCTGGCTTACGGCGAACCTGCCGAGCTGCCGGTTCTGTTGTGCAGAGTGATAGAGCTTGGCATGGATGCGAGGGTCCCATATGAAATAGACATGAAGCCTGTTCTCGAAAAAGAAGCCGCTGCTTTCCTTTTGCCGCCACATCCGGAGACGGTGCGTATCCAGAGCCATAACCTCCGACTGCTCGGTGCGCTGCTGACCGACGTAGCTGTCCAGGAGATCCCCAAGATGCTCGGAGATTTCATAGCGAAACTGGATGCGCATGCTAACGTCGGGCACGCTGCGGAAGAGCGCCTCAAGCATCGACTTGGTCTGATTGCGGTCACTATCAGTCGCGAAATAGGCCAGAATGCCCCGCAACTCGTATCCAGCAACGAATGCTCCGTTGGTGCGCACCATCACGTTGTCACCGTTGGGTAGATCCCGCAGAGGGAGCAGTTCACAGACAGCCGGAGCCTTGAGTTTCTTTTCGTGTTCCGCATACGTCATTGGCATAACTCTCTTCTCCCTCCTTGTGCTGGAAGCACCCCGTCACCTTGCAATCTCTCCGCCGCCAGCATTGCGAGCGGTGTGAGCCCTTCGTGGAACCGTGATGCAAAGACAACGCAGGCAAAGACTGCCCGAGCGGCCTCTGCGTCGAGTTGCAGGTTCACCGTACCGTCCGATTCCGCCTTGATTGAAGCCTGCATACGGCTATTCCTCCTTCCCGTCGACGTAAGCCTCTAACAGTTGCGAATCCCGCTCAAGTGCGCCCCACGCATGCGGGGCGAAGAACGAGCGCAGCAGGTCGGTCAAATAACCGCGGGGCCTGCCGTACTTGAACAGCATCAGGAACGGAACCGCCAGCACCGGCACGACGAACTCCATAAAAATGTTGAGGGGTATCCCAAAGATGTGTGCATTGTTACCTGCGAAGTGCGCAAGCAGATTCATGAGGGCCGCGAGTGCGAGCACCAGAATCAAGTCCTCGAATTCGAGGCCGAGGAACGTCACCTTGGTATGAAGGTTCCGGTGAACCGGTGTCAGATCGAGACTCATGACGTCCTCCTCAGATTCCGTGCGCCTGCGTCACCATGGACTCGGCAAGGCGCACCATACCCGAGACCATCAAGGCGGCTATCGCCGCGATAAACTTGCGAATCCAGGTCGACCCGGGATATATCTCCGAGACCACTCCCCCCATGTGCAAAGCCATCGCTGCGAGCTGGGTCAGCGCAAACATGGGCAGAATCACGTTGGCGGTCCAGTTCACCAGGCTCATGGTTGCCATCCAAAAGGCGTCAGCGCTGGTTGGACCCGCATGTTGAACAAAGCCTTCAAGCGCACGCAGCATGCCGGAGCACATCAGCGACGCGAAACCGCCATAAAGAAAGTGTTCAAAGGGACCACTCTTGCTGTAGCGATACACTGCTGCCGAGAAAAACATGCCAGCCATCGTCGGCATCATGACGTTACCGGCCCAGGAAGCGAGATTCGTGATTGCACCGTCAAGACTCATCGATTACTCCTCAAGCCGCCATGGCCTGGAATAGCGTGAGCAGCCCACTCACACTCAGGAACGAGATCGCGGCAAAGACCATCCGTGTCCAGGGTCTATGTCTGACAAAGTTGATGACCGCTCCGACACACGCTAATCCTGCTGCTGCGGGCATGATTTGCCCGACGATGTAGTTCCAGAGAGACGTAAGCATGTCGGTGGTCGCGTACTGTCCCCCCGAGTTCCAGCCCTGCATGAGTTGCATGGTCGCGGAGAGAGACATCAAGAAGAGCGCGGCGATGACGGACGGGAGCGGGTTTTCTCCAGCAGCTCCGTCAAGCGTCGCCTTGAGAACGAAGTAGGCGGCAAGTACTGGGACTAGCTTGGCCACCACGATTTGATTGACGAAGGCCTTGAAGATCGTCTCCATGCTGGCGATCCAACTCGTTCCTATCGAGCCGCTCGCGGAAGGGACGGTGATACCTTGTGCCGCAATCCAGGACAGCAGTTGCGGAAGCGTCAAAAGAACCACGGTCCACAACACCCATTTTCCAGTTCGTCCATTGACGTGGAAGTTGGTCCCTCCTTCATGCCGTAAACTCACCCCTGCGGCGGTTAGCGTCAAGAACGCGGCCGGCACAGCGAGATCGAGCAGCATCTGAAGAAGGTCGAGAAGGAATTGCGGCACAGGCATGGATCGGACCTCGTCACTGGATACCTTGCGCTTGCGTGATAAACCCTTCGGCCATACGCCCCAGACCGGAGATCACCATGAGGGCAACGCCAGTGACGCCCCAACCCAAATAGCCCCGACCGCTCTTGAAGTGCCACCCAGCGACACCCAGGCAGGCAACAGCGATCACCGGCGCGATGACGTTGCAGCCCCAATTGACAATGTTCAGGACGGTGCCTTCGACGGTAGTCGCTTGCTGCCCCTGGACCGCCTGGCCGAACTGGGGAGAGGTTCCCAGATTCTGGGCAGCCGCTGCGAGAGGCGCTACGACGTTCCCCAGGAGGATCAGCCCAAGGGCGAACATCAGAAAAACACGAACCCAGTCTCTTTCAATTGGGCGGTGAAAGACTTTGGTGAGCGGCGCGGCGGACCCTTGAGAGCGTCGCCAGATAACGGATGCGATTCTCATTTCATTTCTCTCCTGGACTCGGCTGCTCTGGGCCTCCGTGTCGAGAGAGAGGATGGGTTCTAACTGAAACTCGGTCAAATCCGAGGAGAATCCGAGGAGATTAGGGAGCGGGACCTGACGCTATCTCCAATTTTTCGTGTAATTTTGCGCAATCGAAACGGACTACAACTTCTATGGGAGTTCCCTCGGGGTAGCTCCGTCCGCGACAAAGAGCTAAAATCCCTGTCAGGATTGGAGTGGACCCCTCGAGGCAAACTCGTTGGTCCGGGGCTCATGGAATGGCAACGCCACTGCAACAAAACCCGTATCGATGCGATCAGTGCGGAACCGGAGAGATTGTGGCTGTCCAACTCCTCTATCAACAAGGCACGCGGTCCTATTCTGGCACGTTTAGTCATGGGACCAGCCAATCCTATTCTGCACAAGTAGCGGCGCCGCCTCGCCCCCGGAGTTATTTGCGGCCCGTCATTCTCTGGGGATTCGCAATCCTGCTTTTCTTTTTCTGGAGCTATGCGGGTCTTGGTGCGATATTTGAACACCCAACGACAACAGCGATGAAGGGGAGCGTAGTAGCCGTTTTCATACTCCTATTTGTTGTGTGCGTTGCTGGTTTGCTTGCCAGCCTTCGCCGGATCGCCCGCTATAATAGAGAGATCTACCCACAACTTCATTGGGACTGGACGCATACCTATATGTGTCGCCGTTGCGGTAAGAGCAGCCTCATCCCTTCGTAGAGATTCTGAAGAGCGCTAACGCGACAGTGGAGCAAGATCACCTACAGCATGCCCGTTCCCCTTTCGCATAGAAAGTAGTTGGGAGCGATCTCGACTCAAGTTCCAATGAGCATTGGGGTCGTCGCTTGCTCAGCCGCATTTTGGGTGTGAGGGGTTTATCTTTACTCTTCTCGCTATCGGGTAAAGCAAAGGTTTTGACTCAATTGAAACGGAGCAATTGGACCGACAGATGCTCAATTGCACACTGGGCTCCACGGGCTGCAATTTGCTCATTCAAACAAGGGGAACGGGAGGTCCGTTGCCCCAACTGCGGATTGGGTAGTTCGGAGCGCTATGGACTCAATTCGGGATCGGTCCACAATCCTCGATGGCCGCGCGGTCGAATAGAACGACCCCGTCACCAGCGGGAACGCACTTTTCTGAATTCCACTCCCGTAAGAGGGTTTCGATTGTTGCCCGGATGTCGGTAGAGACAATGACACCCTCTCAATAGGGCAGTAAAAAGCCCTGGCTAATCAGCCAGGGCAGGGAGATTGTGACTCTTTGTGCCTACTGCGTTGCCGATGCGATCTTGTGAAGCTGGGCGGAATTCTGTTCCTGCTTCGTGAACACGATATAGATCTTCGTATCGGCCGGCACAGAAACAACGACGCGGCTATTGGCATTGAGGTTCATGACCTCGGAATCCCCAGCTGTGCCAATGTTCTCCGCCACGCGTTCTCGCAGCATATCGTCCTCGGAAAATGCCGCACTGCTGTTGTTGCCGGCTATCTCAGCAAGGACGGAACCCATCCCCGATGCGGCTCTTACGAGAAAGTTCTTTCCTGTGTTCTTTCCGAAGACGTTCCCTTTAATCGGGCCAAGATCGAGTCCCGTACCAATGGCATCGATCTTCTCCCTTGCCCCGTCCAACAACTGGATCTCATCGAACTTCACGCTGACAAGCCCACTTCGGTCAGCCTGCTGAAGTTGTCCATAAACGCGCGCTCCTGCGGGAACAACGATCTTGTCCCCGATCGCATAGGTGTATTCCACGACGGCGACCACAGGGGCCTGCACCGCGCTCGAAATTTGGGTTTCAAGCTTCGCCTGAATGCGTGTTCCCGGCGTTATGTCCAATAACGGCGCATTGTCGCCGCCAGAATTGACATTGTTCGTTGCGTCCATCCGGCTTTGAATCTGGTTGCGAACGAAAATGACGGACGGCTCCTTCAACGTGTTTTGCTGCTGCGATCGTGAAGCCGGCGTCGGTGTAGGCTCGCCGTAGGGTTGGGGCTCTTCCCACTTCTGCTGCGTATCGGCGAACGAAGGAACATTCCCCAAAGAGCCAACCGCCCCTAGCTTCGCTGCAATCTGCCGTAGAGCAGGTGCGGAATTTGCCCGAGAAGCCGCACCTCCATCTGTCGAGCGCGTCCGTCGGATGTCAGCAGGCCCAAGCTGTCCGCTTGCATTGTCCGGAGTTGAAGTGCGAACGGTTTCCATGAGGGGCGTAACGCTGCCTTTTTGCTCCTTAAGCTGTAAGTGGTTTGCCTGCGGCGCAGTCTGTTTCCCAGCGGTTTGCTTCCTGGGAGACTTTCCAACGACCGCCGTAAAGACAAAAAACAGTACCGCAGCTGCCAAGCCACCGCCGAGAAGAATTAGCTTGGTTTTGTCGATTCCGCCTCCTGCGTTAATACCGGCCCGTGTCGCAAAACCGGCAGCAGGGACTGCCGCAGGTTCTTCGCTAACCTCCGGGTTGGTCGATCCATTCGCTGGAGGCGGCATGTGCGAGACCCGGGGTTCGGAAGACTCATCGAGCTGAGGAGATAAGCTTCTGCTGCCGTTCGTGTTGTTCTCACTGATACTCATAGTGTTTAAACTCCTCTCTACTGGCGATCGGACGCGATGGGTGGGGTGAACGGAAGACGGATCAAGATGGGCCGATCCACCTGATCCGCTTGCGCAAGCTGCAGAAATAGCTTCTCCGTCGATTGCTTGAAATTCGGACGGTCGAACATCACGACACCGTCAACGCGTCCACCTGGATCAAGCCTCGTCGCACTCAGCTTGTAGTCGCGGATTTCGAGTTGGTCGGAGATGATGCCTTTGCCTTCCTTCTTCTTCTTTTTCCCCACCTTGCGGCCACTAATCTGTATCTGTGGCGGAACGATCTCGACCGGCTGGTCTGAACTGTTGTAGATGGAATAGGAAACAACCGTCTCATTGTTCCATTGCCGGATGTCGCCAATCGAGGTCTCGATTTGGTTGCCGACCCATTTGGTCCAATGAGGTGCATTGACTCGCTCCTGTTGTTCGAACTCCTCATCGAGAGCGGAAGGAGCGATCCTGTTGGGTCGCCCGCCCGATCCCGTGGCGCTGGGTTCGGGCTTTTTGTCCCGGACTTCGGGGAGAGGCAAAGACGGAGCATCAGAAACGATCAAGAAGCTTCGTTTAGCGCGGTATTCAATCAAGAAATCGACGGGTCCATCGGAACTGGTCGTCGCAGCACCTTCACTGATGAGTTCCAGCGTCACATGCTGGCCCGACTTGGTTGCGATGAGAAGGTTCGACTCGGCCGGATCTTTGGTAATGGGTTTTACATAGACGTATTCTGGCTCGCCCTCACTGTGTTCCGCCTTAAACGACCCAGGGCTTCCGAGAACGACGGAAGTGATCTCGTCAGGCATATGGATCGACGACTCAAACTCCGGCCGCAAATGGAGAACGGTGACTTCGTTAGGATTGATCGTGACCGTCGCCACGCGTGCGCTTACAGCGGGGCCGGAGGCCTGGAGCCGGAGTGGAAGAAGGATTGCGACCGGAATTAGCCAGCGAAGTTTCATCGTGTTCATCTCCTCGTCAGCCTTCCGGCCGCATATTTTCGCATCATGTATTGCCTACGAACTGCCTGGACGTACGCAATGACGTCCGCATTGCGGTAGTTGAGCTGTTTCTGCCCTACCCAGCGGTCACCCGCGTAATAGGCTGCGGCAACCAGACGAAGATCGCCGTGGAACTCCCACATCAAGGTCGTCACGTATCGTGTGCCAGCCGCGACATTCTGGTCGATATCGAAGGGCCGAAATGCTCCAAAACGCCGTGCAGTCTCTGGCATAAGCTGCATCAGCCCCATCGCTCCCTTATTCGAGAGCGCGCGAGGGTCCCATTGCGATTCCACGTCAATGAGGGCGGCAATCAACTCGGCTGGTACGTGATAATAGTTTGCGTAATGCTGAACGCACCGCTCCGCCATCGAAGTCGGTACTTCCGCTTGGCTAGAGCAAGCAAACGTGAGAAGCCATAGTGGGAGCAGCCATTTCATGATCCGGCCCCTCCTGGAAACGCCATCTTCTGAGCGAAGCGCGCCCCATCATCGAGGAGGCTCTTGAAGCCTTCGCGGAGAAGCAAGTGGCGACGGTCCTTCTCGGTCTTCGCCAAGAAGGGCAGCAGAACATCTCGATACTCTTCGGTGACGTGATCGGCGCCAAGCAATTGCAAAGCGTTGGCGAAGTCGATCATCTCTGAGACTGAAGGCGGTTTCTCCAACGAGTAGTTGCGGAATGAAAGGGCGATGCCGGCCATCTCACGGTGAAACTCCTCATCGGCGTCTGGGGTGCGGCTCGCGATGATCTCCGATTCACGCTGCGGTGTCGGATGCTCGACGCGCACGTAAAGACTGCGTCTACGGATCGGATCGCCAAGGCGCCTTTCTTCATTGCTGGTCAGAACGACAAACGGTACGCTTTTAGCTTCAACCGTGCCGAATTCAGGAATCGAGAGCTGCCAGGCGGAGAGGATCTCCAACAGCATCGCTTCAAATCCGTCATCCACCTTGTCAAGTTCGTCGATGAGCAGCACGCAAGGCCGCTCGCACTCGAGGGCACGCATCAGAGGACCGGGACGAAAGAAGTCGCGTCCCTTTAGGCTTGCCTGCACGGTCTGCCAGTTCTCGTGCTGGCCTTTCGAGAACTCCATATAGAGTCGCTGCAGACCCTCGTCAAAGCGGCCAATGGCCTTGTCCTCGCTGACTCCTCGATAGCATTGCAGGCGCTCGACATGGGTATCGGCCGCAGCCGCAACGGAGAGGGCTAGCTGCGTCTTGCCGGAGCCGGCTGGGCCTTCCAGCAATAGAGGTTTCTTCAGCTTCGCGGCTAGAAAGACAACCTGGACCATTACAGGGTCGATAAAGTAGCCGGTCGCAGAGAGTTTATTGGAGAGGTCAGCAAGCGAATCAAACATCGCGGCCCTCCACCAACTCTGTCGGAAGCATTTCCGCGCGGCTCGAAAGGGCAGCATCGCGGTAACGAAACAACCGGTGCAGATCGTAGTACGCGCGAACCCACAGATTTAGGAGCGAAGTCGCCCCTAGAGCGGCGAGCAGCAGCAACAGCAATCTGCCCCAGATGATCCCAGCGAATGCTCGCCAGACCGCGCCGCCGTAGTGCACGGCCACGACGGCGTCGAGAACCGTTAGCGAGACAGCAACCGCAAGCCGCCTTGTCCGCCCTCCCATAGACACCTCCCTCAAGTGCGGTGACAGCATGGGGCGATTCCCAAACTCGGTCAAATTTGTAAGCTGGCCCGGGAAGAGTCGTGCAAAACCAGACGCCGATGGTTGCAGTAGCCCATTAAATCGTTGACAGCACTCGGAACAGCGTCGGTTTGCCGATCAAGCCGAGATAGCCATGCGCTGACGCGCACTTACTCGTCCGACAGACCTTCGTCCGTTTCCGCCTGTAGGCAGAGCCTCAACCCACTGTGCGATCGCTTCAGGGCGATAGCGCACCAACGGTCCGACTTTGACGTACTGCGGACCTTCTCCGCGAAGCCTCCACCGCCTCAGGCAGGCCAGGCTTACCTGTATTTTTTCTGACACCTGTGTTTCGTTTAGAAATGACTCCATCGTGTGCTCCTCTTGTGTTGGCGGAGATATGGAACAACTTGGCCGAGACTCTAGCCAAGGACCAGATCTCGGTCAAGTTGTCACGGTATTGCTCTATTGCGATTGAGCAGCGCCCGGTTGGGAACGGTCCTTTCGTCCGGCAATGACCGCTTCCAGTGCAGCGCGTTTCGCTTTCATCCGGATGTGGCTGTAGTGACGGAGCATCTGCCGGTCGACATGACCGGCGATCTCCATGATGGTCTCGTCGCCCGCCCCGCTCTCAGCGAGTTCGGTGATGAGAGTATGCCGGTTGTCATGCCACCGGCCTTTGACCTTGGCGTTCGTCCGCACGGTCTTCCATGCGGTCTTGAACGAGGTGATGTGCCGGGTGGGGTCCGAAGGCCTCGGCTTGCCCCAAGGGAAGACATACCATTCGGGCTGGATCTTTCCGAATCGCTTCTCGTACCACACACGGTGAGCGACCAATGCCTCGTAGACTTCGGAGTTCAGAGGAACAATGCGCCCTTCGCCCGCCTCGCTCTTTGCCCGTCCAACTTGGACCGTCCTGCCCGTGAAGTTGATCTGTCCCCAGGTCAGCGTTTTGATCTCGGTATCGCGCAGGCCTCCGTTGCGGGCCAGCATGTATGCGGGGTACATATGGGGACTGCGAGAGATCTTGGCCTTGGTTTCGAGCGACTCGCTCTCATCGCTGTCGAAGGCCTTGCCGATCGTTTTATGCACTCGCAGTTTGAGCTGCTTCTCTTTCTTGAGATGTGCGCGAAGCACTTCTCCCGGATCGCCGAGCATCTTGAGGAGAAAGCGGACCTCCTCGTTGATCGACTTCGGCGCAGCCCCTTCACCGAGGCGATCATTCTGATACCCGAGGACCGCAACTTCGTTGATGTCGGCGGCCAGCTTCGTGCCGAGCAAACGCGAGACATGACCGAGAGCGTATTCGGCGAAGGTCGCCGACTGATAGCGCAGTCTGTAGCCAACCAGATAGTCGTCGATGATTTCGGCGAGGAGCCGGATGCGGTTGCGGCGGACTTCCTTGACGTTGTTGTATCCGGCTTCGAGCTCCCGCCTGCGCTCCTGCTCTGCGCCCTTGGCGATGGTTTTGGATGTTGACTTGGACGACTCCCGAATGAGTTGGCCGGCGAAAAAGAAGCGATACCACCAGATACCGCCTCGCTTGAATTGGGACATGTTCCACTCCTGTCTCTCGGTAAGGCGCGCCGGTGCTCTGGAGCGCGACTGAAGATTCAGGCGCGGACGAAATTCGATCAAATTCAGAATGCCGAAAATGACCACACGGGAAGGTGGTCTTACGACTTCAGATTGGAGGCTGAGAGTCGGCTGAGAAGGGGGAGCAACAACGAAGCTCGATTGCTATGGGTTAGCACTCGTTTTGAAGGAGCAGGTGCACAAAATCGTACACAGTTAGCACTTTTCAGGAGATTTCTGCTCGTCTTCAGCTTGCTAAGTTGTTGATTTATTTGGCTCCTCAGGTAGGACTCGAACCTACAACCCTTCGGTTAACAGCCGAATGCTCTGCCATTGAGCTACTGAGGAGTGTGTGGCGGAATGAATCTATCTCGTAAGGTAACAAATCGCTGGACTGCCGTCAAAATCAGCGCGCTCGCCCGGCGATCGATATTCCCGCTACCTGAAATCGTGTTGCAGAGTCCAGGCGTCGCTCACAAAATTTCTGCGGCATGCGCGATTATATGATGAAGACAGGAGCCAGACTATGCACACCGCACGCCCGAAAATTTCTCGTCTTAGCCGCACTGAGGTCACACCGGAAACCGGAGAAATCTACGATCGCTATATGCGGCAGCGCGGCAACGTGCCGAACATGTTCCGAACCGTGGCACACCGTCCGGAGATTTTTCAGACCATGATCGCTCACTTTGAAGCCGTACTGAACACCGGTACATTGCCGCTGCGGCTGAAGGAGCTGGTCATTGTTCGAACGTCGCAGTTGAACAATTGCGAATACTGCCTGGCGTCACACTCGCGCATTTCAAAAAAATTAGGCTGGAGTGAGGAGCAACTCACTCACCTGGACCAGTACGCAAAGCGCGACGACTTTACTGCCGCTGAAAAAGTTGCGCTGCGACTGGCTGAACAAATGACGCGCAACGAGCAGCCAATCACCGGCGAGGAATGGAGCGAGATTCGTGAACATTATTCCGAAGGCGAAGTCGTTGAACTGATGGCGGCGATTGGTCTGTTCAATTACTTCAACCGCTTCAACAACCTGCTTGCAATGGAAGCCACGGCTCCAGCTGCTGAAGCAGTGGCTCAGTAAAGCAAAATGACCATTTGATAAGCGGTAAAGCCATTCTGGTTGGCAGCGCCGCAGGCTCCCACAATCGCTCGATGAAAACTGCCCGATGCGATTCCATGTTCTACCTGCTGCGGCAGCTTGCTGAGGTCAACTGTGCTGTATTGCATGACCAGCTTCGGCAGCGGTTTCGCCGGGTGGGCCGGCCCTTTGCAATATTCGCGTGCAAGCGCGCCATTATTTTCAACGCTCAAGCCGCGTGATGCCAGCAGAGATGCGACTTGCTGTTCCTGCTGCGGCCCAGTCAATGCGGCCACTTCCCGCGCAAAATCTTCCACGGCATAGAGCTCGCCGCGATCTCGAATCACAGCAACCCCGATCGCATTGACCCGCGGATCCAGCAGATTCGCCCGATGCAACGGAGAGTGCATCCACTCATCGTTGATCTGCCCGGCAGTCGGCGCCTCGGCCACATTTTCTGCGACTGTGCTGCAATGCACGCCTGCCTGCTGCACGCGATAGATCAGGTCAGGCTCGCCCGGCAACTGGTGGGACAGCGTTCCCGACCGAACCATGATCTGCGCATGTTTCCATGCAGCGTCCGTTAACGCCGGGTCACTGCGCAGCGGTTGGAGATTGCGCGAAGCACGATCCTGATTGGCCGCCACCGCCAGCGCACTCGCCGCGCGCTGTTCTTCCGGACTCATTCCGGGACTATTCTGCGCACAAATGGAAATTCCTCCGGCGAGAAGAAAAACCGTGGTGATGCTTAGCGGTTTCGTGAAATACATTCGATCAAGTCCTTTCAGTTTGGCAGCAAAATTGCGCCGACTTTGCGCTCACTTGCACTGGTTTCAGTGCAATTTACCTCTCAATCTATCTGACAGATATATATCTATCAGATATATGAAGCGTCGCAATGGTGTCTTTTGCCGTTTTTTACTCCTTTGTTCGAGCTTGAGCGATTCTCTTTTCCATCGATCGTTGCTCTGCCCCTAAGAAACCAAAGTTCCCTTCACGGCCGCATACGTCCTGCGGATTCCCTGCTCCAGACTCACCTGAGGCTTCCATCCCAAAGCGCGCATTCGACTTGTGTCGAGCAGTTTGCGCGGTGTGCCATCGGGTTGCGCCGGGTCGAAGACGAGATCGCCGGAGTAGTCCAGCACCCGGCAGATCAACTGCGCCAGCTCGCGGATGGTGACGTCTTCGCCGACACCAATATTGACGAGCGGCGGCCCTTCCTGCGGCAGCAAAGCGGCGTAGCGGTCTGCCGCAAGCTGCAATAAAAAGATACAAGCCTCCGCGAGATCGTCGCTATACAAAAATTCGCGGCGCGGCGTTCCCGTACCCCAGACAACCACATGCTTTTCGCCGGCGGCTCTGGCGCCGGCAATTTTCCGCAACAGCGCCGGCAGCACATGCGAAGTCTTCAGGTCGAAGTTATCGTCCGGCCCGTAGAGGTTGGTCGGCATGGCGGCAAGAAATCCCGTCCCATATTGACGGTTGTATGCCCAGCACTGCTCGATGCCAGCGATCTTCGCCACGGCGTAGGGCCGGTTGGTCGGCTCCAGTGGCCCAGTCAACAAATATTCCTCACGAATTGGCTGTGGACTCAGCCGGGGATAGATGCAGCTCGAACCCAGAAACAGGAACCGATTCACAGCAAACTCATAACAGGCATCGATGACGTTTGACTGAATGAGCAGGTTCTCGCTGATGAACTCCACCGGATGCGTGTTGTTCGCATGGATGCCGCCGACCCTGGCCGCGGCGAGAACAACATACTCCGGACGTTGGTCCGCAAAAAACTTCCACACCGCGGCGCGGTCTTTCAGATCGAGTTCGGCGCGCGTGCGGAGCAGCAAATCGCGGTACCCGGCTGCCGCGAGGCTGCGGCAAATGGCCGAACCCACCAGACCTCGATGCCCGGCCACGAATACCCGGCAGCCCGGGCGCATCGCTTCCCGGTAAACGAGTCCGTTGTGGTTACTTGCCGTCATGGAAGACTTTGCCGCTCCTTATCATTCAGATGCACAGATCGGAATGGCACCCGATTATGTGGGACTCCCGGAATATCGCACATCTCAAAGTCGAGACGCTGCGACAGGCTGAGGGCAAGCTGTTGGGCACGCTGCCCGGATACGATTCCACGAACTCCGCGATTGCTCTAGGCAAAATCCTCCGGCGCATCTTTTCTCCAATCGGCCATTGCCTGCTCCATCGTATAGCGGTAGTTGTATCCCAGCTCGCGGAGCCGCAGCGGCTCGATGTGTGTCGGTTGAGAAAGTTTCCGCATACGGACAGGATTGATGGAGGTCTGGACGCCGAACAACCGGGCAATGCCCGCCACGGGATAGGAAGCCGCTACCAGCAGGCGGCGCGGCAGATTCAGCCGTGGAGTTGCAAAACCGGTGGTGGAACAAATGGCCCGCACAAAATCTTCCAGCCTGGGCGGAGGATCCATCGATACGTTCCACACCAGCAGCGGTTCCCCGCTCTGCTGCTGGTATTCCACGGAGAATTGCAGCACAAATGCGAGTTCCTTTACATAAACGCCGGCCTTGCGTGTTTCACGATTGCCCATGTAAACGAAGTACCCCCGCGCCAGGCTGCGCGCCAGGCGCGCGACATTGGCATGCTCGCCCGGTCCGAAAACAACGCCGGGGCGGAGCACGATGAGGCGGCGGCCGGGGTCGGCCTGCTGCCAGGCAGCATGGATTTTTTCCGCCGCCAGTTTCGACCCGCCATAGGCGGTCTCCGGAGCAGGAAGCGAATCCTCATTCCGGCTGGAATCGCTGGAGCCATAGGGAGAGATGCTGCTGGTAAAGACGATCTGCCTGCATTCGGCGCGAGCGGCATAGGTACAGACATTTTCAGCGCCAGGCAAATTCGTGCGGTAATACTCCTCCGGTTCATGTCCGGGCTCACGATGAATGGCAGCCAGGTTCACGATCAGATCGGTGTGCGGCGGAAGATTGGCGAAGTCACCCGGCTGGCGAACGTCACAGGCAACATAGGCCACACGCGGCGGCGCGCCCGCAACAGACTGCATCCCGGCCAGCAGCGGCTGGGCGTAGGACTCGCTTCGTATGGGGCGAATATCGGCCAGCACGATGTGCTGAATCTGCGTGTGCAGCAGCAGATGCTTCGCAATGTGGGTGCCGATGCAGCCCGTTCCCCCAAAGATGACGCATGTTCGAGCTTTCATGCACGCGCTCCGAGGCTCACCCGCGCGCTCCACTGTGTATGACCGCGGGTTCCCGGTCGGCCTCGAGCTCCGGCAACTTCATAGTCTCCGGAGGGGTCTCTTCTCCAATCGCCAATCGCATCATATTGACAATGGAAAATTGTTCCAGCAGCGGCGCGACGCGGGCGCGCCTGTGTGCAGCGGATTCGTTGCGGACAATATTCAACGCGTCCTCCAGCCGAGTCAAAAACAGTTCTTCATCCCACCGTTCCACAATCGAACCGGTGCCGGCCTGCTGAATCAGCCGCCCCACTTCACTGCTCTGGCCACAGATGGCCAGCAGATGAACGCCCGCCGCCAGCAGATTGGGCAGCTTGGACGGAAGCGCCGCCACCTCGGTCCCCTCCGCCTGCGGAATCAACTGAACCGCAGACCGTGCATACAGTTCCGCCAGGTCCTGCTCGGAAACCAGCGGATGGAACTTCACGGCGGGTCCGGACGCTTTTTCATAGCGCGCGCGAAGCTCTTGAAAAAAAGGGCCGCCGGAGAGCACATGAAACATGACATCGGGATGACGCTGTGCCGCTGATTGCAGGAACGCCACCAGTTGCCGCGAATTCTGCTTGTAGCCCAGCGCGCCGGAATAGACCACATGCAGATATTCGGGCGGAAATAAATCCTTCAAGCGCTGTGCCGCCGCAGCGCTTTCCGGGCGCCGTTGCGGCAGTGTAATGAACGGATATTGCACCGCGATTTTTGCAGGCTCCAGCCGGTAAGAGGTTTGAGCCACGCGGGCCATGTCTCCGGAGAAGAAAATACATAAGTCCTGCGAGCGAAATGCCCGGTTCTCAACCGCATGGATCAGACGAATGATCGCACGGCGGTGCAGGCCCTTCTGCTGTGCCGCAAGGACCCCCTGAAGATCATGGACGACGGCCACCCGCCGCACTGCCCGAGGCAGGATCAAATGTAGAAAAAACGCGAACAGGCTGGGGGGAAGAATGCTGATGACAACGTCTGTCTGTTTTCGCAGACTCCAGACGCACCGCAGAGCATACAGGGCAAACCATGCCTCCAGCAGAAGCCTTCGCAGCGGCATGGCCCTGGGGTACCGCAGCCACGCTCCGCCGCGCAGGATCTTGACTCCATCGATCGCGGCATCGCTGCGCACCGGGAGCCACGACGGATAGAGCGGGTGAGAACAAACGACGGTGACGCCATGTCCTTCCGTCACCAGCGCTTCCGCCAGATGCTGATTCGCCTTCCCGGTGGAGATCAATTCGGGATAGAAGAAAGGGGAGACAATAACAATTTGTTGTTGCCAGTTGATCACAGGGGCGTCCTATTATGTTCCGGCCAAAATACGCACTTCAGTCAGGTCAGCCCAGCGTTCGCCTCCCTGGGGAAAGCCCGGCAACAGGCATTCTCCAGCGCGGCAAGCGTCCGGTTTTACTTTGGACCCAAATCGTTTGAAATCAGTACACATACAATATCATTCGCACAGGTAGAAACCAGGTTTCCGTTTTGCCGGTGGAACCGTGGCCGCTACTGTACCAACCCGTTACTACCGGCTGGGTTGCGCTCAATTACAATCACTTGGATGCAGGCGCTGCGTTCCCAGCCACTCGCGTTTTTCGGACTCATCGTTCTTGCGGTGCTGGTGGTGCTGGCGATCTTCGCTCCGTGGATCGCGCCGTTCGACCCAGCCGCCATCCACCTGCACGCCCGACTGGCGCCGCCGTCGGCCGCCCACTGGTTCGGGACGGACGAGCTGGGGCGGGACATCCTGTCGCGCGTCATCTTCGGCGCGCGCATTTCCCTGTTTGTGGCCAGCTCGGTGGTCGGCATCGCACTGTTTGCGGGCCTGCTGCTCGGCTCGATAGCTGGATTTTATGGCGGATGGCTGGACACATTGCTGAACGTTTTTCTGATGAATGTTTTTATGGCGCTTCCCGGCATTTTGATTGCGATTGCCCTGGTGGCTTTCCTTGGCCCGGGCATGACGAACCTGATCCTGGCGCTTTCCATCACCGGCTGGGTGGGCTATGCACGGCTGGTGCGCGCCCAGGTTCTGGCTGTGCGCGAGCGGGAATTTGTCGAGGCGGCACGTGCCGTAGGCGCGACAAATTTCAGGATTCTCAGCCGCCATGTCCTGCCCAACATCATCCAGCCGGTCATGGTGCAGGCGACCATCGGCATGGCGGGAACCATATTGGCAGAGGCAACTCTGAGCTTTCTCGGCCTCGGCGTTCCACCGCCCATGCCCAGCTGGGGCGTGATGCTGAACGATGCCCGTGCGCACCTTTTCGATGCGCCGCACATGGTCATCTTTCCCGCCATCGCCATCATGCTGGCGGTGCTGTCGTTCAATTTTATCGGCGACGGGCTGCGCGACCAGCTCGATCCGCGAACGCGCGTGGCGGTCGGTACGACCAGCTCCTACTGATGTTCGAGCAGTGCAATCCGCAGGGGGCATCCTGACCTGCGCGGGGACCATCCCATGCGCAGGCGAAATGAAATAAGGTTGTTTACAGCCATGTCGATGGAGCCATGTTCGATGGCAAATGTCGAGCGCAGGTGAACATCCAAAGGTCATACGGGAGAATTTTCATGTCTGTGACAGATTCGGTTCTTAATTCAAAGGAACGCCAGCAAAAGGTGATCAGTCCCAAGA
>JADEYI010001462.1_pt1 | contig 17566 bp, 16 predicted proteins | sample 8542331 | NCBI WGS metagenome assembly JADEYI01 (sample SAMN16510988, study PRJNA670497) | mine drainage metagenome | isolation source: biofilm near Copperflume 1 | place: Germany: Marsberg coppermine Kilianstollen | collected 2018-02 | reverse complement strand
GTGTCTTCGAGATAACCGGACTTGCCGTCCCGGTAATGAATGCGGGCAAAGATGCCCAGTACCTTGAGATGCCGCTGCAAGCCCATCCAGTCGAAGGCGCGCTCGAATTCAGGGAAAGCCTGCACCGCTAATCCGGCCTGTCGTGCTTGTTGCCAGAACTGCCGACGCCAAGCGTCCACTTGGCGCGAATCCCAGGAAATGAAGGCGTCCTTGAACAACGAGACTATGTCGTAAGTAATGGGGCCGTATACCGCATCCTGGAAATCCAGCACGCCTGGATTCGGCACGCTCACCATGAGATTGCGCGGCATGTAATCGCGATGCACATAGACCCGGGGTTGGGCCAAAGCGCTGTCTTCCAGCAATTCGAAACTGGCCTCCAGAATTTCATGTTCCGCCGGCGTGGGCGTGATCTTCAGGTGGCGTGCCATATACCACTCCGCGAACAGGTTCAATTCCCTGCGCAGCAGGGCGCGATCATAAGCTGGCAATACCTGCGCCCGACTGGCCAGCTGCCAGCGAATCAAAGTACCCATGGCATCGGTGAACAAGGCATCAGCATTGTCGGCCTTGAGCACATCCAGATACGTTTTCTGCCCCAAATCGCTGAGCAAAAGAAACCCCCGCGCCAGATCCTGCGCCAGCACTTCGGGTGCATGCACGCCCGCGTCCTGTAACAACCGAGCGATACGCACGAAAGGCCGGCAATCCTCCTGGGGCGGCGGCGCGTCCATCACGATGTAGGATCTTGGCCCCACAAGGCTGCGAAAATAGCGCCGGAAGCTGGCATCCGCGGAAATCGGTTCCAATCTCAGCATCCGCACCTGCAATGCTCCTGCCACCCAGGTTTGCAGTTGCTCAAACCTCTCCGACATCCCATCGAGCTCCCGTGGTTTGAACAGGTTATGAAAGTGTGCGATTGTACCCTGCGTTGCCTACGGTTCAGGAGCCTACTGGTGAATGTGAGCCGCGCGCTTGTCCTCGCCGCCGCACTGCTCGCCTCCGCGCTGCTGTTTGCAGGTACCCCACCGGGCACTATTGGCTATAATCAGTGGGCTACCTGCCCGGCCCTGCCGCCCTCTCCACCGCCCACAGCGGCGGCGGCCAGTACCCTCAACCCGCCGACCCGCGTCACGGCCGATCTGCTCACCGGCTATGTGCACGGTGAATCGTTGCTTACCGGTAACGTGCGGGCGATCCAGGCAGACAAACAGCTGAGCGCCGAACGCATGCGGTACAACAGCATCACCGGCAATACCCATGCCCTGGGCGAGGTCCATTTCAGTTCATCCAATATACTGCTGCAGGGACCGTCAGCGGATTACAACTTCAATACCTCGAGTGGTGTGTTCAACGATGCCCAATTCTCCCTGCCCAAGCGCCATGGCCGAGGCACAGCCAAGATCCTGAAAGCCCTGGACAAAAATCATGACCTGCTTACGGATATGCACTACACCACCTGCCCGGTTGGGAAACATGACTGGATGCTGAATGCACCGGATATGGAGCTGGATGAGGCGACCAATACCGGTGTCGGCCACAACGTCACCATTGATTTTTTCGGTGTGCCCATCTTCTGGACACCCTACATTAACTTCCCGCTGAATGATGACCGCAAATCCGGTTTCTTGGCACCCGCCTTTGGTTTTTCCACGTTCACCGGCACCGATGTCACGACGCCCTATTATCTGAACCTGGCGCCGAACTACGACGCCACACTGATTCCGCGCATCATTACCAAGCGCGGCATCGATTTGGGTGGTGAATTCCGCTATCTCACCGACAGCAGCAAAGGGAAACTCGATTTAAGTTATCTTCCGCACGACAAATTAGCCGACCAGGAGCGCGGACTGCTGAATTTCTCGGATAACACCCAGTTGGGAGATAACTGGAATTTCAATACTGCCTACAACTGGGTATCGGATAACCAGTATTTCCAGGATTTGGGGGACAGCCTGGCCATCATTGCCACCACCAGCCAGGAACGTCACGCGCAGTTGGCCTATACAACAACGAACCTGAATTTCTCGACTCAAATACAGGATTGGCAGGTAGTGGATCCCACCATTCCGCCCAGTAGTTATCCCTACAAACGCCTTCCTCAAACGCTGTTCAGCTGGCAGAGCGATCCTGAAAACAGCGGACCTCAATATGCATTCAACAGTGAGCTGGTGCAGTTCCAGCAGGATGAACGGCTAGGTGCTCTGCGCCTCGATCTGAAACCCACCGCCAGTTACACGTTCGGCAACGCCGGTTATTACTTCACGCCTGCCGCGGCGCTGCGTGTCACCGAATGGAATCTCGATCAGAATGTGTCCGCCGGTTCCGGCACAGAACTTTCCCGGGTTACCCCCATCATAAGTCTTGACAGCGGGTTGTTCTTCCAGCGGGATGCGGGTGATAGCGGCAACTATATACAGACACTGGAACCACGGTTGTTCTATCTGTATGTGCCCAACCGCGATCAGTCGCAAATACCGCTCTTCGATACGCTGCAGCCGCAATTCAGTTTCCTGCAGCTATTCACTGACAACCGCTTCTACGGCGCCGACCGTCAGGGCGATGCCAACCAATTGAGCTATGCCCTCACCAGCCGCTTACTGGATGCCTCCGATGGTTCGCAACTGCTGGAGGCGGATATCGGCCAGATCCGCTATTTCAGTAACCGCTACGTACAGTTACCGGGGGTGGCACCACAGACCAATCTGTTTTCCGACGTGGTGGGGAATATTAACCTGAACCTCAATGATAATTGGTCCGCCAGTTACGGCCAGCAATGGGATCCAACCACGCGGCAGACGGATCTGGCCTCGATCGGTGTCCAGTACCAACCGGCTTTTCACCAGGTCATCAACCTGGCCTACCGCTACAACCGGTTGCTGAATATGAAACAAACGGATCTATCGTTCTCCTGGCCCCTCAGCACCCACTGGAGCATGGTGGGACGCTGGAATTACGATGTACAAAACAAGCTCACCCTGGAAAGCTTCGCAGGATTCGAATACGACAGTTGCTGCTGGGCCTTCCAGGTTGTGCATCGCCGCTATATCACCCAGACCGGGCAGGCCGACGCCATGATCTTCTTCCAGTTGCAGCTCAAAGGCCTCACCACCATCGGCCGTCATCTCAATGACTTCCTGCAAAATGGTATCCTAGGCTATTCCGATACCACCCAACCACAGTAAACAAGGTTCCCGGTTCATGCTGAAATACGCCCTCCGACTGCCTGCGGTGCTGGCCGCCGCCGTGCTGCTATGCCAGGCCTGTGCCTCCACGCCCCACGCCAACCCCAACGTCAGCGCCACGGCGGTCATGAATCCCGCGCCGCCGGCATCAACCGTTACCGCCGCGGCCATTGCCAAGGCATCCGCCACCGGCGTGCTGCTGGACCGGATAGTAGCGGTAGTCAACGACGAGGTAATCCTCAAAAGCGCGCTGGATCAACAGGTCACTGCGATCACCAAGCAAATCCAGCAACAGGGTACGGCACTACCACCCGAGAACGTCCTGCGCAAACAGGTTCTGGATCAGATGATTATGACCAAACTGGAATTACAGCAGGCCGCCAACAAAAATATCAGCGTGAGCGATGACGCACTCAATCAAGCCATCAACCGTATCGCTGAACGCAACGGCATAACCCTGAGTCAGTTACCGGCAAAACTTCAGCAGGCAGGTATCAACTATGCCGATTTCCGCCAGAACCTGCGCAATCAGCTCATTATCCGCAACCTGGAGCAGCAGCTGGTGAGCAACGAGATGCATATAACGCCTCGCGAGGTGCAAGCGCAGATCGAAGCGGATGCGGCCAACAGCAATGCCAACTCCCAATACCATATTTCACAGATATTGATCTCGACGCCGTCGGATCCAAGCCCTGAACAGGTGGCGAAAACACGCAAAAAGGCCCAAGACATTTATCAGAAACTCAAAAAGGGCGCGGACTTCGCGGCCATGGCCGTGGAATATTCACAAGGCCAGCAGGCTCTCAAGGGCGGTGACTTGGGCTGGCGCAAAGGTTCAGAGCTGCCAACCATTTTTACCGGCGTCATCCAGCGGATGCAGCCAGGCGACATTACCGAACCCCTGGCGGGCCCCGGCGGCTTTGATATCCTGAAACTGGATGATGTAAAACGTGCCGACAATAAGGTGCTGGTGACCCAAACCCATGCGCGCCACATCCTGCTGAGGCCCAGCGCCATCATGACGGATGCACAGGCGCAGGCAAAACTGGAGGAGCTGCGCAAGGAAATACTCGCGGGGGCGGACTTTGCCAAGCTCGCCAAGCAGTATTCCGACGATCCCGGCTCCGCCAGCAACGGTGGGGATCTGGGCTGGGTGGATCCGGGCGCTATGGTACCGGAATTCCAGGCGCAAATGGACAAGCTTCAGGTGGGCCAGATCAGTGAGCCGTTCAAGACCCAATTCGGCTGGCACATCGTACAAGTGCTCGGCCGACGTACAGCAGACCAAACCGCGGACTATGCAAAAAATAAGGCCTACGAGGCTATCTACGCGCGCAAATCCGAGGAAATCATCCAGCAGTGGCTGAGCTCTCTCAAAAGTTACGCCTACATCGAATACCATCTGGAAATTTAGCCGCGTTACGCTCAACAATCATGCCTGCCCCGCCACCACGCATTGCGCTCACCACCGGTGAGCCGGCGGGCGTCGGGCCGGATATCTGCATCCGGCTTGCTCAGACAACGCATGCTACGGACATCGTCGCCATCGGCGACCCGGAACTGCTCATGGCGCGGGCCCGCATCCTGAACCTGCCCCTGATACTGAAGCCCTACACTCAAACTGAACGCCCCGCCCAAGAAGCCGGTCAACTGCGGGTATTGTCTTTAAAAACCCCGGCGCCCGTAAAAACCGGAATACCCGGCCCCGCCAATAGCCGCTATGTGCTGGATATGCTGGATCGCGCTGTGGATGGCTGTCTGAGTGGCGATTTTGATGCCATGGTCACGGCGCCGATACACAAGGGTGTCATCAACGACGCCGGCATCCCGTTTACCGGCCACACGGAATACTTGGCTGCACGTTGCAAATCGGCGTTCCCGGTGATGCTGCTCGCCGCCGGCGGTTTGCGCGTGGCGCTGGCCACCACCCATCTGCCTTTGTCTGAAGTGCCACGCGCCCTTAGCAAAGAAAAACTCACCCATACGCTGCGCGTACTGCATGCCGGTTTGCAAAAACGATTTGGTATATCCCGGCCGCACATCCTGGTGCTGGGACTCAATCCCCACGCCGGCGAGGGCGGTCATCTGGGCCGCGAGGAAATCGAAGTCATTACGCCGGTATTGGATAGTCTGCGCCAGCAAGATATGCACCTGACCGGCCCGCTGGCTGCTGACACCGCCTTCAGCAAACAACGGCTTGCGGGCGTGGATGCCGTGCTCGCCATGTATCACGATCAGGGATTGCCGGTCTTGAAGCATGCCGGCTTCGGTCACGCGGTGAATATCACCCTCGGACTGCCCATCATCCGCACCTCTGTGGACCACGGCACGGCGCTGGATCTGGCGGGTACCGGCCGTGCCCAGCCCACGAGCCTCGAAGCCGCACTCCGCATGGCCATCGAATTAAGCCGACGGAAGTGATGGAACCCGGTACCCCGCGACGTTATCAAGCGCGCAAACGCTTCGGTCAGCATTTCCTGCACGATCGCCATATCATCAGCAAAATTCTGCTGGCCGTTGATCCGCGGCCGGAGGATTTCCTGGTGGAGATCGGCCCGGGCCTGGGCGCCATTACCTTGCCGCTGCTGGAACGTTGTGGAAGATTGACTGCCGTGGAATTGGACCGGGATGTGATTCCTCGTCTGCGGGCAGCTGCCGAAGGCAAAGGCGAACTGCATATCCTTCAGGCTGACGCCCTGAAAACCGACTTTCACGCCCTCGCCCCGCCGGAACGCAAACTCAGGTTGGTGGGCAACCTGCCCTACAACATCTCCACACCCCTGCTGTTTCACTGCCTGGATCAAATGGAGGTGGTTGCAGATATGCATTTCATGTTGCAGAAGGAAGTGGTGCGGCGCATGGCGGCGCCACCGGGTGGCAAGGATTATGGACGGCTCACCGTCATGCTCTCGGCACGCTGCCGGGTGGAACCGCTGTTTAGCATCGGCGCGGGCGCGTTCACGCCGCCGCCCAAGGTGGAATCCGCCTTCGTGCGCCTGATACCCCACTCGCAAGCACCGTTTCCGCTGGGCGATCCAGCGCGCTTTAGCGCGCTGGTCAATCAAGCCTTCAGCCAGCGGCGTAAAACCTTGCGCAACGCGCTGCGGGGTCTAGCGGACGAATCCGCCATCCGCCGCGCCGGCCTGGACCCCGCGGCCCGTCCCGAAACCCTGAGGGCCGTGGATTACGCACGTTTGGCGGATGGGGTATAAAGGCACTGCAGAGCCAGGAGCCTTGCAATGTCCGCAGCGAGCGCTTAAAACGTCGCTACCCGCAAATTCAGGAAGTGCTTTATGAGTGTTTATAGCCATGTTCTCGTTGCCGTGGACCTCTCCGAGGACAGCCCGGCCGTGAGCCGCCGTGGGCATGACCTGGCTGCCCGCTGCGATGCCAAGCTCAGCTTTGTGCATGTCGTGGAGTTCATTCCTGTGGACCCCGCCGGTGAAGCACTGCTGCCGCCGCCTGTGGACCTGGAAGGGGAACTGGTACAAGGCGCCCGCCATCGGCTGGATGCCCTATGCGACAGCCTGGGTCTGAAATCCGCCCCCCGGCGAGTGGAGGTGGGAAATATCAAGGTCGAGATTCTGCGCGTGGCCGTCGAGGAACAGGCCGATTTATTGGTGCTAGGCAGCCACGGGCGCCACGGCTTGGCACTGTTGCTGGGCTCCACCGAGAAATCCCTGCTGCATAAGGCGCCTTGCGATGTCCTGGCGGTGCGGCTGAATTGACCACATTTATCCCAACTTTATCTACCTGCCGATAAGCCGGCAGTTTTCGATAAAATAGGGCTTGCCCCCTCAAGCTCATTCCCTCATTCATGACCGAAATGCCCGCCAATAATATCCATGTGGACGTTGAGACCGCCTTTGTGCCGGCCCAATCGGACCCTGGCCAGAACCGCTTTGTATTCGCCTACACCATCACCATCCGCAACCAGGGCTCACTGCCGGCCAAACTCCTGACCCGTCACTGGCTCATCACCGATGCCAACGGCAAGGTACAGGAAGTGCGCGGTGAAGGCGTTGTGGGCGAGCAGCCGCATTTAAAGCCCGGAGAAGGATACCGTTATTCCAGCGGCGCGGTGCTGGAGACACCGGTGGGCGCCATGCAGGGTGCCTATCAGCTGGTGAACGACCAAGGCGAACATTTCGATGCGCCCATTGCGCCGTTCCGTCTTGCAGTACCGGGTTTGCTGCACTGATGGCAGTCTTCGCCATCGGTGATGTACAGGGCTGCTACGACGATCTGCGGCGTTTGCTGGAGCGGCTCAACTTCAATCCCACCGACGATACACTCTGGTTCACCGGTGATCTGGTCAACCGTGGGCCGCAATCTTTGGAGGTCTTGCGCTTCGTAAAGAATCTGGGGGAGCGCGCCGTGTCCGTACTTGGTAATCACGATCTGCACTTGCTGGCGCTCGCTGCCGGCATCGACAAACCCAAGTCCACAGATACTTTGGAGGCAGTGCTGGCTGTTTCGGATCGGGATGAATTGCTGGACTGGCTGCGTCACAGGCCGCTGTTACACCAGGATGAGACACTGGGCTACACACTGATCCATGCGGGCCTGCCGCCCCAATGGGATTCCGCCACCGCGCAATCCTGTGCGAACGAACTGGAATACGTATTGCGCGGCCATGATTACCTCGAATTCTTCAAGCACATGTACGGCAACCGGCCGGACCGCTGGTCATCGAGTCTGCAAGGTATAGAACGACTGCGCTTCATCGTGAATTGCTTTACACGCCTGCGTTACTGCTCGCCGGAAGGCGATCTGGACCTGACATTCAAAGGTGCGCCGGGAACACAAACACGGGGCTTGCTGCCCTGGTTCATGATTCCGGGCCGCGCCAGCGCCGAGCTGCATATTCTCTTCGGTCATTGGTCGGCCCTCGGTGAGGTCAAAGGGCATAACGTTTATCCACTGGATACCGGCTGTGTCTGGGGAGGCAAGCTTTCCGCCCTCCGGCTCGACGGTGATGACAGCGGCAGCTGGTACTGCGTGGACTGTCCCGGTGCCCGACGGCCGGCAGCGGATTGAACCGCACTCCTTTAGAATCTGACCATGAATTCCAGCCCGCCTATCCTGAATCTGCGCCTCGACGGCAAGCATGCGCTGGTCTGCGGCGCGAGCCAGGGCATCGGCGCGGCGGCAGCCCGCGCCTTGGCGGAACTGGGGGCGAACGTCACACTGGTAGCCCGCTCCGAAGACAAGCTTAAGGCGATGCGCGCACGCCTCGACGCGGGCAACGGACAAAAACACGATTATTTCACCGCCGACTTCGACCAGCCTGAGACACTCGCGACCGCGCTCAGCCAATGGTTGCAAACCCACCACTCAGCAAACATCCTGGTCAACAATTCCGGCGGCCCGCCCGGCGGCCCCGCGCATACCGCAAGCGTGGCGGAGTATCAAAAGGCTTTCACGCGCCTGATGCTCTGCGGCCAGATGCTGGTGCAGGCGTTGCTGCCCGGCATGCAAGCCTCCCGCTACGGCCGCATTATCAATGTGATCTCCACCTCGGTGAAAGAACCTATCAAGGGATTGGGTGTGTCGAACACCGTGCGCTGGGCCGTGGCCGGCTGGGCCAAGACCCTGGCCGGCGAACTCGCTCCTCATGGCATCACCGTCAACAACGTACTGCCCGGCTTTACCCGCACTCCGCGCATCGAGAGTCTGTTCAAGGCACGCGCGGAAAAAGAGCAGCGTTCCATCGCCGACATCGAAAAGGAAGCCATGGCGCTCATTCCGCTCGGACGTTTCGCGGAGCCGGAAGAAACCGCCGCCGCGATTGCATTCCTCGCCTCGCCCGCCGCGAGTTACATCAATGGCATCAACCTGCCGGTGGACGGCGGCCGTATCCAGAGCCTGTAAGATGAAAAATCTCTCGAACTACATAGGCGGCAAACTCGTTTCCTCCGCTGCCGGCGGCTGGCTGGAGGATTTCGAACCGGCCACCGGCCAAGCCTATGCGCGCATTCCCGATTCCCACAAAACCGACATCGATAACGCCGTGGCCGCCGCCCAGCACGCATTTCCGGGCTGGTCAGCCACCCCCGCCGCGGAACGCGGCAAATGGCTGCACAAACTGGCGGCATTGGTCGAGCGCGATCTGGAAAATCTGGCGCGCGCCGAGAGCCTGGATTCCGGCAAGCCCATCGCGCTCGCGCGCAGCCTGGATATCCCAAGAGCCGTGGCCAATCTGCGCTTTTTCGCCGCCGCCGCATCGCAATTCGCCAGCGAATCCCACGCCATGGAATCCGGCGCCATCAACTACACGCTGCGTTCGCCGCTCGGCGTGGTCGGCTGCATCTCTCCCTGGAACCTGCCGCTTTACCTGTTCACCTGGAAGATCGCGCCGGCACTCGCCGCCGGCAATTGCGTGGTGGCGAAACCCTCCGAGATCACGCCCATGACCGCTTTTCTATTTTCAGAACTGTGCATCGAGGCGGGATTACCGGCAGGTGTATTGAATGTGGTGCATGGTCTCGGTCCAAAAGCGGGCACGGCACTAGTGGAGCATGCGGACGTAAAAGCTATCTCCTTTACCGGCGGCACCAACACCGGTACTGACATCGCCAGCCGCGCCGCACCGAAATTCAAGAAACTCTCGCTGGAATTGGGCGGCAAGAATCCTACCATCGTGTTTGCCGACTGCGATTTCGAACCCAGTGTGTCGGAAAGCGTACGCGCGGCATTCTCAAACCAGGGCGAAATCTGCCTGTGCGGTTCGCGTATTCTCGTCGAGCGTAGTCTGTATACACGCTTTCGCGATGCCTTCGTGGCGCGTGTCCAGGCATTGCGCCAGGGCGATCCGCTGGACGGGCGCACCGAACAAGGAGCGCTGGTATCCGAGCCGCATTTACAAAAAGTATTGGGCTATATCGAACTGGCAAAAAAAGAAGGCGGTACCATCCTCTGCGGCGGACGACGCGCGCAACTGGATGGCCGCTGTGCCAACGGCTGGTTCATGGAGCCTACGGTCATCGAAAATCTACCGCCTGGCTGCCGCACCAACCAGGAGGAAATCTTCGGCCCGGTAGTTACATTGATTCCCTTCGATACCGAAGAACAAGCCATCGGCTACGCCAATGGCACACCCTATGGTCTTGCGGCTTCCCTGTGGAGCGAAAATACCTCCCGCTGTCATCGTGTGGCGGCCAAATTGGAAGCCGGTCTCATCTGGGTCAATTGCTGGATGTTGCGCGATCTGCGCGTACCCATGGGCGGGGTGAAGCAGTCCGGCAGCGGCCGCGAGGGCGGCTGGGAAGCCCTGCGCTTCTTCACCGAAGCGCGCAATGTGTGCATTAAATATGCGTAACAGCGATACGACACTTTCAATGAAAGCACCTGAGCCCGTGGGATTGTATCCCCATGCCAGGCGTGTCGGTAACCTGTTGTTCCTCTCCGGCGTCGGTCCGCGCAAACGCGGCAGCAAGGATATCCCGGGTGTAAAAATGGATGCCACCGGCAATATTCTCAGCTATGACATCGAGGCCCAGTGCCGTTCGGTGTTCGAAAATGTACGCCTGATCCTCGAGGATGCCGGCTCAAGCTGGGACAAGCTGGTGGACGTAACCGTGTTCCTCACGGACATGCAACGCGACTTTGCCACCTACAATCGGATTTACGCCGATTATTTCAAAGACAACCAACCCTGCCGCACCACGGTGCAAGTCACCGCGCTGCCGACAGCTATCGCCATCGAACTGAAATGTATCGCGACTATCTAAAATAACTGATTCTTTAATCCCCTCTCCCGCCGGGAGAGGGTCGCTGCTGCAGAGCAGCAGCGGGTGAGGGTGCCCAATGCTTCCCCGCCAAAATGGAGGTGCAATCATGTGGGACCTGACGCCCATCAACTTCAGGAAATGGATCGATGACCATAGGCATCTCCTGAAGCCGCCGGTCGGCAACAAGCGCATCTATACGGATACCGGCTTTGTGGTGCAGGTGGTGGGCGGACCCAACTCCCGCAAGGACTTCCACGACGATCCCGGCGAGGAGTTTTTCTACCAGCTTGAGGGTGACATGCTGCTCAGGACCATGCAGAACGGCAAACCAGCGGATATTCCTATCCACGAGGGCGAGATCCTGCTGATCCCGCCGCACCTCCCTCATTCGCCGCAACGCTTCGACAATACTGCGGGCCTGGTCATCGAGCGCCCGCGCCTGCCGGAGGAACAGGATGGACTGCTGTGGTTCTGCGAGAAATGCCATGGCAAGCTGTATGCGGAATACTTTCACCTCACCAACATCGAAACCCAATTCCCACCGGTGTTCGACCGGTTCTTCGGCAGCCTGGAACACCGCACCTGCAAGCAATGCGGAACGGTGATGCAGGCCCCTGCAAAGAGACCTCCCTCGCCCCCTTAGGGGAGGGTTAGGGTGAGGGGGGCATGGAACAGCGCTACCCAAAGCAAGACCTCGCTATCGCTGGTTGATCGTGGAAATTGATGATGGCCAACATTCGATAGAATCAGCAATTGTTCACGATAATGCTCGAACCGCTTATATGAATAATCAGGGATTCCGAGTGCTGCGATTCCGGAATAATGATGTACTGAACAACACCAAAATTGTGCTGGAGAGTATTTTGTCGAGATTACAAGCACAACCCTTCTCCCCTGAAAGGGGCGAGGGGGATAATGATCGTTATGTTCAAGGTTGATATCCACACCCACCTCCTGCCGGATAACTGGCCGGATCTGAAAGAACGCTACGGTTACGGCGGCTTCATGCAGCTGGAGCACCACGGCCCCGGCTGCGCCCGCATGCTGAAAGACGGTAAGCTGTTCCGGGAGGTGCAGGCCAACTGCTGGGATCCACGGGTACGGCTGCGGGAATGCGACGCGCACGGCGTGAGTGTGCAGGTATTATCCACAGTGCCGGTGATGTTCAGTTACTGGGCGAAACCGCAGGACACCCTGGACCTGTCACGGCTATTGAATGATCACATGGCCGGCGTCGTCGCGGAGCACCCGCAGCGCTTTATTGGTCTCGGCACCCTGCCGTTGCAGTCAACGGCGCTGGCCATCCGGGAATTGGAGCGCTGCACGAAGGAACTGAAGTTTCCCGGGGTGCAGATCGGCTCCCATGTGAATGGCATGAATCTCGATGATCCCGCGCTGTTTCCGGTATTCGAGGCCGCACAAGAACTCGGGGCGGCAATCTTCGTGCACCCCTGGGATATGCTGGCGAAAGAACGCACGAAGAAATACTGGACACCCTGGCTGGTAGCCATGCCGGCGGAAACCTCCCTGGCCGTGTGTTCCATGATTTTCGGCGGTGTGTTCGAACGCCTGCCGAAACTGCGCGTGTGCTTCGCCCACGGCGGCGGTGCCTTCCCGGCCACCGTAGGGCGCATCGAACACGGCTTCCAGGTACGTCCGGACCTGTGCGCCGTGGATAACAAGATCAATCCCATGAGCTATCTGGGCCGGTTCTACGTGGATTCACTGGTACATCACGCGGGCATGCTGCGTTATATGATGGCCCTGATGGGCGCAAACAGTATTGCCCTGGGCAGCGATTATCCCTTCCCGTTGGGCGAACCTGTGCCCGGTCAACTCATTGAATCCATGCAGTTGGACACGAACACCGAGGAACGCCTGCTGCACGGCACGGCGCTGGAGTGGCTCAATCTCGACAAGGCGCATTTCCTGTGAACCTCCTGCGATTTGAAATGGACAATCACCATTGCAGCTTCGATCCTGCGCGCGGGATATCGCTGGCCATTCCTCTGCAATTCAACGGCCCGCAGCCGAATTTCTTCAATGCACCCAGCGCCGACGCCGAAGCGCTCGCAACGGACAGCTTCACCGGCGACACCCGGCAGGGGGGCAGTTGCAATGTCAGCCATTGCCACCTGGTGCCCCACTGCAACGGCACCCACACGGAATGTGTCGGTCATCTGGTGGACGATGCCGTATCGGTAAGCGAGCAACTGCGGGTTTCACTGTTGCCGGCCACGCTGGTCACCGTCGCACCGCGCCACAATGTGATAGATGCGGCGCTGATAAAAATGGGTCTGCAACACCACCCTTTGCGGGGCATGCATACCGCCTTCATCATCCGCACCCTGCCCAACACCAGAGAAAAACTCTCGCACCGATACGACCTTGTGCCGCCCGCGCACCTGGCCGAAGAAGCTGCCACCTTGCTGGTGGAAGCCGGCGTGGAACACGTGCTGGTGGATTTGCCTTCCCTCGATGCCATGCACGATGAAGGGCGGCTGGCGGCACACCGCGCCTTCTGGGGTCTGCCGGCCGGCAGCCGCCGGCAGGCCGATGCAAAACGGCCACGTGCCACGGTCACCGAAATGATTTACGTTCCCGAGCAGGTGAAGGACGGCTATTACCTGCTGGACCTGCAGATCCCGGCATTCATGAGCGATGCCGCACCCAGCCGGCCCGTCATCTACCCGATAGAAATAAAATGAGCTTTCGCCCCGCTGCCGATTTCGCCGCCGAACTGGATCGCACCGATCCGTTAGCCAGTTACCGCCAGCAATTCCATATTCCACGATACCAGGACGGCGAAGAAATCTATTTTTGCGGCAACTCCCTCGGGCTGCAACCGAAAACCACCGAGCGTTATGTCCGCGAGGAACTGGAGGACTGGGCGCGTCTCGCCGTGAAGGGCCATTTCGCCGGCCGCCGCCCGTGGATGCCCTACCATGAACTCCTGACGGAAAAGACCGCGCGCCTGGTGGGCGCCGAGCCGGTCGAAGTCGTCAACATGAATTCGCTGACCGTCAACCTGCATCTGATGATGGCGAGCTTCTATCGGCCGACGCCGGCGCGTCACCGGGTTCTGGTCGAGCGCGGCGCGTTTCCGTCCGACCGTTACGCAGCGGCTTCCCAAATCCGTTTTCACGGTTTCGACCCGGACGTAAGCCTGGTGGAACTTGCCTCATCCGCGGGCCATCGCGGCCTGGACATGGATGAAGTGGAAGCCGTCATCCGCTCCGAGGGCGAGCGGCTCGCGCTGGTATTGCTGCCGGGGGTGCAGTATTACAGCGGTCAGGCATTCGACATGGCGCGCCTCACCCGCGCGGCCCACGCCGTGGGGGCGGTAGCCGGTTTCGATCTTGCGCATGCCGCCGGCAATCTGCCGCTGCAGCTGCATGACTGGGACGTGGACTTCGCCGTGTGGTGCAATTACAAATACATGAACGCCGGCCCCGGCGCCGTGGCCGGCTGCTTCGTGCATGCGCGCCACGCCCGCGCCTTCATGCTGCCGCGTTTCGCCGGCTGGTGGGGGCACGACAAGGCCACGCGCTTTCGCATGCAGCCGGAGTTCGTGCCGATGCCGGGCGCCGAGGGCTGGCAAGTGAGCAACCCGCCGATCCTGGCGCTCGCGCCGTTGCTGGCTTCGCTGGAAGTCTTCGACGCTGCCGACATGGCGCGGCTGCGGGAAAAATCCCTGCGGCTCACGGGTTATCTGGAATTCCTGCTGGACGAGCGACTGGCCGAAGCGGTTGAAATCATCACGCCACGGAATCCCGCGGAGCGCGGTTGCCAGCTGTCGCTGCGGATTACGGGCACCCGCAGCCGGGCAAGAGAAATCTTCACGCGCCTGGAGCAGGCCGGCGTGACCGCCGACTGGCGCGAACCGGACGTGCTGCGGGTGGCGCCGGTGCCGCTCTACAACACCTATACCGACGTGTACCGGTTTGTGGAAAAATTGGCACAGGTACTGAGTACTGCGTGCTGAGTGCTGCGTCAAGATAAAACTCCTGCTTGCACGCAGCACGAAGATAGCAGCGCCATCAACGATATTAATTCCAAATGCATACTGAAAAAAACATTACATTGATCGGCGCCGGTCTCGCTGGCAGCCTGCTGGCCATTTTTCTCGCCAGACGCGGCTTCAAGGTCACGGTGTATGAGCGCCAGCCTGACATGCGGCATCACGACATCCCTGCCGGCCGTTCCATCAACCTGGCCCTGGCCCAGCGGGGTATCCGTGCTCTCAAGCACGTAGGCATCTTCGAGCAGGTTTCCAAACTGCTGATTCCCATGCGCGGCCGCATGCTGCATGACGAGCAAGGCCGCACGGCTCTGACGCCTTATGGCCGCACGCCTACGGAAGTGATTCACTCCATCTCGCGTCCCGGCCTGAACAAACTGCTCATGGATGCGGCGGAGAATGCCGGTGCCCGCATCCGCTTCGGGCAGCGCTGCGATGACCTGGATTTTGACAGCGGCACCTTGCAGCTCGTGGAGGACTCCGGCAGGCACTCCCACACCGTGCAGGCACCGCCGGTCATCGCCACCGATGGCGGCGGCTCGGCGGTGCGCCAGGCCATGGTGAAGCGCCTGGGAGTGAAAGTGGTTGAAGACCTTCTGCCCCATGGCTACAAGGAACTCACCATTCCTGCCGGGGCAGGCGGCCGGCATCCGATGGAGCGCGAGGCCCTGCACATCTGGCCACGCGGCGGTTACATGCTCATCGCCCTGCCGAATCTGGATGGCAGCTTCACCGTGACCTTGTTTCTTCCCGCGCAAGGCATACCCAGTTTTGCCTCACTGGAAAAACCCGCGGCTTTGCGGGCATTCTTTGCCAACAACTTCCCCGATGCCCTGCGACTCCTGCCGGATCTGGAAAAGGAATTCTACGCACACCCCACGGGTCTCATGGGCACGGTACACAGTGATGCCTGGCATGTACGCGATCAGGTATTGCTGCTGGGGGATGCCGCTCACGCCATCGTGCCGTTCCACGGCCAGGGCATGAACTGCGCCTTCGAAGACTGCCTGATCCTGGACCGCTGCATCGAGAAACACGCGGGTAACTGGGAAAAAGTGTTCACGGAGTTTGAAAGCCGGCGCAAACCCGATGCCGAGGCCATCGCCGCCATGGCGCTGGAAAACTACGTGGAAATGCGTGACGCGGTGCGCGACCCGAAGTTCCAGCTGCAAAAGAAACTGGGCTTCCTGCTGGAAGAGCGCCACCCCGGGGTATTCGTGCCGCGCTATTCCATGGTGATGTTCCACCACCTGCCCTATTCCGAGGCCCAACACCGGGGCGCCATCCAGCAGCAGATTCTCGACGCCCTGACCGCGCATGTCGGGTCCATCGAAGCAGTGGATATCAAACAGGCGGATGCCATGATTTACGAAAAACTTGGAACCAGGAAAATAACAACGTGAGCACTCATCCATTCCTGGCAGGCCTGCAAAGCAACCCCGACTTCCTGTTGCAGAATTTTGACCTGGCTAATCGCCGCGCACTGATCGTGCGCGTCAGCGAAGGCCTTTACCGGGAAGCCTCGTTCCTGGACGACCGCCTATTCAACCCCCAGATGGAGGGCTTCTGGCTGCCACTGGAATCGGTGTTGCAGGAAACCAGCCGGCTGACAGCGGCTGCCCCACATTATGTTTTCCACGTGGGACATTGCGGTTCGACCCTGATTTCGCGGTTGCTGGCCGGACTACCCGGCTGTCTGCCGCTGCGGGAGCCTATGGCGCTTCTGACCCTGGCCGTTGCACGCCGCGAACTGGGGCGACCCGGTTCGTGGGTGACTCCGGCGCAGTGGGACCAGCTGTTGCAAACGGCCATGCGTGCGCTCGCCAGAACCTATCGTGACGCCGACCGCGCCGTCATCAAGGCCACCAGCGCCGCCGGCAATTTGCTGGAAGTGATCGGCCCGCAGGCGGATACCGATTCTTGCTTTCTAATGATGTACATCGGGCTGGAATCCATGCTGGCATTGATGCTGCGGACCCAGGGTCTGCGCGACAGCATCCACGCCTATTCTCCCGTTTGGCTCGCGGATTTTTGCCGCCTGACAGGCCGCGACGATATCAACCTGGCCGGCCTCGGCGATGCGCAGCAGACAGCGGTAAAGTGGCTCACGCTGCTGTTGCTGTTCCACCGGGCAAAACTGGCGGCCCCGGGGCGGATCCGGTTGCTGAACTTCGACGACTTCCTGAAACGGCCGGCGGAACAATTCGCCAGCATCGCCGCACTGTTCCGCCTGCAATGCGATCAGGAGAAGGCCCGGTCCTTGTGCGGCGGCCCGTTGATGCGCGCGTATTCAAAGATCCCCGCACAGAACTTCGATCCGGCCCAGCGTGAGCGGGAATTGCAGACGGCGCGGCAGCAATTCCGGAGTGAAATCCAAATCGGTCTGGAGTGGGCGGAAACTCTATGCCGGGAAACTCCTGAATTGGAGCCGGTCGGCCCTTATCTGCATAACAGCATCCAGACGGCATAGGGGTACTTCTGCGTCCTACTCTTGCCCATGCGTCCTTCTGTTCTCGGCCAGAAGATATTGGGATAAAGCCCAAAATGATTCTTGCTAGGGATATCATATTGGATTTACCAAGATTTAAGCGTCTCCTATGAGTCGTTTCGAGTCATTCATTCAAAGC
>JADEYI010001461.1_pt1 | contig 17591 bp, 14 predicted proteins | sample 8542331 | NCBI WGS metagenome assembly JADEYI01 (sample SAMN16510988, study PRJNA670497) | mine drainage metagenome | isolation source: biofilm near Copperflume 1 | place: Germany: Marsberg coppermine Kilianstollen | collected 2018-02 | reverse complement strand
ATCACGATCTGTTCGAAACCGGCGGCCTTGGCGGCATTGAGCGAGATCATGGCGATGACCTGAGCTACCAGCGTGACCAGCCCGGCGGCGATGTCCTCACGTTTGGGCGGGTCGCTCAGGCTCGGGACACGGCCAAAATTCACCGCCGTGGCCCAAGCGGGCAGATGCCCGATACCCCCGCCAATTACGTCGGCCAGGGTGGAGTCCACGCCGCTGGTGTCGCCTTCTTCAGCCAGACCGGCCAGCTCGAGGGGGTCGCTGATGCCCAGCAACAGCTTTGCCAGCCCCAGCAGGGTTCCCCCGCCTACGGCGCTGCCGGTGACGTGCTGGGCCTGGTCGCCCCTGGCGGCAATCATGGCACTGCCGGTTCCGGCGGAGACGATCAGGGCCTCGCTCAGACCAGCCATTGCCAAACCACCGCGCCCGAGGGCGGTGGCCTCGCCAATTTTATGAATCGCAACCCCGCGCAAAGCGTCGGGGAGAGCCCGGTGCAAACCCCCGGTAGTGGCGATGGCCCCCAACTGGTCTAAGCCCCCACTCAACTCGGCAGCCTGCTCGAGCAGCTTCAGGTGGGCTGGGCCGTGCAGCGTCCAGTTCCCCACCAGCTTGGAGTCTTCAACCAGGACTATATCGGTGTTGGTGAGGCCAAAATCTACACCCAGTCGCAAAGCCATGGGCCTATCTTACGGGGCGGAGCCAGAGATAAATCGCTTATGGCCTGCTCAGCAGGGCCGCATAGACCTCCCCGCCAAAGTCCGAGGGCGTGCTGGCGATTTTGCGGGTGGAAAAACCAACCTCCCTAGCAACCGCCTCGAGCCCCGCGAATGCGATGGGGAAGGGTACCCAGGGGTTGGGTTTGCGGTTTTCGTACTCGACAACCAGCAGGTGTCCGTTCGATTTGAGATAGGTGCTTAGCTGCCGAATAAAGGGGGCTTTGTCTTTTACGTAGTGCAGGCTATTCGCCATCAGGATGCCGTCCAGAAGAGGCAGCTTCAGGGGTTGGGTGAAGTCGCCCCAGAGGGTGTGTAGCTGTGGGTGCTTGGGGGTGCGCAGGTTCTTGTCCACCGCGTAGACTTGAGCACCTTCGCCCAGCAGCTCGAGCAAAACCAGGGTAAAAGCCCCCGAGCCTGCCCCCAGGTCGGCCCATATTTTGCCCGTTAGGCCAGGGCGAATCAGTTCGAGGCGCTCGGTAGGGCTCACGGCTTTAAGCGGGCCTTCGCCCCGTGGATTTGCAGGGTCTGGGGGGAAGCCCGCAGGGAAAGCTCGAGTTCGCTGACTTCGGGCAGCTCTTCAACCAGCCGCGAAACCCGTAGCAGCACGTCCTGCGTGGCCAAAAGGCTAACCTTGTCGCCGAGCGGCTCCAGCATCTCGAGGGCTTCTAAGTCGGTGAGAGGAGTGATACGCATACCTAAAGACTGGTCTCCAAGGGGCAAATCGGTGAGGGCCAGCGAGAGCACCGGGCCAAAGATTGAATCGTTTTGTACTCTCATCAGCAAAGAAATATAGGGAGTTGGGAGGCTGGGACTCATTTTTACTTCCCGCTTGCCTTTTGCCACTTCCAGCGTTTCTATCTTCAATCCAAAATAGTTTAGCAGCTCTGCCGTCTGGGCCTGGTTCAACAGGCCACTCAGCTTGTTGAGGAAAGTGTGGGCGGCTTCATCTTGGATGGAGTGGTCGGGGATGCTGCCCTGAGGGGCGCTGCGCCACCTCGAGTAGGCATACGCTGCCGCCAGCGCTTTCCCTGCCGACTCGGGGAAGCGGTAAGAGGGTATTTGCTCGCTGCCAATCTGCACCCTGGGCCGTCCAGCCGTCATAAAGCAGTTGAGCACCGGGATGTTCTGCCCGGCCTGGCGCAACTCGCTGTAGGCTGACCGCAGGGTTTGGGCCACTTCTTCGGTTTGGCCGTAACCCAGGGGTACAAAGAGCGTGACCACCGCGTGATAGCCCGCTGACCGAATTTCCTGGATAGCCTGAAGATAGTCGGGGGCACTGGCCCTCGAGCGTAAATCCAGGATGGTGGCCTCTAAACCCTCCCCGCGCATGGCTTCGGCGGCCAGCATGGCTGGGCCGTAGGCGTTGGTGATGAGCGCCACACGGGGGCCTTGGGGTAGGGGTTGGTAGGCCATCAGGGTGGCGATATCGAAGAGTTCCTCGAGGTCTTCGGCCCGCACTACCCCGGCTTGCTTGAATAGGGTCTCGACCACTGGGTCGCGCCCAGGCCGCACCACCAGAATGGGTTTTTTGTGCCCAACCCGCCGGGCCAGCCGGGCAAAACGGCGCGGATTGCCAAAGGACTCGAGGTAGAGCAGGATTAACCCGGTCTGGGGGTCTTCTTCCCAGTATTGAATGAGGTCGTTGGAGGAGATATCGGCTTTGGCTCCCAGGCTCACGAAGCTGGACAAGCCCAGTCCGGTTTCACGGGCATACTCTACAGTAGCCAACCCTACCGCCCCGCTCTGGCTGCTGAGGGCAATCCGGCCCTGCGGGGGTAGGGTCGGACTCAGACCCGCGCGCAGCTGTACCTCGGGGTAGTTGGCTATCAGGCCCAGCGAGCCCGGCCCCACCAAACGCATCCCGTAGCCAGTACACAGCGCTGCCAGGGCCTTGATTTGCGGGGCCTCCATATCGGTAGTGAGCACCATCACCGCCCGTACTCCGTGCTGTCCACAACTTTCGGCAGCTTCCAATACTTTTTCCTTGGGCGTGGTGATGATTGCCAAATCTACTGGCCCCGGTACGCTCCCAATGGAGGTATAGGCCAGCATCGAGCCTACCACCGGGATTTCTCCGGGCTTTTCCGCAGCGGCCGGATTGACCGGATACACCGGCCCCTGAAAGCGCCCCAGAACCAGGTTTTCTAGCACTCGGTAGCCCACACTGGCGGGATCCCGGCTTGCTCCAACGACGGCCACCCCACGTGGATGAAACAGCGGCTCGAGGCTGGCTACCGTTGCCACCCGCTCGCGCAGCTCGAAGCGGGCCAAGGAGTCGGAGGTGGGTTCGATTTTGAAACTGACTTCTACCTCGCCGGAATCGCGGTGTGACTCGAGGGTATAGCCGCTGGCTTTGAACACCTCGAGCATCTGGCGGTTTTCCGAGAGGGTAAAGGCGTGAAACTTGCGAATGCCGCGCCGCACGCCAATCAAGGCCAGCCGCTCCAAGAGGAGCGAGCCCAAACCTTTACCCTGATAGCTGTCTTCTACCAGAAAAGCCACTTCTGCCGAAGTTGAGCCAGCCCCCTCTTGTACATATTCGCCGCTGGCAATGATGCGCTCGGGGTCACCGCTGAGCACCAATAAGGCCACCTTGTCTTCGTCGGGAGTGCGCCGCAGCAGCAGATCGGCGGCGGTTTCGGGCTTGATCTCGGAAAAGAAACGGAAGGTGCGGGCCTGGGGCGAAAGCCGGGTCAGAAACTCTATCAGCAAAGGGCGGTCTTGCGGGGTAGCGGGCCGCAAAATAGCTGTGCGCCCATCTTTGAACAAGATGGGGCCAGACTCGAGGGCGTACTGGGGAGTGGGTGGGGGTACATACTCAGGCACACAAACCTCCCATTCCAGCTTATCGCGGTTTGGATGAACCTGGAGCGGTTTGCATAAAGAATCCCCCATGTGCAGCCCAAAGGGTTTCCTGGAGTAGGCGAGAAATGGGCGCTTGGTGGGCCTGGGAGATTCCTCCCCTGGGGCATAGCTTGGAATGAAAACGGTTAACGACAGCATTATTTGTAGAGCAATACCTAGAGTGGTTCCGCCTTGCATCAAGCCTCGAGACTTGGATATATTGACACCTATACGGCAGGTATGTATGGAGGCTTGGCGGAGTATGGCAATCCTTAAACAGTGGCGAGACAGATTTATTAGAGCAGTTGGCCCCTGGTTTATCGAGACTGTCGCGGCTCGCTATAGTTTCGAGGGCCTGGGGAAGACCCTATTGAAATCAAAGGAAGCTATACGCGACCGCATGTTGATAATCATGAACATACCTCAGTATCCTGAGGTAACTCGCCACATGATCGGCATGGAGCTGTGGGGGCAACGGCGGCTCAAAGTAGCTCTGGGTGAATCTTTGCTGGCTGACGGTCATCAGATGTACAGGCCCCCTTGGGATACCTCTTCGGTCACACTGATGTTGCAGTTTGAACGGGCTCGCTTGGACACCGTGGCCTTAATTCCCCTGCTGGAAGCAGCTCAATACAGCGAAAAAATCCCCCACAACGACCTAGGGCCGCTCTCGGTGAAAGGCTGGCTGTATTACCTTTATCTACACGGGTGGCTCGAGTCGCTCAAGTTGAGATCGAGCTGAGCAGGCCGGATGTAAACTGTTTCATGCGTGCCAAAGCAAAATTCTGGCTCGAGACCGACCGTGGCGGATATCTGCTGGGGCCAGGGGCGCTGCGCTTGCTGGTCGCCGTAGAGCAGACCGGCAGCCTTAAGGCTGGAGCCAAAGCCATCGGTCTTAGCTACCGCGGAGCCTGGGAACGGCTCAAAAGAGCCGAGGAAGGCTTGGGGGTTGCCTTATTGGTCTCACATTCTGGTGGTGAGGGCGGCGGGGGCAGTACCCTTTCGCCCTCAGCTCGAGAGTTGGTGCAACGCTATCAGGGCTTTTTAGCTGCTGTGGAAAAAGATGTGGAGCGGCGTTTTCAGGGGGCCTTCGCAGATTGGATGCTCCCCCATCAGGGCCTTCATTGAACGACCCGCTCTATTGGGGTTCTCTACTCAGACTGGCCCAGTACATGAACTTCTTGCGGGAGTCGCCGATAGCCACCTCGGGGACGACCATTCGAGACAGCTCGCACGAAGCCTGATATCCCCAGGTTCATATAAACCGCTCTAATCTGTAGGGCTGGATTTGACTTTGCTCTCCGCCTTGCTCTCACTTTTAGCGTCGGCCTTGGGTTTGGCAGCAGAGCTATCCGACTTGGCCTCAGACCCCTCAGCCTTATCCGGGGATTTAGCTTCGGTTTTAGCCGAGCCTGCTTGACTATCCTTGGCGTACCAGCCCGAGCCCTTGAAAATCACGGCTGGTGCGAAGATAAGCCGTTTGACCGGTTCGCCATTTAGGGGATGATGGGTATAGGCGGCATCGTGAAAACTCTGCTCGAGCTCGTAGTGTTCGCCGGTGTTTAGGTTTTGGTAGACGTACTTGGGCATCTTAGGGTTCCTCTAACTCCCCAAAGTATAGCTGCCCCGGCAGATTGCGATTGTCAACAAGACCAAAAAGCATATCTCCGGTGAAAGTGACCTTCCTTCCCCCTTGCGGATGGGGACACCGCAGGGAGTATAGTTTTTCGCCGAAAAGCACCTTGGGGGGTGCAGCCCAGCCCCGACCCTGCTTTGAACCACGAGCTTAGCCAGGGTTTTTAGCCCCCCATGCTAAGGCAGGTAGGGGGATTGAAGCGCTATCGTGGTTCTCTGCTTAGATGGGCACAGCAAATAGGCCCAGGCCACCCCAAGGCTCTTTGCGAAAACCGCTCTTAATGGGTGGCTACGGCATTTCTCACCATCAGCGAGAGGTCGTCGAACTGGCACTCCTTGCCGCTATCTTGCAAATACACCACCGCCCAGATGGTGTCCGTGGGCAGTATCTGGGTGAGGCTTTTGTGCTCCCAGGCACTACCGGTAAAATTGATGCGATTATTAAAGAGCAAAACTCCCCCGCCCTTACCCCCCAAAAAGCCTAGCTTGCAAACCGCCCCGCTGAGGGAGCGGCCCCAACCCTCGAGGGCATAAGTTGCCCCAGCCTCCACCGACGACACAGGTAGGGGCTGCTCTACCCAGGCGTTCATCACCTTGACTGCTCGAGCGTGTCCAGGATGGCCTGGGCTGACGACGGCGAAGATTTTGCCGTAGAGTTTCCAGGCCGATGTGCCGCTTTCAAAACGGGGATTGCTAATCAGGTTCTGACCCACCGGCGCAGCCGAGCTGCTCGAGACCAGAGTTACCCCCTGCAACTTGGAATCAGATCCAGCCGCACTGCTCGAGGGCTTTGCAGGGGTATCTCCCACGGTAGTAGGTTGTGTGGAAACAACGGTTTTTGGCGCAGAAGCTAAATCGCTCTGCACCGCTGAGGTGGTAGCCGAGGGCTGAGCGGTTTGCCCGCTTTCAGCGCGTGGAGCGGTGGTGAGAAACACGATATATGCCAAAGACACTACCAGCAGACCCCAAAATACCAACCCCATTCCCTTTAGCCTCAGCTTCATAACCCCCCTGCCGAACCCAACCTCATATAATCGCTCAGGTATCTATAATCTTTCCCCCAAGTATATCCACCAAATACGCAAACAATCCAGTTGCTCACGGGCTTTGGCGTGGCTGAAGTGTTATCTCACAAATGGCCCTTTGGAACTCCCTTGGCGACAACTTGTTATGCCTCGAGGTGGACAATTACGCAGGCATAACGACCCCACATAACGGGCTCGAGCAAGCCCCTCTTCCGTAGTAGGAGAGGGGTGGCTGTCTTGCTCGAGAAGGAGGCTACGAGGCCCTCTTCTCCCAGGATCACCTGTTTTGGTAAGTCAGCGGGGCCTACCAGAGGCTCAGACACCCTCATCCCCACCCTTCTCCCAGGAGGAGAAGGGCTCTGTTACAAGCTCATGTATACGATTTGGGCTACTGAGGGCACGCCGTTGTTATCCAGCACGAACAAGAAGTAGTAGCCAGGAGGAGCGTAGTTGTAAGTGCTGGGGGCGTTCACGGTGAGGGTGCTGCCGCTACGCCCGGTGACGGTTAGCTCGTTGAAGTTCTGGCCGGTGTTGAAGGCATGGGTAGTCGAGCCCAGCTTCATGAAGGTAACGCGGGCGCTGCTGAGGTTGCTGGCGGGTTGGTCGGTGGTGATGGTGATGCTGATATTGCCTGCCTTGAACTGGGGATTGCCCTGGGCATCGGTTCCGCTGGGGCTGCTCACGCTCAGGATGCTAAGGCGGGGGGCCAGGGTTCCATCCGGCTTGAACAAATAGGGCGGGTAGTAGATTTCGGCGTTGAACTGGTTGATGCCGCAGGTCAGGCCCGCCGTAGGTGTGCCGGTGGAATCTGCTGCTGTGCAGTCGGGAGTGCCGCCGGTGCTGTCGTTGCCGTTGCCGCCGCCGCCCACCGTGAGCACCGTGCCATCTTGCATGAGGGTGGCGGTGGAGTGGTAGATACGGGGCTGTTGGGCCGTGGCCGAGGGGGTAAAGGCCAGTGTATTCGGGTTCCACATATCGCTTTGGAATATGGCTTTGGCATAGAGGTCGGAAACAGAGGGAAATGTATTTCCGTCAGTGTTACCGCCGTTCACCCAGACATTTCCGTTGGGCAGAACAGTGGCATCGGTGTGGGTGCGCCCACCCACCATTGTGCTCGAGAGTTGGGTTACGGCCACACTGTTGCCACTGGTGGGAAGTTGCAATAGGGTTGCTGTATTCAGAGAGGGAGTTGGAGGGTTGACAAACCCACCACCTCCCACCAGCAAAATCTTCCCTGGTTGATACATAGCCGCGCTCCCGTAATGGCGATAGAACCCGGAGCTTATCATGCTTGACCAAGACCCGGAGCCAGTCACATCCAGGTATCCAATGCTGGTTGCACCTCCCGCCATAAAAGCCCGATTGGGGTTATAGGGGTCTTGGAACATCCAGGGATAGTAATGGTCGTAGTCAGGTACGTTGGTGTCCATACGGGCACCCGTTAGCTGGGTAAGAGTGTTGGTGGTGGTGTCCCAGACCTCGGGAATCACGTTGTCACCAAAGGGAGGGGTTGAAAGTTTAGGCAGTCCATCGTCGGGAAGACTATTAACACCAGACGATTGATACCACTGAGTAGTCAAATTGCTTTTGTAGGGGTTGCTGAAATAGCCCAAGCCACCATTGATGAGCAGCTTGCCGGTGCTGAGAGTAATCACGCTGGGATACCAGCGCCCGCCCAAGTTTTTGTTGGGCTGCCCATCTACCACACCGTTAATCAGAGCCGCTTTTGCATATAGGGGGTTGCTGGAGGTAGAAGTAGCCGGGGTGTAGGGATAGTTAGGGTCGCCGTGCATATTCGGCCCGGCTGTCCAGGTTTTGGTGCGCCAGTCGTAGATGTTGGTCATGTAGCTGCCGGGATACCAACCGCCGTTGGAGCCGAAGTTGCCCCCTGCCGAGTAGAAGCGTCCATCCGGGCCAATCACCTGCCCGGCACAGAAGAGGTCGGTGAGGTTGTTGTCTACTCGCACGAAAGCGCTATCGCTTTGAGCGCCGCTGGGTGTTCCGACGTTCGGATTAAAGTTGATTTTCCGACCCTTGGCCGGGTTCCAGACCACCGCGTAGGAAGAGCCGTGCTTGGAGAGGTCTAGATAGTTGTTGAATACCTGTGCTCCTGACTGGTCGGCAGAGTACCAGGCCAGGAAGGTTCCGTCGGGCTGCAAGCCGCCAAAGGTGGCAACCAGGGGGAACTGGAAGGGTGCGCCAAAGCAGCCGGTGGAGGCGGTGGTGGTAGTATTTGGCCCGCTGGCATTGCACAGCCCAGGAATGCTACCCACAATCGTAGTTACGGGTGCGCTTGAGCCTCCCGCCCCTACCGCCGTAAGCCGGTAGGTTGCGTTGATGCTGCTCGAGCTCGAGATGCCGTTGGCCGAGAGGTCGGCGTATTTGAGGGTGGTGGGGGTAAGCCCGCTGGACAGGGTGGTATAGGTGGTTCCGCCGTCGGTGCTGCGCTCGAGCTTGTACGAGGTTACGGGGCTGCCACTGGTGGGGGCCGTCCAGGTTAGGGTGATGACGCTCGAGGTGCCCGTGACCAGCGTGCCGCTAAAGCTGCCGGGGCTGCCTGGAACCGTGGCGGCGCTGCTGGTGGTTCCGTTGGCGGTGGCGGGGCTGCTCGAGCCTGCCGCGTTGGTGGCAACCAGTTGGTAGTAATACTTGGTGCCGGCCGCCAGGCTGTTGTCGGTGTAGGGGCTGCCGGTGGGGGCTGGGGATACCACCGAAAAGTTGGTGTTGTCGGTGCTGCGCTTCAGGCTGTAGCCGGTGGCTCCGGCGGGGGCTGTCCAGGTTAGGGTCAGGCTGTTGGCGGTGGGGCTGCCTGCGGCGAAGTTGTTGGGGCTCGAGGGGGGTTGCTGGGTTCCGGGGGTGGTGACGGGGTTGGAAACCGTAGGATTGCTGCTGCCTCCGGCGTTGGTGGCCTTAATGCGGTAGGTGTAGGTGGTTCCGGCCACTACCGTAGTGTCGCTGAAATTGGTGCCGGTTCCGCTGGGGCCGGAGGTGAGGGCCGCGAAGCTGCTGCTGCCGGTCTGGCGCTCGAGCACGTAGCCGGTGGCTCCGCTCGAGGCGGCCCAGCTCAGGTTGATGCTGGTAGAAGAAGTTGCTGTCGCGGTGAGGCTGGCGGGGGCGGCGGGGGGCGTAGTAATGGGGGTTGAGTTGACAAAAGCACTGCTTCCAGCACTATTTGCTGCTTGTAGGCGATAAGTATAAATAACCGCAGGCTGAATACTTGTATCGCTATAGAACGTGCCACTGAAGTTAGATGCTAGAGGAAGAGCGCTGAAATTAGTGCCATCACTGCTGCGCTGCAATACATAATAGGTGGCTCCAGCAACTGCAGTCCAACTCAGGTTGATATTGGGAGCGGCATAAGTCGCGCTAAACCCGGTGGGCGGGGTGGGAGGTTGGGAGGTGGGAGCTGGGTTACAAGCTGCCACCAATACGAGCAACAAGCCGCCGATAATCTTCATCCAATGCTTCATCTATCCACTCCTGCCCTTCTTCGTGTGCTCCTCAGCGTTTGCTGCCACCATTACCAAAGCATTACCACCTGAAAAGCCGCGTACACCTAATTAAAGTAGCCTAAACCTTGGTGAGATTAGGCTCAGATAAACTTCGGGGCTGTTACGTATAGAATCGCCCTCCAGGGCGAGAAAGTGAGCCGGGCGTAAAGCTGGGCTATTCTCATAATAGGCTATTAACGCAAAACGTTATCTCGAGCTGGAGTTGCTACAAGAAATCAGCAAGCCGCCCCCAAGGTCTCGAGGAAACTTTTATAGTGGAAGCAAATGAGGGAGGCCAAGTGAAAACAGCGTTTATCGGTCTGGGGGCGATGGGCTATCCCATCGCCGGGCATATCGCCAAAAAGTTCGAGACCCTGGTATACAACCGCACCTTTGCCAAGGCCCAGGCCCACGCCGCCGAGTTTGGCTCGAGGGCGGTAGGGCTCGAGCAGACCGCCGAGGCCCAGGTGCTCTTTACCTGCGTGCCGATTTCCAAAGACGTAGACGAGTTGGCCCGACAACTGTTGCCCCATCTGCGCTCTGGCGCAGTCTGGGTAGACCACACCTCCGGCGAACCCGCACTCGCCAAGGAAACCGCAGCCCTGCTCGCCACCAAGGGCGTGACCTATCTCGATGCCCCGCTTTCGGGCGGGGTGGCAGGGGCCAAAAATGCCAAGGCTACCGTGATGGTAGGTGGGGACAAAGCGGCTTTCGAGCGGGTTAAGCCGGTAATGGAAACCTACGCTGCCAAGATTGTCCAGGTGGGGCCGCTGGGCGCGGGCCACGCCGTCAAGGCCGTCAACAACGCGCTGTTGGCAGTGAATTTGTGGGCCTTGAGCGAGGGCATGGTGGCTCTGGTGCAGCAGGGGGTAGATGCCGGGCTGGCCCTCGAGGTGATTAACGCTTCCTCGGGCCGCTCCAACGTCTCAGAGAACCTGTTTGGTAGCCGGGTGGTGAGCCGGGCCTTTCCCAATACCTTCGCGCTGGGCCTGCTGGCAAAGGACTTGGGCATCGCCAATCAGGTCTTCCAGGAGGCCGGTACGCCCGCCCCTTTGCTGCGGCAGTTGCGCGAGTTTTTCGAGATAGCCAAGCTCGAGATAGGCTCCACCGACGTGGATCACACGGCAGTAGCACGGCTGCTCGAGCGATGGGCCGGGGTAGAGATTCATTGAGCACAGAGTCAAAAACTAAAAGTCGAAGGTCGAAAGGCGAGAGGCTAAAAAGCTACACCAGGACAGTCCAATTGCTCTATCGAGAAACCCCCTTCGGGACGAGGTTTGTGTTTTTGGGTTTTTTTTGGCCTTTGGCTTTCAGCGTTTTGCGTTTTGCATCTAGCTCTCGGCTCTCAGCCCTCTGCGCCCCTTGCCAAAAGCCTGTTCAAGTTCATACGGTCTTCACACGTGGGTTCTACAGTTGTAGCGATGTGGCGCGTACGTCTGGCGGTTTTCCTTTTGTTGCTGGTCGCGGTAGAAGCGGTTTATTTCTGGCTCGAGCCCGGTGCTCGCCAAGCCCTTAACAATTCCTTTGCCTCGATTCCGGCGGCCTTCAAGATAGGTAGTAGCGCGGTGGGTCTGGGGCCTCGGCTCGAGGAGCCCATGAACCTGCTGTTGATGGGCGAGGACATCTCCTATTCCGGCCCCGCTACCCCGGCTTATGGCTGGCAGGGCAACACCGACACCATGATTCTGGCGCGTTTCGACCCCGTCGCCAAACAGGTGGCTGTGCTCTCCCTGCCACGTGATACCTACGCCGAAATTCCCGGTCATGGCTTTTTCAAGATTAATGCCGCCAACCCCTACGGTGGCCCCGAGCTAGCCGTACAAACCATCAACAAACTGCTCAACCTCAATATCAACTACTATGCTCTGGTCAATGTTTTTGCGGTGCGCGACCTGGTAAACCAGCTCGGCGGAGTCGAAGTCTATGTGCCCGAAGCCATGAACTACGACGACAACGCGGCCAAGCTACACATCCACTTCAAAGTAGGCCAGCAAACCATGAACGGCGACCAGGCCATGGCCTATCTGCGCTTCCGCCACGATGCCATCGGGGATATTGGCCGGGTGCAGCGCCAGCAAGCCTTTATGGAGTCCCTGCTGGCTAAGGGCAAAGACCCGGCTACCTGGCTACGGGCTCCCCAGCTTTTCGCCACCTTTAGCAACAACGTCCACACCGATCTTTCCAAGGACGATCTGGCGAAACTGGCGGGTTTTATGGCCCAAAAGCCCCAAGTGGTGCGCCTGCTGCTACCGGGCACCTTCTGGACGAGCGATGGCATCAGCTTCTGGCGCATGGATGAGGCCAAAACCCAGACCCTGCTCAACCAATTCTTCCTGCCTGCCCTGCAAACCCAAGACACCGCCCCGGCCCCTAGCCGCGCTCTTCCCAGCCTGGCCCTGCGGGGCAAGCCCCAGTATGTAGAGCCGGTGCTGCAAGCTTTGCGCAAGCAGGGCTATAACGCCTATGCTGAGCATTATCAAGTTGAAAATATTCCCCAGACCTGCCTGGTGACCAATGGCGATGTGGCCGGAGCCAAAGCGGTTGCCGCCAAACTGGGCCTCAACTGTGTCGAGGTGAGCGGCACCGGTAGTCTCTATGCCGATTACACCCTGCTGGTAGGGGCCAATGGTTTACCCTTGCCCAAACCAAGTGGCACAGCCAACCAGTAGAAGCGGGCTATCCCCCCACGTGAACGATGGGCCTGCGCCCCTCTTTGGGTTCGGCCTGGCGCAATACTTCGTGGGTCATGGTGGGCACATCTCCTTCACCCAGAATCACGAATTGCAGCGCCGCTTGGATGGGGCTGGTGTCGCCCCACTCGAAATAAATATGCGGCAGTTTGCCGGTCTTGTCGCGGATATACAGCAAAATCGCGGCAATGGCGTTGGGCACCGAGGGGCTCTGCATTCGCAGGATGCGGTGTTCGCCCACTTCTACCCCCCGCACTTTGAGCACCCCCGAAAAGTCTGAGGCATCGGGAACGGTGACTTCCAGAAAAGCCACCGGGTCTTTGGGGGGCATATGGGTGCGCGTACGCACAGCCTCGGCTTTGGCGTTGTACTCGAAAGCATTGCCGGTTTGACGGTGGTTGGCGATCAGGCGGATTTCCCCTTGGGCCAGGTTGTCCAGGATTTCTTGGGCCTCGCTATCTAGCTCGATGCGCTCCACGCGCAGCTCGGTGGAGCGGAAGACCCTCGAGACCACGCTGATCACCACCACTCCCAATATGAACAGTGAGGCAATCTGAAGCCCGCTGGGATGCTCGGATACGTTGACCACTAGCGTATACAAAAACACCAGGCTCACTAGGCCAAACCAGAAGGCGGCCGGGGTCTGGCGTTTGTGCAGTGCCGAGAGCGTGACCGCCACTGCTGCCGAACCCATCAAAACCAGCACCCCGGTGGCATAGGCCGCTGCCTGCGCGTCCACGCTGGCCTTGAAGACCAGCGTCACCACCAAGCAAATCGCGGTGTAGATGAGCACCAGGGGGCGCGTAGCCCTGGCCCAGTCGGGGGCCATGCCGTAGCGTGGCAGATAGCGCGGCACGATGTTCAGCAGCCCGGCCATAGCGCTGGCTCCGGCAAACCACAAAATGGTGATGGTGCTGAGATCGTAGGCCGTGCCAAAAATGTTCCCTAAATACTTATGGGCCATATAGGCCAAGGCTCGACCATTGGCGCTGCCCCCTTCCTTGAAGGCTTCGGGTGGAATTAGCAAAGTGGTGACGACCGCGCTGGTCAGGAGCATCACGCTCATGATCAAGGCCGCCCCGCTCAGGAGCTTACGCGAGTTTCGGATGCGGCCCTGGGGGTGTTCGGGGTTGTCCTGTGGATCGCCCTTGACCAAAGGCATCACTACCACCCCCGTTTCAAAACCAGATAGGCCCAGAGCCAGACTGGGAAAGACCAGCAGGGTGGTAATGAGCATCTGCGAGATGCTGGGGTAAGAGCCCCGCAATAGCTGTGCCCAGTCGCCGATCACGCCGGGGTTTTGAGCCACTTGAATAAATCCGGTAACTACCACCACCAGGCTCAGGCCGATGTAGACCACTACCAAGACCACCGCGATACCGATAGCTTCCTTGAAGCCCTTGAGAAACACCGCCCCCAAGAGTCCAATCAGCAGCAAAGTAATAGGAATGGGCAAGTCGAGCGCTTTGGGCCAGAGCGGGTTTTGGATGACGTGGGCGCTGGCATCGGCTGCCGAGAGGGTGATGGTGATAACAAAACCCGTGGCCACGAAGCCCAGCAGCATCAACACCACGAACTTGCCCGTCCAGCCTTCCAGCAATCGCTCGAGCATCGAGATCGAGCCGTCGCCGTGGGGACTTTCCCCGGCTACCCGGCGATACATCGGCAGTGCCCCAAAAAGCGTGAGCAGCACCAACACCAAAGTAGCGATGGGGGAGAGCACGCCTGCGGCCACCGCCGCGATACTGGGTTGATAGCCCAGGCTCGAGAAGTAATCTACCCCGGTCAGACACATCACCCGCCACCAGGGATGGGTCTGGTGCCGAACTTTTTCTTGCTGATAAAAGCCCTCGGTGGGCTTTTGGCTTCCCTCCAGGAGCCATTGGCGGAACTTGCTGCGGGCCCAGCGTGAATACGTTTGCTTTCGGGTCATGTCGTAGCCTTAACAGGGAGTTAGTGTACTCTCCCTGGCTGAGTTTGCCACAAAGGGTACGGATGTTTGTTAACTGAGAACTTGCAGTTATGCAGAAGGATTGAAAAGAGCGTCCTTGTGCCCTGAAGCTGGGGCTTGCGATGAACAAGAACGCTCAGGGAGTATTCTTGCTGGTTTTGGCGATGATGCCGTAGCGCCGAACATAGCCGAAGCGGCCCTATCCACCGAGTTGGCCCTCAATGTCCTAACCCACGACACACAAATACAAACCCTAACCGGGATACGCTATGACCGCAAACTCCTGGACGTAGGCATAAATAAGCGTCCCGCCTGCAACCTCGAATAGTCTAACAATCTCAATCGGAACAGTCTCATTCAGCTTGGGCTCGAGAAAAAGCGGTATCCAATCCTCTTCAGTCATTAGCCCAACGCTGCCATCAATACGCGAACGTTTACCAAAAACAGACAAAACCTCATCCTGTTGTCGCCACTTCAGCACAGTGATTTGCTTGAATCCAAGCTCGCTCATGTTGGAAGTTTAAAACCGCTCGGTGACGCTTTTCATCTGCATGAAGTTGAGCAAATAATCTGGCCCACCGGCCTTGGTGTCGGTTCCTGAGAGGTTGAACCCACCGAAGGGCTGTACACCCACCAATGCGCCGGTAATCTTGCGATTGAAGTACAAGTTGCCTACGTGGAAATCGCGGCGGGCCCGCTCGAGGCGCTCACGGTTGCGCGAGAATACCCCGCCGGTGAGGCCGAAGCGGGTGGAGTTTGCCACCTCGAGGGCTGTGTCGAAGTCGGGCACACGAATTACCGAGAGCACCGGCCCGAAAATCTCCTCCTGGGCCAGCCGTGCGTCGGGAGCGATGTGCTCGAAAACGGTGGGGGCGATAAAATAGCCACTGCCTTCCAAGCGTCGTCCACCGACGGCTAGTTTGCCCTCGCCCTGCCCAATGTCCATGTAGGAGAGCACGGTGTTCTCCTGCTGGGCGCTGGCGACTGGCCCCAGGTCGGGGTTTTCCTCGGCGGGGCCGACTACCAGGCTCTCGGCGCGGCCCACGATTTTTTCCATCAAATGGTCATGAACCTGGTCTACGATAATCAAGCGGCTGGCTGCTGAGCATTTTTGTCCCTGGAAGCCGAAGGCACTCTGTACGGCGGCCTGACCTGCGGCCTCGAGGTCGGCGGTTTCGTCTACGATCAGGCCGTCCTTGCCGCCTAGCTCGAGGAAAGCCCGCTTGAGCCAGACCTGACCGGGGGCCAGCTTGGCGGCGGCCTCGTTGATGCGCAGGCCCACCTCGAGCGAGCCCGTGAAGTTGATGAAGCGGGTGCGGGGATGCTGCACCAGATAGGCTCCAACCTCGGCCCCGTCGCCCGGCAGAAAGTTGGCTACCCCTGCGGGCAGACCCGCTTCCTCGAGGATTTCAAACAGCTTGGCTGCTATGACCACGGTGTCTTCGGCAGGCTTAGCCACCACGCAGTTGCCCACCGCGATGGGTGCGGTGACCATCCCCGCCAGAATCGCTAGTGGGAAGTTCCAGGGTGCGATGACCACTCCCACCCCGAGCGGGATGTAGAAGGCGGCGTTGTCCTCGCCGGGATAGGCCACTACCGGGGCTCCATCCTTATACTTGAGGGCGGAAATCGCGTAGTAGCGGATAAAGTCAATGGCTTCGGCTACGTCGGCAGCGGCCTCTCCCCAGCTTTTGCCGATTTCGTAGACCAACCAGGCCTCGAGTTCGCGCTGGCGGCGCTTCATGATGTGCGCGGCCTTGAGCAGAAGGCGGCTGCGGTGTTCCTGGGGCCAGTTTTTCCAACTCTGAAAAGCCTTCCAGGCGGCCTCTAAAGCAGCATCGGCCTCGGGAGGCTTGGCCTTGGAGGTATAACCCACCACCTGGGCTGGGTCAGAGGGGTTGGTGGAGGCGATTTTCTCACCGGTCTCGACCTTCTCCCCGCCGATAATGAGCGGATAGTGGCGGCCAAACTGCCCCCGTACTTCGGCCAGCGCCTTGCGCATAGCCTCGAAGGCTTCGATATTGAAGAAGGTTTCGACGGGTTCGGGGCGGTAGGGCTCGGGGTTCATAAAAGCTCCTTTTCAAACCAGCAGAGAGCAGAGAGCTTAGAGCTTCTGATTTTAGCCCTCTGCCCTGTGCGCTGTTTCTGCCGTCTCAACTTCATGTCCTGCTGATTCTAAGGCTTTGAGGGCTACCTCGAGGCTGTCTCGCTTCACCAACACGTAGTCGGTGTTGTAGGTCGAGAGGGCAAAGATGCCGATTTTGGCCTGGGCCAAGGGGTTGAGCAGCGAGGCCAGGATGCCGGTGAGGGCGAAGTCGAAGGGCCCCTCGAGCTTCAAAGCCAGCCAGCCCCGCTCGGCCCTGGTTCCGGCAGGAACGCGATTTTCCAAACAAACAAGCGAGAGCTCGTCGGCGCTACGGCTGATATTGACCAAGCCCTGGCCGTGAACCCAATGGGGAATGGGGGAGATTGGCTCGAGCTGACAGACCGCGTAAAGTCCCTCGAGAACACGTAACTTGAGGCTCACCCCTGCACCAAGCTCCGGGCCACAAAGAGAATGTTTTCGGGTCGCTCGGCGATGCGGCGGGAGAGGTAGGGATACCAGTCGGTGCCGTAGGGGACATAAGCCCGCACAGTATAGCCCTCAGCAGCCAGCCGACGCTGCTCGTCGCGGCGGATGCCGTAGAGCAGTTGGAACTCAAACTTGTCCTTGCCGATGCCCTTTGCTGCCGTCCAGCGCTTTATTTCCTCGAGGATATAGGGGTCATGCGAGGCAATGGCGGTATAGAGGCCGTTTTCCAGGGCTTTTTTTGCCAGCACCAGATACTGCCCGTCTATCAGGCGCTTGTCCTGGAAGGCCACTTCGGCAGTCTCTTTGTAGGCTCCTTTGACGATGCGCACGGCGGGCTTCAGGGGCAGAAGTTCTTCCAAGTCTCGCTCGGTGCGCTTGAGGTAGCTTTGCAGCACTACGCCAGTGTTCTGGTAACCAGCTTCGCGCAGCCGCCGGTAAACCCGCAGGGTGGCCTCTACTCGAGGGGAATCTTCCATGTCAATTCGCACGAAGCAATCGGCCTTCTTGGCCTCGTCCAAAATCCCGGTCATCAGCGTGAAAGCCAGGGTTTCATCCAAATCCAGCCCAACTTGGGTCAGTTTGAGGGCGATGTAGCGCGGGTAGGGCGACTGGTCAAAACTTCCTCGCCCCCCCTCTCCCGACCAATTTTTGGTGGGGGAGGGGGTTGGGG
>JADEYI010001460.1_pt1 | contig 17611 bp, 15 predicted proteins | sample 8542331 | NCBI WGS metagenome assembly JADEYI01 (sample SAMN16510988, study PRJNA670497) | mine drainage metagenome | isolation source: biofilm near Copperflume 1 | place: Germany: Marsberg coppermine Kilianstollen | collected 2018-02 | reverse complement strand
AGATGGCTCTGTAAGCCGTGCGTCGCCTCCTTGCCAGTCACGAAGAGATGTGAGATGTCACGTTTAATTTCGAGTGGCACTGATTTGCGATTTCGCTTGTCACTGGTTCATATATGAACCAATCCGCCCGCCTGTCTTCTGCTCACACAGTAGATTGTACCGTAGCAAGCTTACCGCTTGTTTGAGCGGAGGATAGATTGGAGAGGATAGGTTAAGGTAACCACTCTCGCTGTTTGTCGCCCCTATGAAATCGGACGCCTGGTTAGCACTACAGATCGTCCGACTCGGCGGCGGATTCCGTGGCACTTCTCTGCCAGTTGCTCAGTTGTTGATTGATTTCATCGCGGTCAAAGGCGGTTGGATCGAAGCTGGCGTTGCGCGCTGTATTGGGTGCCGTTCGTCGAGATGTTCCGGTTGTCGAGGATTTCCCTGACTGCCCAGTTTGCCCAGCTAGCCTGGTTTGTCTGATCTGCCGAGATAACCGGGATTGTCGGCGTCGCAGCATTGCCATGTAATTCTCCGGCCCGCCACAGTCCTCCGGTGGTACAGCTCGGGCACCGGCCAGACAGCGCGGATAGTTAGTGTTTGGCTTGGGCGCAAGCCTGCCGATCCGCTCAACAAAGATTGTGTGCTCCCAGTAGTCTCCCAGGTCATACACATACCGCAGCCGAGCACCCTCCCAGCCGGCAATCTCCTGCAGGGTGGCCCTTTCAGCCGCCTGACCCTGCACCAGGTTACCCATACCGAAGCGAGCATCAAACAAAACGTGGAACTCGTGCAGGTGATAGCCTTCCCAGCCCAGGGCGATCTGCAGGATCATGTGAAGATCAGCCAGCGTTGTCGTGCTTGGCACCGCTAGACGTCGCCAGATAGTTGGATAGATGCCATCCAGGCTCACTTTCAGGTGATGGACGGTAGTCCTCTCAGGCATTGTCTCGGGCATTGTTCCTCTTGCCTTTTGGATTTCAGCGTTCGCTCTCGTCCTCTGCGGGTGTCTCTGATCCTTCTGCCTCTCCCCCGCCAAGCTCAGACTCCAACTCCTCCAATTCCTCCACTGTGGGGAGGCTACCGCTCAGTGGGGCGGGTAGCTCGGGCAGGAGATTGAGCAGGTACTCGGAAACACTGATGGGTTTGCTCATGTCCCTCAGCGCGTATTCTACGATCAGACGGTTGCGGCTTCTGCACAGAATGATGCCGATGCTGGGTCCATCCGTCGGGTTGCGAAGCTGGTCGTCTACCGCCGATAGGTAGAAGTTCATCTTGCCCGCGTACTCAGGCTCGAACTCTCCCGGCTTCAGTTCTATGATGACGAAGCAGCGCAGATGTAGGTGATAGAAAAGGATGTCCAAACGATATTCACGGCCCTCAACTTCCAACGGATACTCGCTGCCTACATATGCGAACCCCTTGCCTAGTTCCAGCAGGAATTCGCGGATATGAGCGATGAGACCGTGGTGCAATTCGCGCTCCTGCGCCTGCTGGCTCAACGTCAGAAAGTCGAAGTTGTACGGGTCCTTAAGGAGTTGGCGGGTGAGATCAGAGTCGGGGGGTGGCAACACAGAGGCGAAGTTGTCGAGGGCTTTGCCCTGGCGATGGTAGAGTCCGCTCACTATTTGATGCACCAGGATATTGCGGCTCCAACCATTCTCGATAGTCTTGTGGATATACCAGGCTCGCTCGGCTGGGTCTTTTACAGCATCGAGTAAGGTGGTATTGTGACCCCAGGGTATTTGTGCAACGGCTTGTTGCACAAATGCTTCTTCAGGGTAGGCGCCGGCGAAAGCGCGCATATATTGGAGGTTGCGTTTTGAAAAGCCGCTTACCTCAGGGAAGGCCCGCCGCAGATCGGCAGCCAGTCGGTCGATCACCTTGCCACCCCAGCCCTGTTCTCCCTGCCTGCGCAGAATGTCCCGCCCGATCTGCCAGTAGAGGAGCACCAGCTCGCGGTTGACGGCGAGCGCCGCCCGAACCTGCGCCTCTTGAATCCGTTGCTTGATCTCGACCAGGAACTCCTGATAGCCGCTGGCCGCCAACTCTTTCTCTAGCTTTCTCTCCATCTCAGGCTCTCTCGCCGCCAGGGACAGGTCGTTTTCTCTGTCTTCTCTGTGCTTGCTCTTTGCCTTAGGCTTGGGATTGGGCTTGGGATTGGGCTTGGGATTGGGCTTGGTGTCAGGCACTATCATCTTCCCTTACTAGCTCTCTATCTCGGCAGGATTATAGCACATAGCATAACGTACATTGCCCAAGGCACAGGACCCAAGGCACAGGACCCACCCAAGGCACACGGGTGGAACTGCGGGCGAAGAGAAACCACCTCATGTGGCTCAGGGGGCGTGCTTCAGGGAAGCTTTGCCTTTTTAGGCCAAGAATCTCACCGGAGACTTCATGGGCCACTTCGGGATCCTGGTATCCCGGGATATCGGTGCCGCAGGCAAATGAACGTGACTGTGCAAGAATGGGAAATATCACGTTCATTTGCCTTATTCCGCTATTTCACCAGCCGCTCTCCTGACAGCACGCTCAAGGTCTCGGCGGCTTGGCCTTGTGTACACTTTGGTGGTATCCAGGCTCTCGTGTCCAAGCAGTATAGCCACCTGGTCGAGAGGCGTGCCTGCATCAACCAGGTTCTTGGCGAATGTATGGCGGAGGGTATGCGCGGTGCAATTCTCAAGACGAGCCTGATATGCGTACTTTCTCACCAGGTAATCTATGCCTCTCTCATTGAGAGGCCCCCTCTGTCCTATGAAGAGCGGACCTTCGGGCTGGCGGTTACCAACGTCGCCGAGCTTGCTTAATCGTCCCTTACGCCGGGGGGACTGCTTCTCTGGCGACTGCTCAGGCGGTTGCTCTGACCCTTGGAGATGTTCCCTACGTTTCTCGACGTAGCGAAGGAGTGCCGAACGCGTCCGGTTATCAAGTGGTACAATCCTGCTCTTGCCGCCTTTCCCTTCCCTGACCCGCACCAATCCCTTACGCTCGGACACCTCGACATCCTCCAACCTGAGATTGGCAAGTTCGGAGATGCGGAGGCCCGTGCCAAGCAGGGTTTGGATCACGGCAATATCTCTAATGGCGCCATTGATACCACCACTACCACCACTACCACGATTACCACCATCGTCCCAGTCGCTGTCAGCGTCGCTCCGGCTATCATCGCCCTCCCTGCCCTCCCTGCTTGCTCGGCTCCCCTTGCGCGCGGCCCGTAGCAAAGCAAGTTGTTCGGTGCCGTCCAGCCATCTTGGGGCGATCTCTTGCTGGCTTTGCTCTCTGACGTAAACTCGCTCCAGCATATCGAACGGGCTCTCTTCGACCAGCCTCCGGCGGTGTGCCCACTTGAAGAAGAGGCGTAGTGAGATCAGCTTGCGATTTACTGTCGCTGAGCTGACACCTGTCCGTAATAGGTACCCTCGATACTCGGTGATGTCTCTGGGATCTACTGATCGAGGAGAGAAGTCCTCGCCATTCGACGCGCTGAACCAGGCAGCAAAGGCCTGGAGGTCTTGAAGATATGCCCTCGTAGTGTGGTGGCTCTTGCCTGCGGTCTGCATATACTCACTGTATTTGTCGTACCCTTCGAACAAGTGCTTCACGTGCTCCATGCTCATATTCGTTCGATCCTTAACAGGTTAACTCTGGTCGAAGTAACATCGGAGAATATTATCCACACAGTTTTTCGGGGTATAACCACTCCATGAGACGGCGACCCACGCAGGGGATTCTACCACACCGGAGAGCAACTGAGTAGATAAGCCCACTTATCTACTGTCATTATCTCCATTGGATCGCGTTGGCAATCAGCCACATGGAAATATCTACTTGGGCGAGTACAACATAAATCGCGAACAACCCCGGTTACATCGTAGTAGGCGTCGGGAGGAGTCTGATCGCGCAGACCCGAGAAATTCGACACGTGATGGTCGAAGACCGTCCGCTTGGGGCTTTGTTCCATTTCAAGGATTTCAAAGCAGGACGTTGGCGTCCAAAGCTTAAATCTTAACAGTATCTTTATGTCTGCGGCCTTATATTAGCATGTTAGGACGAGCTTGGACATGTCAGCTCCTTCACGGTGACCACGCGCGTCCTGCTATACTTTAGTCAATGCTGGTCATTGCTCCATCATTGCCCACTTGGTCCCGCTCGCTCTTCCCTGCAGCATAACGGCGGACGAGGTGACGAGTTGACAAAACGAAGGTCAATGTGAGGAGGTCGAATGAGAATTCTGGTTGTCGAAGACGAGGAAGATCTCGCCAACGCCATAGCCAAGGGCCTGCGTAAGCATGGGTATGCTGTGGATACAGCTCTTGAGGGTGAAGCGGGTTGGGAGGCTGCTGCAATCAACGATTACGATCTCCTTATACTCGACCTTAACCTGCCCGGGCTCGATGGTCTTGAGATCTGCCGACGGTTGCGCCATACCCGCACAGGGCTGCTCATTTTGATGCTCACGGCCCGAATCCACCCCAGCCAGCGCATCGAAGGCCTCGATCTGGGTGCGGACGACTATCTGATCAAACCCTTCCACTGGGGAGAATTGATGGCCCGAGTACGGGCCCTACTACGCCGAAAGACTCAGGAGCCTAGGCTCCTGCTGCGGTGCGGTGATCTGACCCTTGATCTGGCAGCGCAAATTGCTGTGCTGGGTAACCGCCAGCTACAATTGACCGGCAAGGAGTTCAGCATCCTCGAATACCTTATGCGCCATCAGGGGAAAGTGATCGGCCAGCAGGAGTTACTGGACCACATCTGGGACAACTCGGCTAACGCATTTACCAACGCAGTTCGGGTTCACATTAACTCATTACGACGCAAACTGCAGGAAGATGCCAAGAGCCCGCGATATATCGAGACGGTAATCGGCAGAGGCTACCGGATGCAACCTGATGCCATCGCATCGGCGGAATCGTAACATGGGCAGCGACAGTAGCAACGGCAGCGACAGTAGCAACGGCAGCGATAGACCTCACCTGCCCTCACTACGAATGCCAAAGGGTAAGGAGGGGCTAAGAAAGAGGCGGCTTACATTGCAGGTCCGTTTGGCCCTGCTTACTGGCTTGCTACTCGGAGTTCTTAGCCTGGCGCTTGTACTTTTTATCAATGTGACCACGAACGTGACGGCACCTACTACAGAAGATGTTGGGCTACCCTGGGACAGTGGGCACGGCGGAAGCGGTGGGGATGGTACGAGCGACGGGAGCGGTGGGCAGCCCTTGCAGACACCCACTGTGGCGAATGGGAGCGGCGGGGGAGACGGAGCAGCACAGCCTGGACGGCGTGAGACTACTCCGACGCCGATGCTGTTGCCTAGCGAATCTGCCGAGGTGGTGAGCGCCTCAGACACAGTTCGCATTCGTCAGGAGGTACTCGGGCGGCTGCAAGTTATCTCCTTTGTTGGTCTCGGCCTCGTGGTCCTTGTAGGGAGCCTTGGAGCTTACTGGGTAGCGCGGCAGGGGTTACGGCCCTTGCGTGAGATGAGTTCGGCGGCCAGCTACATAAGTACCAAGACGCTGGATACACGTCTCGCCGTGCAGGCTCCAGAAGACGAGATCAAAGACTTGGCCGACGCCATTGATACAATGCTGGATCGTTTGGAGCGGGCTTTCGACCAGCAAAGCCACTTCGTCGCCGACGCAGCTCATGAGTTGCGTACACCCCTCGCCACGCTGCGCACTAACTTGGAAGTTGTCCACCAGGATCCGGATTCGAGCCTGGACGACTACCGCGAGATGGCGACGGTGCTCGAGCGTGCGCTAACACGCCTTGAGCGTCTCGTGTCTGATCTGTTGGTCATCGCAATGGGTGTGGAGTCTCCCACCCGTGAAGAAGTGAGGTTGGAGACTCTTGTGCAAGGCGTCATTCGTGATCTAAATGGCATGGCGGACCAACAACAGGTGCGGCTACATCTGCTGTGTGATGGCGATGTGGTGGTACGTGGAGATGGAGCGCTTCTGGCTCGCGCCTTGAGTAACCTGATCGAAAACGGCATTCAGTATAACCGTGAGGGCGGAGAAGTCACCGTCACCATTACTGAGGACCAATACGAGCGAGAAGCCAGCATCGCTGTGGTCGATAACGGTGTAGGCATCCCCGCTAAGAGCCAGGAGCGCATCTTCGACCGATTTTATCGAGTAGATGGATCAAGATCTCGACACAAAGGTGGCGCCGGGTTGGGGTTGTATATTGCCAACCATATCGTGCACATGCATGGCGGCAGCATTCACGTCGAGAGCACCCCTGATATGGGTAGCAGGTTCACCGTGCATCTACCCTTATATCGGGTTAGCGGGGTATCGCCAGTCTAGCTAACGTAGAGCGTCTGCCAAGTCGCCAATATGCCGGTATGGTACTTTGGTACTACCTGCATCGCGCGAGGCTTAACGGAATCTTTATACGCCCATTGCTATGCTAAGGTTAATTGCGTGACCATAAGTGACCGTTGATCTGCCAAGCGGGAAAGATCACGTCGGGCCCGTCGTGGTCTCGCATCTCATTTACTAAAGTGGGGTAGACCTCAGGGAGTCATATAGCATCGAGCACGCGTCGGTTGAGCAATCGATTCTCGCACTCGGTAAAGTTTTCGTTCTTAGTTTCGGGCGGTTCACCTTTCTGCCCCACTATGGCCCAAAGCCAAAACGAGTGCTGCGTCCATGGCGTTTCTGAATTGCTTGTGGTCAGTGACAGAACCCTGTTCGTTGCGCGGACTAACCACGTAAGGTTGTGATCAACCAGGCGTACAGGGCATTAGGAGTGCGGTCCGTTACCATCGCTAGGCAACCAAGCGCACCAGTAGAGATGTCTGAGGCCCGCGATGCGTCCTATCAGCGTTCTAGTCATCTCAGCACATTCCTTGTGGTTACAAGCTCTTAGTCAGACGCTGGAAAGCTATCAGGGTGCGCAGGAAGTCAAGGTGACTTCTGTTGTTGTCGATGCGGAACAACATAGTCGACTTACACGAGCTCTATCAGGCTGCCACCCTGATGTGGCTGTGGTCTCGCTAGACCTTCCTGTTAACAGCTTCGATTCAGTACGCAAGCTCCGCAGTAGCGGCTTTCTTGGGGAGATTCTGCTGATTTGTTCACGATACAGCGTGCCTGAATTTGACGAGTTAGTAGAATGCAACGTCCAAAGTATCATCTCATCGGCACTCAGCCTGGAGGAACTGGTCTATGCAATCCACACTCAAATAGACGAGCACCTGGAAGCGCTGCTACACCAATGGCTATGGATACGTCAAACACGGCACCTTCAGCCTCAGCACAGGCTACTTAATGATCGAGAGAAAGAAATACTTCAATTAGCAGCTGATGATTTGACGGATCAAGCGATTGCGGACAGGCTAGGGATCAGTGTGAGAACCGTCAACAACCATTTGCGTTATATCTACAGTAAGTTGGGCGTTAGAGGAAGGGCAGGTGCTGTTGCTGCAGCCATTGCCAGGCGTATTATCGTTGCACCTCTCGTCATAATCCAAGGCGGTGGATACTTAGGCGATCTTGACACCCGGTGACTCAAAGGTAAACAGAGTGATCTCGGATCTGCAGTTGAAGCGCACGTGAGGGCGGATCATTCCAAAGCTGCGATTCGTATGCTGCAGGATATCACCCACTTGGTAAAGGCCAGCGCGTCGATTCCTGGCAGACTATCGAACCCCTCCTCACACTTGAGCATATTAACAGTAGCAAAGGCTCAACAGAGGTGCAGACATTAGGAGCTTCAGTTTGGAAGAAAGCGAAGCGATCACTCGATTACAAGCAGGCGATATCGGTGGCTTGGAAGAGTTAGTCCGAAGACATTACATACACGCTCTACGGACTGCCTACCTTATTGTACGCGATCATTCCATAGCAGAGGATATTGTGCAGGCCGCGTTCTTGCGAATTTTCGAACGTATAGAGCAATTTCAAACCGGGCGTTCCTTCGAGCCCTGGTTCATAAGAAGCATAGTCAATGATGCTCTCATGCTTGAGCGGAGAAAGCGTCGATCTCCCGACAGCGTTTCAGAGAGCGAGGCAAGGCTATTACCCAGTTACGCCCCAGCTATGGATGAGAGGCTCATGAGATCAGAGACGAGCGAGGCCATCTGGGCTACTCTTGGAAAGCTTTCGCTTAGCCAGCGTGCGGTTATTGTGATGCGTTATTACTTAGATATGAGCGAAGACGAAATGGCTTCAAAACTGAATTGTCCTCCGGGGACGGTCAAATCACGATTGCATGCAGCTCGGCAAAGGCTGCGGCAACTTCTCCCCAAGTGGGTTGGGGGCTAGCAGGAAAAGGAAGAAAGCGGCATTGCTAGAATGCCAGACGCATGTCATCTTGTCTGAACAAATCATCTCATCTAGAAAGGAAGGCACATCATGAGTGAAAGAAGTGGAAAGCAACTTCTTGCTCGTACCCTGAAGGAGTATGCTATGCGAGAGGTACCAGATAACCCGAATCCATGGCCCGAACTTCGTAGCAAGGCGATAGCCCCTGTTTCGCATCGAGCACAAAAGAAATCCTTATTCAAACCCGCTTCGGGATCAACTGGAGTCGCAATGAACACACCTGGGCGCTTAAGTACGAGAAGTCGCCGAATGAACTTCTCTGCCGTTATGGTAGTTCTGGTGATGGCCGCCGTGGCAGTATTCGCGTCACTCTACAACGGTGCAAGCCAATCTGCGAACCCACAGAATAATCCTGCAACCATCATGCAAGTTCCACCGTCATCAGGAGGTGGCACAAACACAGGATCAGCAGGTGACGAGCGTCCGGTGCCTACGGCACCTGCTGAATTGAGGCATGCACAGCAGCTGGTTGGGTCGGCTGCCCCCGATGTTTCATTTACCAATATTCAGACTGGTGAAGTGACCAGATTGCTGGCTTCGCCTGGAACGCCAATGTTGCTAACTATATGGGACACGAAGTGTTCCCCGTGTCATAGTCTTGCAGCTAGCATGCAGCAGGCCTATAGTAAGTACAAGGGCAATGTAGAGTTTGTTAGTGTTTCATTCGGTCCCCGCGACGATTCCGCAGGCGTCAAGGCTTTCGTAGATCAGAACGGCTACGGTTGGACCTTCCTGCACGCCGCAAATGCGGCAAGCATACCTTACTCGGTCGAGGCGGTTCCTGTAGCATACTTCATAGGCGGCGATGGCATTATTCATGCCGCGCAAGTGGGCGGGATGGATGCCCAAATGCTAGTAGGCAACCTGGATTCGCTCCTAAAAGCTCCTAAATAACGGATCGAAACCGGTCGCTATGCCATAACTAAGTGAGCCGACCTTAAGGAATACCAGTTGCTCGCGTAGTCTTTAAGGTCGGTGAAAGCCATACCACCACCGCTCATCCTGGTCGTGCCATACAGTACTTTGGTACTATCCTCTCCACGCGAAACTTAACAGAATCTTTATCCCCTCTTTGATATACTGTGGACAAGCACACCTTCGCCGGACTGCACCAGGTGTCCGTGTTCATACTGATGAGTGTAGATGCAGGAATTTGCATAGTGTCTGAGCACGATTGGTTGTGAGGAAAAGGAAAGGAGACCCAACATGGGTGTAAACCCTCGCTTTGCAAAGTTGGTAGGCGGTTTGATGCTCGCTGTGTGCGCTGTGCTGGTGGTGCTAGGTGTTTGGGCACAAGCTGGAAACGCACAAGGACAGCCTGCGAGTGACCGTGTCAGCACACTAGAGCAGCACCTCGGCCAGGCATCCCAGCAAGAGATGCAGACTGGTAAACTCCAGGATACTCCGAAGGGGCGCTACTTCACAGGTGACTCTGCCAAGAAGATGGAGGAACTGCACCGGCAGACGCAGCAACAGATTGACTCTATCATTGCCCGCCCGGAGAGCGAGCGCCAAGGAGCGGTCGAGGCTATTCGTGCCTTCGCTAAGAATCCTGCTGCCGAAGTTGTATACCAACAGACCTCGAAGATGCCCTATGGAGATAGCATTGCCCAAGTTGAAGTGTATTATGTGGGGCTTGACCAGTACGTGGTGCTACCTGACGGCAACAAAATCGTGCAAGTCGGTGAACGGCCCAGGCCCATGGGCGTTGCTGGCAAGGAGTACGACATGACGCCGCGGTACGATAAAGCACAGTTAGAGCAGATGGCACTTGCATTCATCAAGGAACACGCGCCGGAGGTTGATCTGTCTAAGCTGAACGCTCAGTTCGGCAGCAAAGGCGCGGTCGAAGCCAACAACAAAGGGGGCACTCAAAACGCGGGGACCCCTCAAGATACTAACTACTTCTTCAGATGGGAAGACCCTACACCCAATCTGACTGGTGCCCCTAGGGATGTAGCGTTCATACAGGTAGGTTTCAGCATAGGCGGCACCTTCCTGAGCTACAACAATACCCTTACCCGCTAAAGCGCCATACTCACAATACTGGCCTGTACGGTGGTCATCGTGCTTAGGCTGGAGTCTCGCTGGCTAGTCTGGCGTGAGAAGACAGCCATGAGTAACAGAAGGGCAGCGGTCCCAACTCTCCTTCTCGTTTCCCGTTTCCTATGTGCAAGTTAGACCAGAGGATTAATCTGCGTAGTCTTCGCGCATTCATCTGTCTGCATACACCCCAAAAGGAGAAAATTGTGAACACTCAAGTCAAGCACCCGGCACGAGGACTGCTCATTTTCGCTCTGGCTACAGCCCTTTTTGCAGCAGGCATCCACACAGCCATGGCTCTATCAGGGTACTATCGCTATGCCAACGATGGCAGCTACTTTACGGCATACGGCCCATCTAGTTACTGGCACATTACCAACAATGTGGGTTGGTGTGGCAGCAGCAACGACTCAAGTTGTAGCCCGTACAACATGCGCTGGACGTACACCAACGGCACGTATACAGCTAACTACGCCAAGTGGGACAACATTGACTCGGCGCAGTACGCCACCTTGAGCGTCTACATCCCGAATGTAAACGCAACCACTACCAACGCTCCCTACCTTGCCACCTACAACGGCGCGAGCAGCTACAGCTTCTATATCAACCAAAACATCTACTACAACCAGTGGATCACAGGTCCCTATCTCTATGATATCCGCAACGTCTACTTGGATGATAATACTGGAGAGAGTCCAGGTTCAACCAAAGTAGGCTTCGATGAAGTGAGGCTACTCTACTAGCCTATCTAGCGGCAGATGTATGCGAGCTTGGAGGATTGGGCTGCATATGACAGTGCGTCTTCGATAATGAATGTAGGAATGCCTGAGCCTGCGTCAGACAGAGGCATAGCAAACCAAGTCTATGGTCTAGGGTTCCACATTCTCCCCAGATAACAAAGCTTAACACACATTGATGGCAGCTTCTTTATCGGTATAAAGAGGCTGCCACTGCTATGAAACCGAGACCTGCCAGGCGCTACCAGGTACTACGCGAGTGCGGTACTTTGGTACGATGCGCCATGGTTCGATCTTAACACGGTCTTTATGTGCTCCTTGCTACACTCCTCACAAGTTGCCGCCATTATGCCGGCGGCAATCCGTCGCTTTCCACATACCATTAGACGGAAGGAGCGAGAAGGTGAAAAGCCATAAAGGTTATAGAGATTATCTGGTACGAGGCACGATTGCAGTAGCGTTAGTGCTCGGAGCAATGACGGGCAGCTTTGGATTGAGCTCCACTACGGACGTGGGCGTAGCTCAGGCTTCCACTGGCTTGCAGACGGCAATGTCAATGACATCGCCGAAGGCGTCACCGATGGCGGCACCAACACCGACGCCTTACGCTGGTACAGCATCCGGTGAGCTGACTGGCGAGGCTAAAGCACCGCAACCACCGCAGCACTGTATCACAAGCGGTATCGGCTCGGCTCAAGCCATTCAATGCTTCAATACGGAAGCCGAAGCACTGCGGGTCGCCTCAGGCGGGCGTATTCAACTCGAGCCGGGACAAACCGCGCGGTCATTGCCTTACGAAGAGGTGTTTGGCAGCAGCGCCAATCCTGACAACCCGAGCAGCATACAGGCGATCCTGTATGAGCATGCCAACTACGGTGGCGCAACGCTTACTATCTACAACAGCGGGTGCTACATCTGGAACAATATGCCGGGCGGTTGGAATGATGTGACCTCGTCCGTATGGAGTGGGCCATGTGGTGTCACCCTTTACGACTACCCGAACAACGACCTGTCGGGCAAATGGGCGTGCATAGGTCCTCCGGGTACTTCCTACGTGGGCGACGCCATGAATGATCGGGCATCCTCGTGGTCTATACCGTGATACGCTCGGGCAACCGGCGACAACTATGATTACTGCGATATTGAGATGACCGGGTATCTACTTTAGCCCGCTGGAAACACATTTTCGGCCACGTGCGATGTGGAGTGTGAGACAGGTGAGGGGGTAGGCATTGCGGCCTTTGCAAAGGAGTGTGGCTGGCGGAGACGATCGTGCGTTTCGTGGATGGGTGTGGTGGCTCCAACGGTGATGGGTGGTGACCAACGGGTTGGGGCGCCGTAGGGAAACGTGAGGTGCAGAAGCGGGCAGACGGGCAAAGGAAGGATATGGGGACGCTTGCTCAGGACCACATCACGAACTCCCAGGTGCCCAAAGGGCAGACATTGCCGGATATGGGTACCCTCTCCGAAGGAGAGCGAAACGAACTCTTTCGCCGGCGCGCCCTGCTTGGAGAGCTTGCGGACAAAGAGCGGGTAAGGAATGCCCTCCTAACGAGGCGTGCGCAAGAGGTAGGTGTGTCGCCACGAACCTTGCGTCGCTACCATACGAGCTTCCGGCGCGCTGGCCTGATGGGCCTTGCCCCCGGCATATCTGGCACATCCTCCCGCACCAGCCAAATCGGGGACAGCAGGAGCGACGGTAAGGGTGGCCAGGGTATGCAGGGTAGGGGTGGTGAGCACGGTGGACAAGGTGGACAGGGAAGAAAGGGCTCGCATTACGTCATCGCTCCTCACATGGTCGAGATTGTCCAGAGCCTACGTCTGACCCATCGAGATGCCTCAATACGCTACATCTACGAACTGGCTGCTCAACATGCATCCACAACAGGTGAACGGGCACCAAGTATGTTTCAGGTGCGCTCTATCTGTGCGCAGATCCCGGCGCCGGTGCGACTGCTGGCCGACGGGCGGGAGGGAGAGTTTCGCAACCGCTACCGCATCACGTACCCCATCCGCCACGATCCTCATCGCATCGTCTGGCAGATGGACCATAAGGCTCCTCTGCACATGTTGGTTCGGGACATGCGTGCTCCTTCCCACCGCACCGCCTCCGGAGTGGTTCGACCATTCCTGACGATGGTAGTTGACAGCGCATCTCGGCTGGTCATGACCGGCCTGTTCAGCTACGACGAACCCAACCGCTTCACGGTGGCGGCTGCTATCCGAGATGCGCTATTGATGAGTGAGCACAAACCATTTGGGGGAGTACCGGACGAGATATGGATCGACAACGGCAAAGACCTGGTTGCCCACCATGTGTACCAACTGGCCGAAGGGTTGGGCATCAAGCTGGTGCCCGGACCTCCACACGACCCGGAGATACGGGGCATTGTCGAGCGGCTGCACAGGACCCTGGACACAAGGCTTTGGTCTACGCTTCCTGGCTATGTGGGCTCCAATGTCGTGGAGCGCAACCCAAAGGCCAAAGCCGAGCTTACCATCTCCCAGCTCGACGAGCTCTTCCGAGCATTCATCGACCGCTACCATCACGAAGTGCACGAGGCCCACAGCGAGACTGGGCAGACACCACTGGAGTTCTGGCAGCACAATGCCACTCCAATCCCTGTGGATGAACCTCTCCTGCGCTTGCTGGACATGCTGCTCAAGGAGCCGGCCACCAGGCGGGTGCATAAGGATGGGATCAAGTATGCGGCAGAGCGTTACTGGCATCCGGAATTGTCGGTCCTCGTTGGCGAAGATGTGTTGGTGCGGGCTGCTCCCCATTACACAGCCCCCGATGAGATTGAGGTCTTCTTCGAGGGGAAGTGGCGCTGCACAGCCTTCGCACTCAGTTCCCCGCAAGGCCAGACCCTGGAGCGGCAGGTGATCGTTGAGGCACAACGCCGCCAACGCGCGCATGCTCGTAGCCGCATCAAGGCCGCGCACGAGATCCACGAGATGCTTCGGGCTCCACTCCAGACTGCTTCGCCCCCCAACCAACAAGGCAAAAAGAAACCAATTCATGCGTTAGACCTGCCGCTAACCCTTCAAACATCCCAAAGATCCCAAAGATCCCAAACGTCCCCGACGACTCACCAACCAGACCTATTCGATTTCCTCGTGGCCCATCAGGCCGAACAAACTGACCAGAACAATCCGAAAGGAAGACTCTAATGACCCCGCTAACCTCGATGATTCCGGAATACGCTGATGACCTCGATTTCGAGAACCGTCTACCCTTTGGCCAGGCGCCCATTATGACCAACAGCGTCAAGCGCTTCCATGCCTGTATGCAGTTCATCATGCAGTCGCGTGAGCAGACCGGGTATGCCACCATGGGCATCGTTACGGGCGATGCCGGACTTGGCAAGACCATCGCCATTCAGACCTACCTGCAAGACCTCAAGCCAAGAGCATACAGCGGCTTCCCCGCCTGTGTCGGCATTAAGGTCAGCCCACGCTCCACCGCTAAGGCTCTTGCCAAAACGCTGATTACAACTCTCAATGGTGAACGAGGTGGCTTTAACGTCTACGATATGGAAGGGATGGCTACGGAAGCCATCCGGCGCAACGATCTGGACCTGGTACTTGTGGATGAAGGAGACTGGCTCAATGTGGAGAGCTTCGAGCTATTGCGCCATATCTTTGACCGCACCGGCTGCCCCATCGTGGTTGTGGGACTGCCTCGCATCCTGCGAGTGATCAATCGCCACGAGAAGTTCGTTAGCCGCATCGGTCTCCATATGGAGTTCTTGCCGCTCACTCGGGAAGAGGTGGTGACTACGGTGCTTCCCGCCCTGACCCTTCCTCTGTGGCATTACGACGCCAACAACCCTACCGATCGAGACATGGGCGCTCAGTTGTGGCAGCGAGTATGCCCCTCCTTCCGTAAGTTGCGGGTGGTGCTGCAATACGCCAGTCAGATAGCAGGCGCACGGGGGATGGAGTTCATCACCGCGGAGATCCTGGCAGAAACGTTGCGGTTGATATTGATCCCCCAGGTACCTGTGCTGCGTCAAGGTCCGCAACGTCCACAAGGTACGCATACTCCGCCGAGTGTACAAAGTCAACAGCGTTCAACCTCGCACTCCTCTCCTTCCTCTTCTTCGTCATCTCCCCCTGCACCCTCTTTATCGCCCTCACCATTAGGAGAGTCAGCGAGGTCTTTCGAATTTGAGTCAGAGCAGAGGTCCCCTCGCGCGTAGAGTGAGAATGAACCCATTCAGTATTGTCGATGCCCCTGCCTGGCTCTCCCTCCCTGAAGTCTCGGAAGACCCTACCGAGTATCTTGAACAGCTTGCACGCCTTGCGCGTCTGGTGGATCGGTTACAAGAGGTAGCCCAATACGCGCCCAGATTGCACGAAACCCTCCCATGGCTCGCAGATTTGAGTGTCTGGGACTTGATCCTGCGGCTTGGAGCGGAAGGGCGCTTTCCGAAGCTTTCGGACGGTCGGGAATTTCGAGACCTCTCGGATCCGGATCTCTTCCCCAATGGACGTGGCAATGAACGTGAAACCGTTTCACCAAAACGATCAGGACCCTCAGGTCATTCAACAACAGCAGCTACCCTGCTTTCCTTTTTCGCCAGGGTAACTCAGCCTGTTGAACAGATGATCGAGTCTCTCTACGTCTCTCCCTTCCTCCGTGATCCAATTAGTGTCTGGGAGATCCTGCGCCGCATGGCGCGTGCTGCCGGAGCAAAGGCATTGCCCCAGGATGTGGTGATAGGAGTATGTGCGAGCCTCGTTCGCAGACGCGTTGACGAAATGGGTCGGGATAGGGCTCGCCCCCGCTTAGCCACCTGGAAGATCACCTGGCGTCCGATACCGCTGAAACTGCGATGGCCTCAACCACCCCGACCACTCCTATCATCCCAACTACTACAAGGGCTGCAACGGTCGCAACGGTCGCAACATCCAGGATTTGCTCAACAATCAAGTCGCCAACAGCAACAACAGCAATTACTGCGACGATCATGCGATCCTTCTGGGATCGAAGGGATCATCAAGTCATTCATAGTCGTCGTGACTGAGGAAACGGTCCTCAATAGAGCCGCTGGATATGAACCGAGCGGAAAGATACTGGCCTTTCGCTGCATCCACGGCAAACCTGGTTACCCTGGTAACCCAACTAGCGCAGGTAGCGCGGATGACCAGAGTAACACTGACAATAATGGTAACGCCGGTAAGCCTGGCACAATTCCTGACCCTCAAACCTTGAGTAAAGCCATCGAAACTGCGGTGAGGTTAGCGTTGTTTGATGCTCTCGTCTTCCCACTCACCTTCCGCGGGGAATTCAGGCGACATATTTCTCCACCAACCCTCTTACGTGTGCAGTCGCCCATGCGCAAAGCGATCCAACAGGCAGCCCACGTGTGGCGCATCAAGGTAGAGGAAATCGAGCAACACATCAAAGATAGCAAGGACAGCAAAGGCGGCAGACACTGCCAACGCTGTAGCGAGGGCAAAGACGGCAAAGACGGCCCGACCGCACCGCAACCATGCGATTGTGCACAGGGTAGAGAATGGGACTGGGGATGGGAGTGGGAGAAGGAGCTAACCAACCGGGTGCTTGATCCTGTCCACTACCTGCGTATTCTGGACAGAGCAGTTGAGAGGGCGTATGGCTATGCTCCCTTCCAAACCAAGCAGAAGGCACTGCATCAGTTGGGTTGGCGTTGGCGCATGTTTCCACAGGACGACCCTCTACTATACTATCCGGGCTTACGCGAAGTGATCCCATCCTTTCCGGCCACTGTAGGAGAAGACGGAACTGTGGAATGGAAGGGGTGGCATTATCGTGACCATGACGAAGACCTGCTCCGCTACTTCCCGAAAGCGCAAGTCACGATCAGGCCATCTCCACTGTCTGAGGCAGCGATCCTGGTGTATTGGAAGAGTGCCATTCTCTGCTATGCAGTCGCCGACGAACTACGGCACGATGATGGCAGCTATCGGCCCTACTGGTTTCCCTATCCTCGGCTCGGGGAGTGATCCTGAGCTATTCGCTGGCTCCTCACTGAAGGCTTCGCCATAGTTCTGTACAATTTCCCCTGTTCCCCTAACCTCGTTTCCTCATTTCACAATACGAGGTGGAAAAGGCGGCTCATCCTAGCCGCAGAATGATAGGTTACGTCTGTGCGCCTGTGCGCCTGTGCGCCTGTGCGCCTGCCCGCCTGCCCGCCTGCCCACCTTACATGCCTCTACATCTCTGAGGGGATCATAACGGTCAGCCGATTCAGGCTCACTTAGGGTTAAGTCAGAACCTGTAAGAGCCGAGTGCGAGCCGAGTGTACTCGTGCATGGGTAGTTCAAGACAGAAGATGGTTCACACATGAACCAGTGACAATTAAAACCGCAAATTAGGGACAGTCGAATTTGCACGCAGTGACAGCCGAAATTGCACGCGGGGACATTCCAAATTCGAAGTGACATGAGAGGTCACCCTAAACTCAAGATGTGGGTAATCACCAGAAAATTGCGTATTGACAATAGCGCGTAATCATAGTA
>JADEYI010001459.1_pt1 | contig 17628 bp, 10 predicted proteins | sample 8542331 | NCBI WGS metagenome assembly JADEYI01 (sample SAMN16510988, study PRJNA670497) | mine drainage metagenome | isolation source: biofilm near Copperflume 1 | place: Germany: Marsberg coppermine Kilianstollen | collected 2018-02 | reverse complement strand
GCAGTTACTGCCACATAGAAGAATTGCGCTTGCGCTCAAAGCTTTCCCACCGTCGAGTGCTTTCCGGCACAGCATAAGCCGCCTGTTTGTTCGCTACTGTAACTATTATGCATTGAGCGACGAAGAACGGGCGCAATGCATACTGCTTACCCTCAAGCAGCGCGCATTGTATGATAAAGACCTGTTGAGGAAACTTGACTATGTGCAGAGCTTTCGTCAAATTGAAGGGAATTTTCTCCTGCTGGCCGGCAAGATTCGGGATGTCGCCAATGGGGAAGTGTTTATCAATCGGCGGTGGACAAATGATCCCTGGCTTATGATAGGAATGGCGATGCGACGTTCACCCTGGATTTTTGATCCGCGCTACCTGCAAAGACCCTTTTATTATAGAACGCAGTCGGCGCGTTTGGTGGCAATGCTCATGTTCAAGCATGCACGCTACTGCGCACCGTTTATCATCTATCAGTTCGGTCATGAAATTAAGGATGCGCGCTACCGCATGTTCTTCAGCGCCCTTCATTACCTGGGTATACATATCGAAGGGCAGGTACGCGCTGATGGCACCTATGCATTCGATCCACTGCTGCGCTGGTTCAAAGGGCGTGTTGGCATTGGCATAGCTGAACCGGAGCTACGGCCCCTCTGGACCGATGAAGAAGTGCTTGCCGATGTTGCGCGTCGCAGCGAGAATGGTGAATGGTTATCTGCCGAAGCTATTGCTGAACAGTATACCTATCCCCGTAAGTACGTTGAAGAAGTACTGGCTAGCAAAATCTGACCTTGCCCCAAATGTGCGGCTCATCCGGTAAAAGGGATCTCGATCAGGCTCTCAAACTGGTCTCGCTACCCCTCTCGCGAAACATGGCGGGTTTCCAGCCGTTGCCCGGCGATTGCGAAGAGACCTTCCTATTGCACCTTCACCACGCGCATCATACCGGCATTTTCGTGGTAACGATTATGGCAATGGAAGGCCCACGCGCCCGGATTATCCGAGACCCAGTTGATCGTGAGTTGTTTCTTTGGGTCCACCAGCACGGTATCTTTCAACGGCCCGCGTCCCGTCCCGTTGTCCACTTGAAAGAAGTGCCCGTGCAAATGCATCGGGTGGGGCATCATGCTCTGACTGTTAAATTGAAAACGAATCAGGCTGCGGTTTCCAACCACAATCGGGTCGGCTTTGTCAAAAATCTGGTCGTTGATCTTCCATACATATTGTCCCATACCCCCACTCAGCTTAACCGCTATGACCTGGTCTGGCCCGCCACCGGGCGGGACAAAGATGCCGGGAGCGGCCTTGAGCATGTTGTAGAGCAAGAGCTGGCGCATCAACTCAGGTGGTTGATACGTTGCGGGCGGCAGGGGAGCCAGGCTGCCTCTGTAGCGCGCGATGGCGCGTACCATGCTCTTTGTTCCTTCAACCTGCGCCGCAAGTTGCCAGACGCCTGGATTGTTTGCCGAGACGAGCACATCGTACCGCTCGCCCATGCCAATGCGGATCGCATCGACCTCCACCGGTTCAACCGGCTGCCCATCCGTATGCGTGACGGTCATGCGATGCCCCTGTAAGGCGACACGGTAGATGGTGCTGGCCGAGGCATTGATGAAGCGTACACGGGATTTCTGGCCTTGACGCACTACCAGTTCCAGAGGATTATCGCTGGTCCTCCCATTGATGAGGTAGAGGGGGTAGAGGATATCTGGTGGTACCTGTGCTGCCCCCATGCCACTCATGCCACCCATGCCACTCATGCCACCCATGCCCATCATATTGCCCATTCTGTCTCCCTTCTTTATCAGTTGTTTCATGGCGTCTTCTGGCGTACCTGGTATGCCATCCAGCCAATCATCGAGCACGACCACGAAATCGTTGTCATAGTTCATTGCTTCTCTCTTCGGCTGGATGATGAGCGGCCCGTAGAGTCCCCGATCCAGTTGGAGACCGGCGTGCGAGTGATAGAGATAGGTTCCGGCGGCTGGCGTCACGAAGGTATATATAAAGTCCTTGCCGGGCAGAATTAGCTGCTGGGTGACACCAGGCACGCCGTCCATGCTGTTGATCAGTGGCACTCCATGCCAGTGAATGGTCGTCCCTTCAGGCAGACGATTCTTGACCGTCACGCGCAGGGTATCGCCCTCGGTCAGCCTGATCTCCGGCCCCGGCAGCATCCCATTGTAGGCCCAGGTTGCAATGCGTTGCCCTCCTAATTCGATCTGCGCAGGCGCGGCCTCGAAGGTGTAGGCGCGGACGACGCCAGTGCTGGCGGCGCGCGGAAACGAAGGGCGCATAGGCCGATTTACTCCCAGGAACGCCGTGAGCGAACCAACCAGGTTCATCTTGACTGCCAGCGCGCTGCCTGCTGCAACAACACCGCCGGTGGCAAGCAGTGTGAGCGCCTGCCGCCGGCTCATGCCCCGCGCATGTTTCGGACGCGCGCGCCGCCCCTTCCCTGGAGCAGCGCCAGATAACGTTCTTTTCGCGACCCTGCTCCGTTCGCCTTCTCCCCTTTGAACGGCTGGAATGGATGCGGAGGTGGTAGGCGACAGCGGAATGAAACCTGATGATGTGCTTGCTGGTGCAGAAATGGCAGGAAGTTTCCCGGAAATGATAGGTGATATGAATTGCCAGGCTCCCTCAGAAGTGCTCTCTTCGAGTCCTTCTTTCTGCTGAGAGGTAGGTATGAGAGCAGATGGTATGGCGCTGCTCCCGTTATTGCCTTTGCCATACCGTTTGGTGCCTGCGTATGCCTCGCTAAACGCCGCAGCTAGCTCGCTTACGCGCTGAAAGCGTTGCGCTGGATCATGCGCAAGCGCCTCATTTACAATCGACTCAAACTCCAACGGGAGATCAGGGCAGAGCTGGTGCAGGAAGAGCATGGACCGCTGCGCCCCAATCTCTACAGGGGACGCAGCGCTGAATGGCGGTCTGCCAGCCAACAACTCGAACAACATGACGCCTGATGCGTACACCTCTGAGCGTATATCAATGGAATAGCCCTGCGCCAGTTCGGGAGCCAGGTACTCAGGCTTGCCAGGGAAAGTATCAGCAATACTGAGCAAGGAAGCGTAGGGCCGGTTGTCATCTTCAATGCCTCGCTTTTGCAGCAGAGATACCAGGCCAAAGCCGGCCACCAGCACCATTCCTTTTTTACTCAGGAGCATATTCGACGGCATGAGCATTCCATGCATCACCCCTCTACTATGAAGGTATTCCACTCCTGCCGCGATTTGCTCCAATGCCTCTTGTGTGAATGCAGGACTACAGCGGCCCTGCTGTTTGAGGATACCGGCAAGAGAGCCTCCTGCCCCACCCGCCATATAGGGCGTTACAAGATAGGGATAACCAGACTGCTCGCCGTAGTCGTAAACTGGCAACAGATGGGGATGACGCAGCGATGCAAGCGCGGATGCCTCTGTGTCAAAGCGCTGGAGAAACCTCTGTCGCGCTTCGGGTGAAAACCGTTCCGGGACGATAAACACGGTGAGAATCAACTTTTCAGTCTGCGCAGGATGCCGGGCAAGGAAGGAGATATGCAAATGCCCCCGCTCCAACTGGCGCTCTATACGATAGCTTCCTACGTGCTGATCTACTCTCAATACTTGCATACACACCCCTTTTTATGGGTTACTTGTAACTGGCGATAGTCTGCACCTTTTAACAGGAACGGAATGTGCCAGGCTAAGAACACAGGTTGTATTGTTTCATCTGATACACAATGTGACATCTTGTACTGTTACGACACAGTGTGAATATTACTCTACTTGCTCATCTTTCTCTGTAGAGAAGGCAGGTCCAGTCACAGAAAAGTACCATACAGTGGTAAAGAACTTTATGGTTGCCTGGGCTAGTTAAAGAGGTGACAAATGTCAATCAATCGAAAAATGTTCGTGGGAGAGTTCATCTTCCTGTTTCTGGTTATAGCTCTGCCCCAGTTTCTCGCGGCTGGGACTCTTGCCTGGCCGTCAGGGTGGGTCTTCCTGATCCTGTTCTTTGGTTCCCTGGCTTCACTCATACTTTGGCTCTCCAGGCACAACCCCGCCTTGCTGAAAGAGCGCATGGCCCTCTCCCAGCCTGGCCAAAAAGCCTGGGATAAGGGTATCTACCTGCTCCTGTACGTCTTCTCCATTTTCTGGCTGATCTTGATGCCGCTGGATGCGGTGAGATTTCACTGGTCGCAGGTGCCGCTCTGGCTTCAGATAGCGGGAGTCCTTCTCCTTCTCTGCTCTTTCTACATCTTTTACAGAACATTTCGAGAGAACTCATACTTATCGCCGGTAGTGCGTATTCAAGAAGATCGAGGGCAAACGGTGATATCGACCGGCCCGTATCAGTATGTACGCCACCCGATGTATTCCGCCTTTCTCTTCTTCATACCAGGGACAGCCCTCTTGCTTGGGTCCTGGTACGGACTGCTGTGGGGACTGCTCCTCATCGGCCTGTTCGCCCGGCGAGCAGTGCTCGAGGAGCGCACGTTGCGCGACGAGTTGCAGGGCTACGCCGCCTACATGACACAGGTAACATATCGCCTTGTCCCTTATGTCTGGTAAGCTTTGGGGGAAATCACTCCATTCTGCGGCTGACATCCGCATATGAGGCAGTGGCTAGATCATTTGATGGAGACTGCCGTGCGGCCTGGCAGGGGCAGGGGGTGTAGCACTTTCCGCGCTACTTTCCAGCAAACTGCTTGCCTAACACCCCTTCCAATAAACGAGTAAGGGAGGCATTTGTCCCGGTATAGATCACAATGATCCGTCCCGCTTTATACAGGTGTGGTGGCTTGACCCAGTCTACCTGGGTAGCACCGGTCGGCATCCCATTTGATGAAATCGTCGTAAATGAAGTCCCATCAGGTGAAATGGAAGAAGCTTGCTTGCCGACATCGGACGTGCTTGCGTATTCATATACCTGAACCTGTTCGCCATTCACCGTAAGCGTGTTCCCCACAACCGCCATGAATGGCTGATTTATGTCCGCTCCAGGTACAACTTTCGCGCCAGCAGCCTTCAGTTGGACTATCAGTTCGTTCAATCCCATCGTTTTTCGCTGCATATCGATTGAAACCGGCGTGTTTTGTTGCGAGGCATGTGCTGAATTTGCGCCACATGCAGTTAGCCCACCTAATGAAAATAAGAGCAAGGTGAGCAGTAGCGTGGTAAAGGTTGATCTTTTCATGTTTCGTTCCTTCTTTCTGTAATAGATGAGCAGTTGCTCACTTATTAAGACTCTTCTTGATCCCTTTTTGTTCCCATGATCTGCTGTGTATAAGAGACGCGCAAAAAAATTGTATATATCCATATCTTCCTTGCGTTCAATCCGACCCTGTGTCAACTATCTTGTTACATTAAAAACCAACAAAACCCGTCACATTTTTGCCAATTTCGCGTCTCTTATAATAGAGGAGATCAAATGGAGTATGAAAGTGATGAATGTATCAGGTGATGATGCGGCAACAAGAAGAACACCAACGGACGAATAGCTCAGATAGCACGCTTTATGACCAGCATGCGGCGGTCATCCTTGCCTATGCTCGGTCGCATACCGCTTCCTGGCAGGATGCTGAGGACCTCACGCTCGAGGTCTTCTTGAGAGCTTTGGAGCACGATAATCTCTCCTGGCTCACCGACACGCAGCAACTGGCCTGGCTGTGTCGCGTTGCCCATAACAAGCTTGTCGATAGCTATCGCCGCCCAGTTCAACCATCCACCGTCCCCCTTGAAGAAGCCCTGGAGCAAGCGTGCCGCGACGAGGGGCTGACGCCTGAAAAGCTGGTACTGCGACGCGAAGAGCTTGCGTCGCTCGCCCAGGCCGTTGGAACGCTCTCCCTCGAACAGCAGCGAGTCCTCCAACTCCGTTTTGGGGAAGGTCTGCGCTTTGCCGAAATCGCTGTCTTAGTGAAAAAACGTGAAGCCGCTGTGAGGAAGATGTGTTCGCGTAGCCTCGCGCAGCTACGCAGGACCTACGAGTAGCAGCAGAAAGGAATGCGATCATGACCGGCTCTCTCGAACACCTTCCTGAAGAGGGGCAGGAGCAGTACCAGGGGTACATACGCAATCTTCGTCTCCTCTACCGGGAGGACGATCAAAAAGCTCAGCGACTCGCTCGTATCCACCAACGCCTTCTCGAGAGCGATGTTCCTGCGCCCCTCTCATCACGCCGCGAGGCACCTGACACTCGACAAAGCCCCCGAGAGAGAAAACCCGCTCGCCCGACTCTTTTTGGGGGAAGTCCCTGGCAGCGCCGCTTGAGCGTGCTGGCAGCTGTGTTGGTGGCGACGCTGCTGGTAAGTTCCCTCCTGCTTGTCTTGACAAGATCACATCGAAGTAGCCCCGGCAGTCCGTCAGCGAAACCAGCAGGAGGTCTTAATACATTGCTTTCTCTCCATATGCTTGATGCCTCGACCGGATGGGCGCTCAGCGATCACGCGGTGCTTTACACGGGCGATGGAGCCGTCCATTGGAAGGATGTTACCCCTGCCGGCATTCCACTCTCACAGAGCAGTATTGCAGACTTCCGTAGCGCTTCCGTGGCGTCGATAGCCACACCCCGGCCAGACGGCACCGGCACACAGGTCCTGCACACGGCTGATGGCGGTCAGACGTGGCAACAGGCAACGATCTCGATGCCCTTCCCACGGCAAATCTCCTTCGTCGACGCACAGCACGGTTGGCTCCTTACTGCCGTGCGCCCCCCCGGAGGAGCGGCCGAACCGGTGGCTGTGTTCCGCACGGCGGACGGCGGGAAGACGTGGTCAAACGTAGCTACCGCACTTTTTGCAGATACCACTCCTGCTGGTCGGCTGCCCTATGGAGGGCAGAAATCGGGGATGCGCTTTCTGGATACCTCGACGGGATGGGTGACAGGAACCGTCCCGCTTGCCAATCTTGCCTGGCTCTATATCACGCACGATGGCGGCTTGACCTGGCGCCAGCAAGCGCTCCTCATGCCGCCAGGACTGCCAACTGCCCGGCTCTCGGTGCTCGCACCCACCTTCTTTTCGGCTGCCGTTGGCATCCTGCCCGTCATCTTTTCTGACTTTGCGACAGGCAACCCTCTTGCCACAGCTCTCTACACGACGCACGATGGCGGAACAACGTGGTCGAGTACCGTACCCGTTCCTGCTGCCCTTCCTCTCCTCAGTTTTGCAGATATGCAGCATGGGTGGGCGAGTGATGGCACAAGGCTGTACGGCACCAGCGACGGAGGCGCTCACTGGCTGAAACTCTCCCCCGACTCGAGTTTCAAAAACATTGCCCGGCTCGACTTTGTCTCGGCTACCCTCGGCTGGGCGATCAGTTCTTCCATGCCCACCGCCTCAACTCTCCTCAAAACCGTGGATGGTGGGCGAAGCTGGACACCCATCTCCTCTGCCATAGCATAAGGCACGGATTTACACCAGGACTGTTTTTCCAAACGATGGAGGCTGTTGCAGATCTTTCCTGCAACAGCCTCCAAGCGCACTACGAGGAGACAGTCATTACTGGTATTTACGCAGGGTCGATGCAGTTGGCGAAGCGCTGGCAACTACAGGATCATTGCCCGCGAGAGTCCCACCCCGGATCGCCAGCCCACTGGTCGGACTATATGCCGCTTCATCAAAGGTGCTTCCCACCTTTGGATTCGCGACCATAAAGACCGGATGAGCGGTTCCGTTGGCAAACGAGGTAGAAATGTAGTCCCCGACCATGAACCCCTGCGTGGTATTAGCCAGCCAGGTCAGCGTCATGGGACCGGCCAGCTGGGTCTTCGCGCTCCACGTACTCCCCCCGTTGGTCGAGGAGACGAACCCCACATCGAGCTTACAGGTGGAAGAATTGCAACTCGTAGCCGGGTAGTAGTAGTAGGCCAGCCCGAGACGCGCGCTGCTGCCCGATGTTGACTTGTCGACAGCCAGGCCGGGAATGAAGTGATCAACCTTGCTGCCAACGGCATCGGCGGGAATGCGGGTCACTGCTGTCCAGCTCGTGCCGTTGGTCGAGGTCGTCATGACCAGGTCGTTGGCCCGGCAGCTTGTTTCAAAGCGGCAGTCCGACCACACTACGTAGACCTTGCCCGCGCCATCTATTTCCGCCGTCGGCAAAGAGCCGGAGCGGATGTTGCCGGCGTCGGTATGATGGTTGACGGAGGTCACCGTGACCGTGCTGTTCCAACTCGCCCCGCCATTGGTGGAGGTGAAGGCCAGCAGAGAGGTTTCGAAGGCATTATCGATGGGAACGATCACCGTGCCATTGGGCTGCACGAGAGGTTGTCCGCCGATGACGGTCGCGTTGTTGGCGGTCGATTTTCTCGTTCCCCACGTCGCCCCACCATCAGTGGAGGTGCTCATCTGAACGAGATTCCCATTGCCGTTGTCGTCCCATTCAGTATAGCAATTCCCGTAAAAGGGACTGGTCGCGGTGACATCGCACACCGTCCAGTTCTTGTCCTGGCTGTTGGTTCCACCGGCGGAATTCACCTGCACCGGGGTAGTAAGCCAGGTCAGTCCGCCATCGGTCGAGCGACTGACCATGACCGCGGGACTGGTCGGGGCGACATTGGGATTTGCGCCCACCAGACCGAGATAGGAGATGAGCCAGACGTTGGCTTTCGGGTCGTAGGCGACCGTGGGATCACTGAGGCGATCAAATGTACCGGGAGGCGTCGCAAAGGTGGTGGTGCCGCCCAGGAAACCATTGGTCCAGGTTGCCCCCCATCTGTCGAGGTCGCGAACCCGATATTGGAGCCGCCGCCATTGTTAAAGCGGCCAACCTGGAAGGCCGAGACAATTGTGGTACCAAAGGAATAGGTATCCGGCTCAACCTCGGTCTGGTGCTGGCTGGTGCTATTCGTGTAGGGGTCGGTACTCAGCCGCGTGAGCGCTACATTTGCGAAGGCCAAAAGAGTGGACGAGAGGACGAAGAGCAGCGAGAGCGTGAGCGCGATGATGACCCGGATCGGCCACCGGTGGCGAGAGAGAAATAATCCCACAGTTCCTCCTTGAAGCGGGTAATAACGGTGAAACAATCATAAAGGGATAATCCTACAGGAGACACTCTAAGGGGAAGCACTGCAATAAGAATAACATACGACGCTTACTTCGTCAAGTGAAACACATCAAGGGTCTGCATCCTTCCGGGTGAAACATGTGGAGAAGCTGTAGGGACGCGATTCATCGCGTCCGTCTCGCCCCTACTGCAACCTGGAAGGACGCGATTCATCGCGTCCCTACATTCACCCTAAAGGATGGAGAGCCACATCAATTGTCAGTCATCAACAGTATGCGCGCACCCGCCAATAATAAGTCCCTGGCGGGCGTGGACCGCTGCTCAGCTCCGCGCGGCGCGTAAAGTAAAGACGCGCCGCGCGGACCTGCCTTCGTTCAGCCCGAAATATGCTGAAGCGCGAAGCGACGGCCTGACCTACAGGTTAGAGTAGCTCGAAGGAAAGGCAGAGTTCCTATCCCGCGCTCGTCTCCAGCGCCGACACCAGATCGATCACCGCGCCACAATACCCTGGCGTCAGGCTGACAAATTCCAGCCGCGTCACATTGGCGCTGGCTCGTACCACATAGGGGAATTTCAGATTTACCGCCGTGTGCGTAGCATAGACCAGCGAATTATGCCAGCCCATGCGCTGATCGTTATACCCATGCGGGCTTACCTGGAGCGTGTCCAGCAGTTTTCCGCCCCACCAGATCTGCAACACTTTGGCTGAATCTCCACATTCACTATTGGCCGCCAACAAAAACGCCAGGGTGTACGTCGCCCCTGCTCTCGTCGGTACATCCTGATACAGCGCCCCCGCGCTATTTCCGTCCATATCCACCGACTGCTCGCCATGCCCGGCCTGCCAGTAATGCCTATCCACCAGATCAATACTCCCCGCCGCCACGGTCCAGCCACTAAATGTCTGTCCGGCATAATATTCGTTAAATGACCCTACGGGCACTCTGGGTACCTCAAAATCGCCGTTCTTGACAATGCCCGTAAAGGCTACCGGCGTCGGCTTACTGGCGTAACGCGGCAGCAGCAGCGCAATGATGATCAGTAACAGGGAGACCGGCCACAACCAGCGCCGCCGCCTGCGTCCGTCTCGTGGCCCATCACTGGTTCGCCCACCGGACCACGTATACTCGCTTTCCAATGACAGTCGGGGAGCTGTCTTCAGTCTGCTCTCTGCTACTGTTGCGCCTGCCCACACGCGCAGCCCTTTCCCCGGCCAGCGGTCCAGCGCCAGTAGCAGCGCATGGGTGCTGATACTGCCCCAGGCCAGCACTTGCCAGCTAAACGACCAGAACTGATCGCCCGTCACTGGATACCCCAGTGTACCCCCAAACAGACGGTAGACTAGAAAACAGCCCGCTGCAATCACCAGCCCGGCCAGAAACGCGCCCGCTAGCCCGTTCACGATCCCCCGCTCTCCCGTCTCCCGGTAGAGTAGCACTGCCAGCCCTCCCTGCCACAGCGCCGCTATCACCAGCGGCAGCGCCGTCAGGGCCAGCACGAACGGATAGAGTTGCGCAGCGCTTGCCACGGCCAGCGAGACCTGGTGGAAGAGCAAAAACACTGCGCAGAACAACACCCCCAGCACCAGCGCAGTCTCGCCCAGCAGTCCCCAGTTGAACGGGCTTCGAGCAGGCGTCGCCGTCACTTGCTGTCTTGCATCAGCCAGCGCCCAGGCATAGCGGTTGATGAGTGTTCGCCGTCGATACCAGAACCAGCTCACTAGCGGTAGCGCCCACAGCACAGTCAGTCCCAGGGCCACCCCAGGCAGCGGTAAAAAGCCGAAGGCCAGCCACTGGAGCATCAGCCAGTAGAAACCCGGCACATCCGCCGCCTTCAAATCTACTGGCTTGAGCAACGCCTGATAATCGATGCCATGCGGAAAAAGGTAGCCCAGCGTCGCCAGACAGAGCAGCGCCACCACCGCTAGCCCGGTCGCCAGCATCACGCTCGCCGCCACCAGATTGGTGCCGCTCACCCGGCGCGCCATCCTGCGTCCGTCAATCACCTCCAGCCAGGTCCCCGCAAGCACAGCCAACCAGCGACAAAAGCCCGCCAGCCCCAGTGCCAGTACCAGCAGCCACGGCCCAAAATATACCAACAGCGTCTGCCAGTTGATATGATAATAGACCAGGAAAGGCGTGAGTTGCAGCGAAAAAAGAAAGCCAAGCGCCAGACCCGCAGCCAGATATAGCCCCACGCGACCAGTCCCCATGAGTTGCTCGCCGCCCCGCAGCTTCACCATCAGCATCGCTCGCCATATCATCTGCCCCATCACGGCCACAACAAGCCCGCACAGTACCAGTGAGCCGGCGACCCCGACCAGGATCAATCCCGGCAGCGACAGTCTGGTCAAGTTCAACGCCGAAAACAGTGTCAGTGCGGTAAAATAGGACGTGGGCAGGCTCAGGCTGGCCGTAATGCCCGTCGCCAGCGCCTCCCAGGGCCGCAGACGAAATAGCCGCCCCGGCTCCTGCACGTTCAGCGCTCGCTCGTCAGGATAATCGCTCAGCGCCACCTGCCACCACGCGCGCCGCCCCGTATCCAGCTTCCGCAGCGCAGCCGCCAGCGCGGCGTCTGTGCTAGACCAGTAGCTGGCCTGCACATCAGCCGCCTCTTCCCGCGACCGTAGCACTGCCCGGTAGAGCAGCCAGACCAGGCTAGCCATCACTAGCGTCCCCCAGAACTGGCTCAGCACAAACTCCACCTTCGCCAGCGGAGCCAGGCTCGTAGGAGCAAACGCCAGCGACCAGAGCGTAAAGCCCAGAAACGGCAGCAAGATCAGTAGCCCAAATGCCAGGGTCAGCGCCTGCGCAAAATATACTTTCTGCACATCTCGATGGTAAAAATGCGCCAACTCGTGTAGCACAACCGCCCGGAACGCCGCTGTATTTTGCTGGAACAGCGCGATGGCCGCGAACGGCACCATTACATATGCTTGCCCAGGCCCTCCGAACACCGACGGCAAGCTCTGCGCCATCGGCCGCCGGTTGCTCACATAGCGCAAACGTACTCCTGGCAAATAGGCTGCGCGCCCCTCCTCCAGAAACGTCACGATATGCACCTGCTCTCTGCCCCGCGCAATCGTCGCCTGCTGATACTCCTCAAGCGGTATCAGCCCGGCCCGCCAGATGTGCCAGCGCGGAGCCAACCAGTACACCAGCAATCCCAGACCCAGCAGCAATAGCAACCCGAGCAGCATCCCCAGGCTCTGCCAGCGCTCCGGTACCACACTACACGCCTGCGGCAACCCATCCGGTGCCATCGCGCTAAAATCCAGCCCTGGATTGGCTAGCGCCGTCTGCAAACAGCGCGTAAACATCCCCTGCAAAAATGTTGTCACTAGCTCAACATGCAAAATATAGATGCTGGTTGCCAGAATCGCAAACAGCAACAGTACCAGCCTGCGGTCCGTCTCCGTGCCAAAAGCCCCCAGATCTGGTCGCCGCTCAGATGGTTGGGAAAATGCACTCACCTCCGTCTTCATTCGATCACCGGCCTGGTCGCCCATTTGCCAACGATGCTCACCGCGATCTGCTGCGCCCTGGCGTCCTCCACGCCGTATTCCAGCGCCGTCTCATAGAAAAAGGTGCGCAGTGTCTGCAAGTCCTCCCGGCTCAAATCCTGACCCCGCTCTGGCAAGGTTATCGCCTGCTTCTTGCCCTTCGCCTGCCATGGCCCGCGCGCGCGTCTAAACATCCCCGTAAACAGCGTCTTTGTCCCCGCCGCCACTGCGTCTTTTCCGCTCTGCAGCACTGCCTGTTGCAGCAGCAGCAAAATTGTCGGCGTCCAGGTGGCGATCAGTTCGCCCGCACCCATCCCCAACCCCACCTTGCCAGAGACTTTGCTTCTGAGCATTCTCTCCGAGCTTTGCACATACGCCTCTGCCATCAAGGGAAATGACGGCAGCTCTTCGGGCGCAACCTCCGCCACTACCACCCGCGCCATCTGCAAAATAAATTCCATATCAGATAACTCAGCCATAAAAACAACGATCCTTCCGCTTATCTACTACCAATGGTATATATCTCAACAATCTCAACAAATGTGAGTCCATCTATTCATAACGAACAGAGAAGGAGAAATAACAGCAGCTTTGAAGAAAAAAGTGCTCATAAATCAATTGGAGGTTGACAGTGTTTCTGCTACACTAAAAGCGGCTCACCTACAAATTCGAGGCAAGATCGTCTCGAACATTTCGCACAAAATAGAGGTTTTTTTCAGCAGGCTATGGTATACTATTCCTGAAAGTTTAGTGAGAGGAACAAGATGGGCGAGCGGCAATCCTACCTGATTATTGGCAATGGCATAGCCAGTGTAACCGCTACCGAGATACTGCGCTCGGAAGATGCAGCGGCTGAAGTCACCGTAATTTCCGATGATCTTTTTCCGGTCTTTTATCGCCCTGCTCTCAAAGATTACCTGGCTGGCCGGGTGCTGGAAGATAAGCTCTGGGCCCGCCCCAACAGCTTTTATCAGGATTCAAGCATCCGCTTCATCTCCGATCGCGTCGCCGGCATACAGGCGAGTTTGCACAGCGTGCAACTCCAGAGCGGACGGCAGATTGGCTACCAGCGCCTGCTTCTTGCGCATGGCGCGAGCGCCAGCCGCTTGAACTGTCCCGGCATGAATCTGGAGGGAGTCTATACCCTGCGCTCCATCGCGGATTATCAAGCTGTCCAGAATCGCCTCAATACGGCTCATCGTATCGTTGTAAGCGGGAGTGGCACGCTTGCCCTTGAAACAATTGAAACGCTGCGTCACCGGGGCTTCAAGGTTACACATCTCTTGCGGCGGCGCACGCTCTGGTCGGACGTACTGGATGCGACCGCCTCCGATCTCGTCTTACAACAGGAACGGCGTGACGGGGTAGATATCCGCATAGAAGAGGAGATTGCCGAAATTACAGGCGCTCAGGGGCAAGTCTCCGGCATCGTGACGAACAAAGACACGCGCATCCCCTGCGAAATCGTCATCCTCGCGATTGGGATCGAACCAAACATCGACTTCGTCAAGCAAAGCGGTATCGCCTGCGGTCGCGGGGTAAAGGTGGATGCAGCGATGCGAACTAACGCAACAGATATCTACGCCGCCGGTGATATCCTCGAAACGACCGATGCCATCACGGGGCAAACGCGCGTCATCGGGCAATGGTACCCCGCCATCCAGCAAGCTCGCGCTGCCGCGTTGAGTATGCTCGACTTACTCGATACCAGCCAGCCCTTTCGTGCCAGCACTTTTTACAACGCCTCCTTTTTATATGGTCTGGAATTTGCCTCCGTCGGCCTCACCCAACCGCCGCGTGATGCGCGAGGCAGCTTTCAGGAAATTGTCGCCGAGCCTCAACCCCGCACCTACCGTAAAGTCATCCTCAAGGATGGAGTGATCATGGGGGCCATGTCGCTGGGAGATCGCAAGGGCACGCTTCTATTCAAGCGTGCCATCGATCACGGCGTGAATCTTACCCCTGTCGCTGCTCGCCTGTTCTCCGGCGATTTCAATCTGAAAACCTGGCTGGATACACAGGGCGTACCACCCTCTATCCTCGGAGCATCTAGAGTAGGCTCAGCCGCGGTCAGGCAAGTTGCCTATGCGGAGGGAACACGCAGAGGCACGACATCAGTGCAATTGCAGCCTCCTATGGAAACCTGGCTTGTTCCTGCCAGTACGCAGAATGGAGAGCAAGCCGTTCAAGTGCCGGAAGTACGACTGAGCGAGACCAAAACTATGACCGTAGGCCGTCAAGCCGGCGTGTACCTGCGTATCGACGACGGAATGATCTCGCGCCGCCATGCCGAAATCAGCTATGTTAATACCCAGTACGTGTTACGTGACCTGGGCAGCGCTAATGGAACGTTTGTGAATGACGCCCGCCTGGAACCAGACAGCGTCCGTATCCTTCAACAGGGAGATACCCTTCACTTTGGGAAGAATGTCTCCTTGCTTCTTCAGATGCGCCCGGTGACAGCGCAGGAGAAGCTGCTGCACCAGCAAACGGGAGTGGGAATAGCGCCGGAAGTACATATGGCGAGAGGAGAAGTCGCAGAAGTTTCTTCTACCGGTGAGATGCAAGCTCGCCCAATTAACCTGGCCGGAGCCAGCCAGCTTGCCCAACCGGCAGCACGACCAGTTTTCAACGCGGATGGATCACTGGCGCTTCCCGGCGCAGCGAGTCCTGTTCCAGCCAATGTTGTCGCCGCCTTAAAAGAGTCGCCGGCGCTCATAATGGTGGCGCATGGTACTCCAGAAGTTTTCCAATTGAAACAGGGGAAGCGCATCACACTTGGTAGGGAGAGAGTGAGTGATATTGTCCTCACTGAGATGATGGCTTCGCGCAAGCACGCGGAGGTCTACCACGCCCCTGATGGTTACTATGTTCGCGATCTGGGCAGCAGCAACGGGGTGATGGTCAATCAGGCCAGGATTGACAACCCGTATCATCTGACCGATGGGGATTGTATCACCGTCGCCAATAAAACGATCTACTTTATTCAGCAGCATACCGGAAGCGCGAAGACGCCCCTCGCTGTTCCACCATCAGTTGAGTCACATCCAGGTGAGTTTCTTTGCCGCAATTGTGGAATGCAAATGAACAGCGCCGCGCGTTTCTGCCCAAATTGTGGGGCTAGCGCCAATCTCTCTATGGGAGCGTCCGTGTAACCGGACAGCCATCACGCCAGCGTGACGACAAGGAGGCAGTATGCTCTTACCATTCTCGCAGAAATCGCCTGTTCTTGTGGGCATCGAACACCGCAGGGATCTGGTGCCTTTCATCGAAGAAGAGGTGCGTTTCGAGATCGATATGTGTATCGGGTGTGACCGGTGTATGCGCGCCTGTCCGATACCTATGTCATCGAGCGTGAAAATCGCTGATCTCAATCATGCCACCATCTCGGACGAGATACTACCTCATATAGCACGTTTTACCGAAGAATGCGTCATGTGCGGTTCGTGCGTGCCGGTCTGCCCCGTTGATAATCATCGCGATCTCTTGATGCTCTCACTCAAACAACGCCTCGGTGTTTCCTGGGACGGCAACGTTGATATGAGACGTGTACTCAATTATTTACCCCCCGGCTGGGATGTGCCGCTGCTACTCGGTCGCCTGCGCGAGCAGCCTATGTTCAAAGACCCACAGCTTGTGCCGGACAACTACCTGCTCCACATGGTCACCACCTCGAAAATGCTCACGCTGCAGCCAGGTGTCACGGTCTTACGCGAAGGCGAATACGGTCGCGCCCTCTATATCATCCTGGAAGGCCGCTTTGAACTCTCCTCAACGGGGCCGGATGGAGGGAGATGGCCTGTTGCAATCTTGCGCCAGGGAGAGTTTATGGGTGAGCGCGGTATGTTGACCGGGCAACAGCGTAACGCGACCGCCATCACACAAACCGCCGCCGTTGTGCTGGAGGTGCCAGAACAGGTCATACAGCGCCTGATGGAGATTGTACCTGCCGTGCGCGGTTTCTTTGAGCAGTTGAATAATGCGCGTTCGGTCCAATCTATCATGAAACGCCTGGCGCTCTTTCAGGGTATCTCCGACGCTGATTCCCAGTGGATCGCCGGTAAGATGCGGGTCAAACAGTACGACCGCGACGAACTGCTCTTCAGCGAGGATGATCAGTCAAAGCCGGAGCGGGAATCATTGCATATCCTGCTTGAAGGGTTTGTGAAGGTAGCGCGTCGCACGACGCCTGGAACGGGACGCGACAAGTCGGATGAGCGTATCATCGCCTACCGCCAGGGAGGCGATTACTTCGCGGGCGGGCTGGATATGCTCGGAGACCAGAAAGCCGTCACTGCTACCGCGATCTCTCGCGTGAGCGTCGCGGAACTTCCACGCCAGGACCTTCTGACTATCTTCTCCCGCTATCCCGAAATCAACCAGCGTTTCCAGGCGCGCCTGCAAGAGTACCAGGAAGCCGCTTTCGCCGCGCAAACCACCGTGTTCGACCTGTCTCCACAGGCAATTACCGCAGCTTCCCAGGTACAATCCGATGCTTCCGCCCGCGCCGGCCTGCGCGCACTAGTCGGCGGCGGCGTAATCGAGGGAACCGAGGTGCTGGTGATTGACCTCGACAAGTGCGTTCAATGCGACAAATGCGAAGATGCCTGCGAGCGGCGGCATGGACACTCGCGCATGAACCGCAAAGGCATGGTCGTCGGTAATATCAGCATCGCTACCGCCTGCCGCCAGTGCCAGGACCCGGTGTGTATGCTGTGTAGTCGCGCCGGGATCGCCCGCCACCCGAGTGGCGAGGTGTACATCACCGAGAGCTGCATAGGGTGCGGCATCTGTGCCGCGCGCTGTCCATACGATAATATTTCGATCATGACCCTCAACGAAGAGCGAGAGCAAGGTTCAGCCTGGCAGCGCTTTAGCGGCTTCTTTACAAAGGGCGCCGGCAAGGAATATGGCCGTAAGACACTTCCCATGGCACAGGCTGTTGTAGCCTCCAGCCCATTGGACACACATCAACAAACCGGAGCCTTTGGCGAAATGCGCAAGAAATTGGCGATCAAATGCGACCTGTGCGCTGGCTACAACAATCAGGCCTGTGTGCAGGCATGTCCCACCGGCGCGGCGATTCGCGTTCAGCCCTCAGCATTCTTTGGTTCGACGGAAGAAATTCTTCGCAGGCGCGCGTACTA
>JADEYI010001458.1_pt1 | contig 17643 bp, 11 predicted proteins | sample 8542331 | NCBI WGS metagenome assembly JADEYI01 (sample SAMN16510988, study PRJNA670497) | mine drainage metagenome | isolation source: biofilm near Copperflume 1 | place: Germany: Marsberg coppermine Kilianstollen | collected 2018-02 | reverse complement strand
CCATTGAACTGTTATGGGGCTGAAAAGTTGCTATACTTAGAACAACCAGTGTAAGTGAAACGCAACACATCGAATCCCTGCATCCGGTCTGCCTTGAAGGGATACTCATGCGCTTTTGTTTTATCATCGAAGAGCACTATCGAAATGATGCCATGCCCGGAGTGATTGCTGAGCAGTTGCTCCAGTGGGGTCATGATGTTGACCTGTTAGAGCCGCAGAAAGCCGTTACTTGCCTGACCGATCTGAAACAGCAGGGATATGACGCATTCGTCTTAAAATCGCTGGCGGAAGGCCCCGGCTTAAGTATTCTAGAGGCGGCAGAGGCGGTTGGTATCCCAACTATCAACAACTCGCGAGCCATTAGCCTGGTGCGCGATAAAGCGGTTGCGGTAGCCTTTGCTCGCGCGCATGGATTGCCCATTCCCGAAACGTATTTTGTCTCCCATCCGCGCCTGCTGCACCAGATTCCCGCCGAAGACTACCCTATTGTGGTCAAACCAAGCAACGGCAGTTCTTGCAAGGGCATCTATCGTTTGAACAGCCCCGATGAACTGGCGGCGCTGGAAATCGCGGAAGCTGGCGAAAGCTTTTTCCTGGCGCAGCGTTACGCGGAGAATCCGGGCTTTGATATCAAGGTCTATGTCACCGGCAACGAAGTGTACGCGGCTATTGCGAGGCAATCGGTACTGCACGGAGAAGTGAGCGAGCATTTCGTGCCTTTGACGCCGCAGGTGCGCAAACTCGCCTTGCAGGTCGGCAGGCTTTTTGGCCTGGACATCTACGGGTTGGATATCGTAGATACCCCCCAGGGTCCAGCTATCCTGGACATCAATGACTTTCCCAGTTTTGGACGCATCCCACGCGCAGTGTGGCGTATCTCCGAATATGTGTTACACGCGGCTAAACGCGCAGAGATGCAGCGCGACCTGCGCGTGGCACAGGCACGACACCGCCGCGAGGCCCAATTACGCAAAAAAGCGCGGGTGGAAGAATCATCACCCACACCGGATGCATCGAAGCCTGGAACTTTAGCGTCAACTCTCAATACCACAAATCAGCAGAACCTCGCAGCTTCCATGTGCGAGTAGACAAGGAATACTGTCATGCGTATTTGCCTTATTATGGATAACCCGGAAACTCCCCATCATCCGGTTATCGCGGTGGCTTTGCAGCAATTGAGCGCGACACACGACGTGCGCCTGCTGGATGTGCGCGCGCTCACCGGAGCGCAAGCCTTGCAAGAAGAGGAACGCCACCCCCAGGCCGATCTCTACTTGCTCAAATCGCACGCCCCGCAAGCGTTGGAAGTGGCTCACGCGCTGGAACAAAAAGGCGCGCTGGTCGTCAATAGCTGGGCTTCGTCGGTCGCCTGCCAGGACCGCGTTTTGATGGCGCAGCGTATGCACGACGCGCATCTGCCCTGGCCGCGCACCTGGCATTACGCAACGCTTGCGAGCTTGCTGGCCGATGAGACCTTTCTCGCGACACTGGCCTTCCCTGTCATCATCAAAAGCTATTACAGCCATCGCGGCGACCTGGTAGATTTTGTGCGCAACCGCGCCGCGCTCGAAGCCCTTGCAGGAGAATGGAGCCAGGAACCTATCGTGTTGCAGGAATACGCAGAGAGCGACGGCTGGGATATCAAAATGTGGGTAATCGACCAGCAGATATTTGCGGCGCGCCGCCGCACACCGCTTGAACCGAACGCGCCCAAAGAAGACATCCTTATCGCGCCACAAGATTTGCCGCCACAATGGGGGGCCATCGCGCTTGAAATCGGGCGCGTCTTTAACCTGCGGCTGTATGGAGTTGACCTGCTGGTAACAAACAACGGGCCTATGATTGTGGATGTCAACTCATTCCCAGGCTTTCGCGGCGTGCCAGGCGCGGATTCCGCGCTGGTTGAACTGGTGGAAACGCTGGGGAGGGAAAGGGAGCGGACGCGATGAATCGCGTCCCTACAGTAAGGAGCGGACGCGATTCATCGCGTCCCTACAGTGACGACAAGGAGCCGTTGCTATGAGTACGCCATCTGCCAACACCGGGGTCTCGATCCTGGACCTGCCCAACATCCTGACGCTGCTGTTTGAACGCGCGGGGCGTCCATTGCTGCCAGACGCGGCATCCACGCCGGGTCTGTTCGTGCGTTACCTGAGACGCAAACCGGCGCGCGGACTGGCCGTGATCTATGCAGTCGATGAGATAGGGCAGCGTAAAAAAAGCGAGCACACGCGCGACCCGCACCGTTCCGTCAGCCTGACACTCGATGAGCAGGCGCTTGATGGGGCGGCCATTCAATTCAGCGCAACGCAGGTGCACGAGACCGCCTTAGAAGTACAACCAACCGGTGTCTTGCGGGCTGAGGCTATCGGCCTGTCGGCGCAGGCGTTCCCGGCAGATAACGGCCTGCCCGCACTCGCCGCGAGCTGCGATATCAGCCTGAGTTCGGTATTTTCGGCTATCGAGCAGGCGGCGCAAACGCACCTGCGCGATCAGAACTGGATGCTCGCGCAGGTCGTGGCCGAACCCGTGCGTTACAAACCGGGCAATCGCTGCGTCATTCGCTATCATCTCACCCTTACCCATCGCCAGCGTGAGAGGAGCGGACGCGATGAATCGCGTCCCTACAGTGACGAGCAGGAGAGGAGCGGACGCGATGAATCGCGTCCCTACAGTGACGAGCAGAAGCAGCTGACCATCTTCGGCAAAGTGTATGCCGACCCGCAGCAGGCGCGTTCGGTGCAGGCGCTGCAACAACGGCTCTATGATGAACAGGTGGCAAAGCTGGGCAGCTCGCTCGTGGGACTGACATCCAGTACGCCGCTGCTGCCGCGTCCTCTGGGCACAGTCGATGAGATCGGTCTGACACTGAACGAAGCAGTGCAACCTGCGAGCGCGGACGAACATATGCTGACCGGGACGCGCGCGTTGCAACCCCGCCTGGAACGAGGCCGGGGCGGCGAAATAAGCTCGATCTCTCTCCCTGAAGAAGAATTACACCTGACGGCGGTTGCGCTGGCGCGCCTGCACACCAGCGCGGTTCGACCTGCCGGGGGCGCGCCGCGCACGGGCGCGAAAGAGGCGAAACGCGCCCGCGAACGCGCCGCGCTGATTGCCAGCCATAACGCGGCGCAGGCAGAAGAAACACAGCAACTCGCGCAAGACCTGGCGGCGCGCCTGGAAGCCGTTGAGCCTGACAGCTACCGGCCCGCGCACGGCGGGTTCAAATCGAGCCAGTTGCTTTTTCACAGCCACCAGGTGTTCGTAGTTGATTTTGACGGCTTCTGCATGGCGGATGCCGCCCTGGACGTGGGCTACTTCCTGGCCTACCTGCGTCCGAGCGGGCTGTGGTATCATAGCCCCGGAATGCGCGCATGGTTTGAAGCAGCGGCGCGCGTATTCACCACGACCTACCGCCAGGCCATGGCGGAATCCGGCGTTGTGTCCGCCGCGATTGACGGCATTCTTGAGCGTTCGCGGCTGTACGAAGCCGCGTTGATATTCAAAATCGCAACCCGGCGCGTCAACCGGCTGAACAGTCCACGGCCAAAGGAACTGTCAGCCATGCTTGGCGAAATAGCATCCTGCCTTTTGGAAGAATAAGGGAAAGACAAGCAAGGAGAGTGTTACTATGCTAGGTTTCATGTGGCGTAATCTAAAAGGCGACCGTTTCCGTGTTGTTATTGCAGCTATTATGGCATTTGCGCAGGTCAACGCCGCCATTTTTAATGCTTTTCCGCTCAAGTGGATACTGGATAAGATCGCTCCACCCACCGGGAAGCCACCTATTGATCCAGATGTGTCTTTCCCATTCCTGACCAACATCATTACCTTTTTTGACAACCTTGTCAAAGCTCCAATCCCGGCCGGGCAGCGCCATAGTGTAACCGGAGTTATCGTTTTTTCAGCCTCGGTGATCATCACGCTCGGTATCATAAACGCCATCCTGTCCTATGTTGAACTCAAAATGGCTTCCTCCATCGGGCAAAATCTTACCGCCCGGCTGCGCAAGCAGTTGTTTGGGCACCTTGAACGCCTGTCGCTCGACTGGCACGGCAAGCAAAAGAAAGGCGATCTTGTCCAGCGTATTACAGGAAACATCGCCGACATCGAGAAACTTGTTACTGATGGATTGGTTAACCTGGTGACAAGCGTTCTGACCATTTTGGAACTCATTGTGGCAATGCTACTCCTTAATGTGCAGTTCACTGTGCTGTCCATCGTGGTTGTCCCTCCGCTCTTCGTTGTGGTCATAGGCTACACGCGGGGTATCAAGGCCGCCGCAAAAAAAGCTTCGAAAGCGGCAGGACAGGTAGCGAATGTGGCGACAGAAGATATTGGCGCCATTACTGTCCTCAAAGCCTTTACCCTCGAGGAACGCGAGGCGCTGCGCTTCCATAAATATGTTGGCAAGAACCGCGAGGCGGGATTGCGAGCGGGTGGCTTGCAGGCACAGTTTACACCAATCGTCGGTATCCTGACAGCGTTTGGCACAGCCATTGTTGTTGGCGTCGGCACATTTGTCGCCGCAGGAAATACATTCAACTTCCTATTTCTGTCCATCCCGGCTGCTTCGGTGACGCTGGGTACGCTGACCGTATTCCTGTCTTACCTCGGCCAGTTCTACCAGCCCATGCGCGACGTATCAAAGCTTACCAACGTGCTAAACGCGGCATCTTCAGGCGCGGAGCGCATTCAAGAAGTGCTGGATGCCGCGCCGGAAGTGGTAGAAACAGAAGCCAAATACTACGGCGCGACCCAGCTCAAAGGCGATATTCTCTTTGATAATGTCATCTTCAGCTATTCCCCGAACCGGCCAGTACTCAAAGGCATCACCCTGCATATCCCTGCCGGAAGAAAGGTCGCTCTGGTAGGCCTTTCCGGAGGTGGCAAAACCACGCTGGTCAAGCTGATTTCTCGCTTCTACGAGATACAGCAGGGGTCCGTGCGCATCGATGGCGTTGATAACCGCATGTATCCCCTGTCAATCTTGCGCCAGAATGTCAGCATGGTCTTGCAGGATAACGTGCTCTTCGAGGGAACCATCAGGGAGAACATCGCCATCGGTAAACCCGGCGCAACGCTGGAAGAGATTATCGAAGCAGCAAAGAAAGCCTATGTTCACGACACCATCATGAGTATGCCCGACGCCTATGAAACGGAAGTGCGCGAACAGGGCAAGAACTTTTCCGGCGGCCAGCGTCAACGCCTGGCAATCGCGCGAGCCGTGCTGCGCAATGGTCCCATTCTGATCCTGGACGAGCCAACCGCCGCGCTTGACGTTGAAGCGGAGGCGGAGGTTATGCACGCCCTCGATACACTGGTGAAGGGCCGCACCGTATTGATGATCTCACACCGCCTCAGCACCCTGGGCAATGTTGATGACATCATTGTGTTGAAGGATGGCCGTGTCGTCGAACAGGGAACGTTCAAAGAGTTGAAGAAAAAGGGGGGGGTGTTCGCGGGACTGCTCGAAGAGCAGAATCGCTATAACACCGATCGCGCGGGCAACGAGTCCATTCTGCGCCCGGCCTTCGTGCCGATCGCCGCCCCCGCGCCAGTCTACCAGGCTCAACCACAACCCGCTCCGCGCCCGTGGAACGTGTCACCAGTTCAACCCCAGTTCCCACCCGTCCCGCCGGCCACGCCCCGGCAGCAAGCTCCCCAACACCCCCCGCACTCATCGCCCGCAAACGCGCCCGTTCCCGCCAGAAACTATGGAAATAATGGCGGCCAGCAGGTTCCACACACACCGCAGCCGCAGCAGGCCGGGGCGATGCAAAAAGCGCGTGTGTTAGTCGAGGTCGATGGCAAGGTAGTTGGCGAGCGCCGCCTCGATAAATCGGTACTCACGGTTGGTCGTCTCTCCGGTAATGACATCCAGGTACCTTCGCAACGAGTCTCTCGCCTGCACGCCAAGATTCGCTGGGACAACGGAGCCTGGTTGATTGAAGACGCGGAGAGCCTCAACGGACTGGTTTACCAGGGCAATCTCGTTGAGCGCCTTGCCTTAAAAAACGGAGACCGCGTCCATATAGCCCCGACAGCAGTTGTGCAGTATATGACAACGTAGTATACTCGTCGCCAGGGCGGAATCCTGCCCTGGCCTATCAATCTGACGGAGAGAAAATCGGGATTTGTGTCATTGTCCACGATCGAGTTGTCCACGGTCAAGGAGGAAATAGCCATGCACATGTAAGAAACAATGTTTCTGTCTATCCAGACAGATCAGGAGCGTCTAATGTTATTCAAATTCTTGTTTCGCAACCTCAATGGATATCGCCTGCTCGTCGTACTGGCTATTGTAATAACCATCTTGCAAGTGGGCTCCGATATCGCTGCTGCGTTTCCCCTCAAATTTATTCCAAGCAAGGTAAGCAACGCCGGGAACGACCCAGCTTGCACCTTCCCGTTTCTCAATCCGATTCTCGATAAATTTGACATCCCCCTGTTCGATCCTTCACTGGCTCCGATCGCTCCAGGTCAGCCTAATCAGACACCCGGCGTAACACCTTGTCCCATTTCACCTTCCGATACGAATACCACGGTGGTGCTTACCCATCATAGTACCAACGGCGTCATCGTGTTCTCGGTACTGATGCTCATACTCTTCGGCTCATTAAGCGCCTTTCTGGCCTACCTGGACCTCTACATTGCGGCTTATATCGCTCAAAACCTGACGGCCAGGCTACGCAACCAGTTGTTCGAGCATTTGCAGCGCTTATCGCTCGACTGGCATGGCAAGCAGAAGAAGGGCGATCTTGTGCAGCGTATCACCGGTAATATCGCTGACATCGAGAAACTCGTCACCGATGGGCTGGTAGACCTGCTCGCAGCCGCTTTAACTTTGATAGGGATTATAGCGGTCATGCTCTTCCTTAGCAAGACATATACTGTCATCGCGCTGACCATCGTGCCCGCGCTCTTCATGATCACTCTAGGCTATACGAAGAGCATCAAGGCAGCCGCGAAGAAGGCATCGAAGGCGACCGGCCAGGTTTCGGATGTAGCCACGGAAGATATCAACGCACTCACAGTCATCAAGGTATTCACTCGTGAGGAGAAGGAAGCTTTGCGCTTTGGTGATTACGTCGATAAGAATCGCCGGGCAGGACTGCGCGCAGGTGTCCTACAGGCGCAATTCGCTCCCCTGGTCTCCCTGCTGGTGATAATAGGCACGGCAGCAGTGCTGGGTGTAGGCGGCTACGTCGCGGCCAATAACACCTTCCAACTCGGCTTCTTTACCATTCAGCCCCTGACTGTGGACATCGGAACGCTGGTCCTGTTCCTCACCTTCCTCAAACTGCTCTACCAGCCTATGCGCGATCTTTCCAAGCTAGCGACCCTTTACAGCACCGGGGGATCCGGAGCGGAACGCATTCAGGAGGTGCTGGACCAGGCTCCCGAAGTGTTAGAGAGCAGCACGCCCTACAATGGTCCTACCAAATTGCGCGGTGACATTAGCTTCGAGAATGTCGTTTTTGGATACTCATCGGGCCAGACCGTGCTGAAAGGCATAAACCTGCGTATTCCTGCCGGGAAAAAGGTTGCACTTGTTGGCCTTTCTGGAGGTGGGAAAACCACGCTGGTGAAGCTCATTCCGCGCTTCTATGAAATTCAACAGGGATCTGTGAAAATCGATGGAACCGATAACCGCGCGTATCCGCTCACCCTCTTGCGCCAGAACGTGAGCATGGTCTTACAGGATTCGGTACTGTTTGAGGGTACGGTGGCTGAAAATATTGCCATTGGCAAGCCGGGCGCGCAACTATACGAAGTGATCGAAGCGGCCAAAAAGGCCAACATCCACGAGACCATCATCAACGACCTCGGCGGATATGACGGCACAGTACGCGAACAGGGCAAGAATTTGTCGGGCGGGCAGCGCCAGCGCATGGCCATTGCTCGCGCCATCCTGCGTGACGCGCCTATCCTTATTCTCGATGAGCCTACTGCCGCGCTGGACGTGGAATCCGAAGCCGAGGTCATGCACGCGCTTGAAAAGTTGATCGTTGGACGAACCGTTATCATGATCTCTCACCGTCTCAGCACTCTCGGCAACGTGGAAGAGATCATCGTCCTCAAGAATGGACAAATCGCCGAGCAGGGGTCGTTCCAGGAGCTGAAACGCAGAGGCGGAGTATTCGCCGGGCTGCTCACGGAGCAGAACCGCTATAACCTGGAGAAGGTCGGCGATAAGTCTATCCTTCGTTCGGCCTTTGTAGCCTACCCGGATGTCTACGACCCGCGCCAGGCCCAACCACAACGTCCGCCTTTTGTGCCGACCCAGAGGGTACCCCCAGGCGGCCAGAACTGGCCCCAGCCGCAGGCGTGGCCTTCCCCCTCTGGACAACAGGCTCCTATGCATCAGGGGAATAGGGGCGGCAATGGCCAGGGCCAGCAACAACAGCCGCTGGCAGCTATCCCCGTCGCTCCCCAGAAAGCGCGTGTGCTGATCGAGGTTGATGGCAAGGTCGTCGGCGAACGCGCTTTGAATAAGCCATCGCTCACCATCGGGCGACTTTCCACAAACGACGTGCAGATACCCTCGCAGCGCGTTTCACGCCTGCACGCCAAAATACACCAGGAGAACGGCACATGGGTTATCGAGGATGCGGAAAGCCTGAACGGGCTGGTCTATCGCAGTCAGCGCATTGACAGGCTCGTACTCAGCAACGGGGACCGCATTTACCTGGCCCCTACCGCATCGTTGCAGTTTGTAACATCGTAGAGGCTTCTCAGCATCTGTGGTTGCTCACTTAGAGAGGGGTGATTGCAGGTTGTCGCGGTCGGCGACAACCTGCAATCACCCCTCTCTAAAACTTTGAGAAGGGCTGCAGGCGCCGAGGAGCTACGACAGCTTAGACGCCCGATTGTCCGTTAGGATTATACCTGGTAACTCTCAGGACAGGTCTGCCCCCGATAGTCATCGGCAGGTACACATATATACCATCCGGCAAATCAACAACTGCGATAGTGTGTGTCGCCTTACCAATGACTTCATCGCCAAGTTTGCGAAACTTACCGGGCGTTATATCAAAGATGGATACGCCGGATTTACAGCCCACTAACACGACATTTACATTCAAGGCACTATTGTGCTCTATTCTGACGATGTCAGGGCCGCCCGCCAGCCGCAACTTCCTGGGATCGTCATTGATCGGCTTCATGTTCGTGGGATCGGATAGATCCACCCTCGCCAGATTCTCGAAGAGGGTGCGACCAGAATCCGAGGAAGCGAAATCGGTACAGGCAATGTACCCGGTATGCTGCGCCGTGTCGATTACGAAACCATGCGGGGTGCTGCACGAGGCCGGCATATCTATTTCGCCGGCAATCGTCAGATTCGTTGCATTGATCTGGAACAATTCACCCGTACCGGGGGGCGGCAGAAGAAGTGGGTCTGTGCTATTTCCATCCGGCAGGACTTGCGAAGTCACGTAGATGAACCCGTTGTAATACTGATCGTGTCCCACATCGTGTCCAAATTTAGGGATGAATTTCCCAGGATTTTTCGGGTCCGCTATCAGCGGTATCCCATCCGAGGAGCGAACGTTCTCCCCGGGCAGGAGATCTACGTTGCCCAAGTTGATATACTTGATCAACGTATCATTGACAGCATCGATCACCGCGACATTCTCATTGTTCCTATCTGCGTTATTATCCCCTTTTGGATTAGCTGGCGTGGTCGGATTAGCTGGAGTCCCTGGGTCGGAAACAAAAAGCCGCTTATCAACCGGGTCATAAACCATAGCATCAGGGCTTTCGTTGTCCTGAAGTTGGATGGTTCCAGTCACTTTGAGCGTGTGCGGATTGATGTCAGCGATATAGTTGTCCTGGGCGTCGGCAGCAAAGACCTTATCCAGTTCAGGGACGTATACCATACCTGCGACCTGGGGAACATTGATACGCCCGACGATTACATTGCGCAACGTATCAACAACAATAATATTCCCATCATAGGGGGCATCGCGTTTTTGAACAAAGCCGGGGAAGAAATCGGGATTTGGCCCAATATGGTCAACAAACAGGAGGTGCAGCTCGGGATCATACGTCTGGAAGTCAAATCCGTCAAAATCCTGCTGCACGCCAGGAGCCAGCGCATTCGGGTCAGTGCCCTTAGCCAGTAATGTTTCCTCTTCAGGAGAAGGCAGTCCGCTCGGCAGTGGAATGTCCTTCACCAGGATGAGCCGGTGCGCAGGAGGGGGTACAACGAACTGATGGATGATCTGGACCAGCAGATATCCCAGCAAACTGAAACAGACTATTCCTATCAGCAGGGTAAATACCCTGCCTATGCCAGATTTTTTACTGGAACTTTTCTCTTGCGTTGCCGGTTTTGTTTGTAAAGCCATAATTCATTCCTCCAGGGGAACTTTTCTCTTCTGTGTAATAAAGTCATAAGTCTCTCCTGGTATCGGGTTATGAAAGCATTTTCGCCATGACCTGAAGCATGACAAAGGTGTGAGCTTTTACCGGGCAAGCGTTTACGTTAGACATTGAGGCCTATTATAGCAAAAATTTTGCCCATATCCAAGTGTATAGACGAGGTATTTCGAAAGTCGCATATATGGAGCATGGCGACCGCAAGGGTCGCCACAACTATACTACGCCTTCTACCCGTTTTCGTGTAGAGTAGTGGCGGCCCTTGCGGTCGCCATACGAGGTAAACAGGGGAAATTGATTTAGCCCAGTCCATATTGCTGGCGCAGTTCGGCGTGCATTTCTTCCAGGTGGCGCTCTTCGACGAAGAGCGCCACCCTGTTTTCGTGCGCCACACGCTCTGGATGGCCCACGCGATGATCCTGAAACAGGGCCTCGACCCAGGCGGTCAGAGCTTCTTTGTCGTGTCCCTGCATTTCATGCAACTGGCCGTGCCGGTGGAGTACAGCGCAGAGATCGGCTGGAGTATCGAGACTCCGCGCAATCGTATCCGCTTCGGCATAATAGCGCTCGGCTTCGCCAAATTGCCTCATGACGCGCGCGACATCCCCCAACCCGCGCAAGGCTCGTCCTTCGATCTGGCGCGATTCTTGTTCGCGAGCAATAGCGCGCGCATGTTCGAAATATTCCTTCGCTTCAGAGTATTCGGCTTCCGCCAGGCAGATGGCTCCCAACGCATTGGTGATACGCGCTGTATCTACACGATCGCCCAGATCATTGAACAGGGCCAGCGACTGCATACAATAGGCTCGCGCATCGTCATATATATGTTGTTTGCGCGCGATGTCGGCCAGGCGATGCAGTGTCCAGGCTTCGCCACGTTTTGCTCCCTGTTCGCGGAAAATGGTCAGCGCCTCATTACAGGCGGCAACAGCGCGTTGAAATTCGGCATGGTCGAGATAAATGGCGCTCTGGTCGGTGAGCACCCAGGCCTGCCCGAAACGCGAGCCAAGCGTGTTAAACAGGCGCAGGCTCTCTTCAAAGTCCGCCGTCGCCTCGGCATAACTGCCCAGAGCTTCGTAGACGGTGCCGCGATCACGCAGTGTCCAGGGATACCCGTCTTCATTGGGCAGGCCGCGAAATGTTGCCAGGGCCAGTTCGAAATGTCCAAGCGCATCATAATAATAGCCATGACCGCGGCTGACCTCACCCAGCACCGTCTGCATCCAGGCTACCCCTCGCGGGTCATTGGCTTCGCGGAACAGGCGAATCGCCATGTGAGCGTGCTGCTCCGCCTGCGCGTACTGGCCCTCCTCGCGGAACAACATCGCCAGTTCAAAAAGCGCCCAGGCTTCCTCGTCCCGCTCGCCCTGCTGGCGATGCAGCGTCAAGCTGCGCGTGAGGCAGCCCAGCGCCTCGGCGTACTTGCCCAGCTGGCGCAGGATCGCGCCGAGGCAATATTGCACCAGTCCTTCACCGGAAAGGTCGCCGAGACTGAGCGCGTATGTTTCCGCCCGGCGCAATATGACCCGCAGTGACGAGGCGTATCCTCGCGTGTGCAACGCAGTCGCGGCCCGCACAATCAAGTGGATCGCTTTCTGCAAGTCCTGCGCTTCACCCGCGTCTTCGAGATGTTCAAAGGCGGCGAACCATTCCTCCGGGCTGGGCTGCGGCAGGCTGCTATAGTAGGTGGCAACCACGCGATGCACGCGCCGCCGCTCTTCCTGTGAGAGATGCGACAGCGCGAAGTGGCGCACCTGCGCGTGGATAGTGTAGACGCGGCCATCAAACTGGAGAAAGGATGTTTGCACCAGTTCGTCACGCGCCCCTCGCCAGCTTCTCTCCAGTTCCGATGGAATAGCGGACGCGGCGGTCTGCCCCGCATCCACCGCTTCCTGGGAGTTTCCTTGCAGATAATGCTCGTGTTCCATACGCCCAAGCGCGCGCGCCGAAGCCGGAGATTCGGGAGCCACCAGCATCACGATTTGCTGGTGACTGAACGGCAACTTGAATGCCGCCAGGTACGGCAGCAGCAGTTGCGCCGGCGACGACAGGCGACGGTAGGCAATATCCAGCAAAGCCGACATACCTTCCGGCAGAGCCTCGCGCAATTCGTCGCGCACCTCTTCCAACGAACGGGTTGCAGCTTCCGGCGCGTACACTCTGCCGTGAATAGGACGAGCCGTGCCGAAGATAAGCTGCGCCCCCAGTGGGTAGCCATCGAGCAGGGTACAGATTTCCTGCAAAATGGCCTGCTGGTTCGGCTCCGACAGGTGGATGCGCTCGTCAAGCCCGCTCCCGGCGGCCAGTTCGGCGAAAAGTTTGAGTATGTCGCTGCTCGCCATTTTCCCGACAGGATATTCGTACCAGCGACAGGACGCTCCTTCTAAGGCCGCGATGGTTGATGGATTGGAGCGCGAGGTGAGCATCACGATTACCTGTTCCGGTAAGGCGCACAGGAAGCGATACCAGTGGCCGATCTCGGCGCTTTGCTGCACCTCTTCAAAGCCATCCAACAGCAGCAGGCAGGCCAGGTCGCGATTTGCCAGCCCGCGATAGGCGTTCAGCACAGTGCGCTCGCAATGGCCGGTATCGGTAGTATTCATGGCTTTCTGGTGAATATGCAGGTTATGCGCTATTTCGAGCAAGGCTTCTCCCAGCGCTTTGCCGCCCTGCAACGAAAGCCCAATGATGCCGCCCGGAAACTTCTCTTCGTTGCGCCGCGCCGTCTCAAAAGCCAGTTCGCTCTTGCCGATACCAGCCGGGCCGGTTAGCGCAAGGTGATGAATTCTCGGCTTCGCTCTTTTATGTGTGCCACGCGCCGTCTCTTCGAACCAGGCAGACAATTCCTCAATCTCTCGCTCGCGCCCGACAAACGTACTGGTTGCGCTCAGATGCGACAGGGGATGATCGTGTTCCAGTGGTTCATCGCGTCCTGCCAGCAGCGCAACGGGGCTTTCCGCGCCCTCTACCACGTGGCGATAGAGCACCGGCACAAACCAGCTATTTTGTTTGATGGGCAGCATAGCCTGGCGAGCGCGCGCCAGCGCCTCTTCAAGCGTGCGCCCGTGCGCGACGGCATCATAGAAATGATAGGTAAAGATGGGGCTGAGGTCATCCTGGACAGAAAAGGGCATGGCTACCACCGCAGGCACCTGCGCCATGACCAGCGCGGTCGCCAGCGTGGCATCCACGGCGGCGCGCCGGTGTTTATGATGCCCATTCTCCTGAAAACGCGCGGTTTCACAGGCCGAGAAGACCGCCAGGCGCACATCGGTGCTGACAAACAATTCGCGCAGCGAGGCGGTGCCGATATACCTGTTGCGCCCCTCGTCGTCACAAAAACATAAATACGTCTGCGGCTTGACTTTGCCCAGCGGCGTCGAACACGCGCTACATTTACGCACATCAGCGCCATTCAATTCATCACAAGTATCCGCCGGACAGAGTCGCCCGAACGCGCCATGCCCGTCGTAGTGTATGACGTAACAGGGAATGGTTGTCTCCTGATCATCAAATGCGCTCGCGCCCCCGGCAGAGTTGAGGTAGCGCACCAGTTCATCGAAGGTGGGCGGTTCCAGCCTGTTCAACTCTACCTGTCCTTCTTCGATCAACGAAGAGAGGCCACGTTGCAGGCTTTCAAAGCTCTGCTCGGTTTCCAGTGGTAGACAATCAGAGGGCGATGAACCGATATAGAGGACGCGCAGCGGTGGATAGATGGGCAATTCGCACTGCGAGGGCAGATCGGGCCGCAACAGCGCGCGTGTGAGCGTAAAGACACCCGATGCCAGCAAGAAATGCTCGCCGTTATGCAGCAATTCCCAGGGATACGCGACAAATTCGTCACATCCTGCCGCAAAACTAAGCGTGAGCGCAACGGTGCCACGCCGCCGCAGCGTGCGCTGAATCACGCTGCGCAACATCGCCTGAACCGAGTGTTCTACGGAAGCGAGCGTGCTGGCTCTGGCTCCATTCGCCGGCGTGCCGCAAAGCGCTTGAAACAGCCGCTGACCAATCTCACGCAACTCATGGTCGTCACTCTCCAACGTATTCAGCTTTTTTAGCAGGCCAGCCAGTTGCCGGGAATTGTACGGCGCTACAAAGTCACCTTTGACACTATGCCCCGACCAACTTTCTTTCACCTGTAATTCAAAGCTGCCATCCTCGCGACACCCAAATTGCAGGTTCAGTGTCTCTCCCATAAAGGCGGCTTTCTCGCATTCCGTCGCTTGTCTCGTGTATAAATAAGGGGTACGGCTCTATCGACACTACACGCAATAGCATCATACCCAAGTATATCACTATCACATTGCTTGTGTACAATGAAATTCGGTAATCTGCTTACGCTTGTAGGGACGCGATTTATCGCGTCCTCCTATGTGTTCTCAGATCACCCAGATCATTTCGCACAGAAGGAGGACGCGATAAATCGCGTCCCTACAAGCGAATTTTTATTCGCCCCAGTACAATTCAACCTTGCCGAAACGCACGCGGTCGCCGGCTTTGACGCCTGCCTCCTCCAACGCTTTAGTGACGCCCATTTTTGAGAGGGTCACTTGCAGGCGGTCCATGCTCTCGTCGCTGTCCTGATTGGTCATACTGACCGTGCGTTCCACCCGTTTGCCGCTCACGATATAGACCCCCTCAACTTTAGTGACGGTGAAGGCATCGACCGGCTGCGGGCGCAGGACGGTGCCATCCATATCCGGCACAACCTGGGAAGCGGCGCGCTCCTCCTCGTCGCGTTTGATCTCAAGCAAACGCTTCGCGGCAAAAGCCATGAGTTCTTCGGTCCCCTGGTGCGCGGCTGCTGAGATGGCGAACGCGGGATATCCCTGCTCTTCCGCCTTCGCCTTGAGTTCGGGCCAGCGTTCCTGCGCCTCGGCCAGGTCCATCTTATTGAAAACGACCACCTGCGGGCGCGTTGCCAGGAGTTCATCATAGTTGTGCAGTTCTTTGTTGATGGCGAGGAAATCTTGCCAGGGATCGCGATCGAGCGACGCTCCATCAAGCACATGCAACAACAGGCGCGTGCGCTGCACATGGCGCAAAAACTCGTGACCCAACCCGATACCCTGGGCCGCGCCCTCGATCAGTCCCGGAATATCGGCCAGCACGAAGCCAAATTCATCGCCACTGCCCGGTTGACCAACTGCCACCACGCCCAGGTTGGGCGTAAGCGTGGTAAACGGGTAATCGGCAATTTTGGGGCGCGCCGCCGTGACAACGGAAAGCAGGGTTGATTTACCCGCGTTGGGATAGCCCACCAGTCCCACGTCAGCTATCAGGCGCAGTTCCAGCATGATCCAGCGTTCTTCGCCCGGCTCGCCGTTCTGCGCCTCACGCGGCGCCTGGTGGGTCGAAGTAGCGAAATGCACATTGCCCAGACCGCCACGTCCGCCGCGCGCCACCATCACATTCTGACCTGCTTCCACTAAATCGGCGATAAGCTCCCCGCTTTCGCCATCGCGCACAACGGTGCCACAGGGGACATAGAGTGTGGTGTCCTCCCCGGCTGCTCCGTGCATCTTCTGGCGCGCGCCCGCCTCGCCCGGCGTCGCCTTGAAATGCTGGCGGTAGCGATAGTCCACCAGCGTATTCAGGTCGGTGGTAGCCTCGATATAAAGGCTGCCACCCTTCCCTCCATCGCCGCCATCCGGCCCACCACGAGGGGCGAACTTTTCCCGGCGAAAGTGAATAGAGCCATTACCCCCATCACCCGCCTTCACAAATATTTTTGTATGATCGTAAAACATAGTCTATCCCTGGCACATTCTTTAGTATGCATGAATTTCTGTTACTGTGTGGTGAATTGGAGTATAGCATATTGTGGGAGATTGCGCTAGCAGCAGATACTACCGTCAGACATAGGATTTACCCAGCAACTCGATGAATCCGGCTTCATGAAAGTGACCATCTTTTGCAAGCGCTTCGGTTATCCCACGTTGACGCATGATATTAAAACTCGTGGCATCAACCAGGCTCCATTTTTTATCTAACCATTTACGGAGGCGGCTAATTTCTGCATCGTGAATTTCCAGGTTAATATGGACAATATCAATACCGTGTAACTTTGTAATCTCTTCATAAGCCAGAAACAGGCCTTCACGAGATAATTTACACTTTTTGCAAGCATTGCTTATAAACTCAAGAATAATATAGTTTGTCGTAATTATCGGACGACCTCTAATTCTGGCCTGGGTCAGTATATCTCTCGCTCTTTGATGAAAGTCGTTATCCCTGCCAAATGCTTCAATCCAGCCGGAGGTGTCTACAAATAAACTATGCTTTCCGTCTACCATTTACTACATCATTCCGCAGTAACGAAGATGGCGCTTACTCTTCAGTTGTTGCATCATCCGCTGAGTATGCCCCAGCCTCCAATTCATCTAAAAAACGGAAGAATGATTCTTCTCGTACATCAGTAACCTCTGGTTGTGTGGTCCCTCTAACTAAATCCCTACCGATAATTCTTTCAGATGGTATTGGTCGCATACCTAAATCCAGTTCAGTTACTTCAAAAAAAGGTTCGAGGATAGTAATGATAGGATAAATCGCCAATTCGTCATGCGCCTTTAATCTAGTCAAGGTTTCAACTAAACTAAGAGCCTGTTGTTTTCCAAGAGAAACTAATGAATCCGTTGTTTCCACAAATTGAGCATTGCTACCAACTGAAATCGGTACAATGTCTTGTAGCCTTACAAAGTTTCTTTTGATGGGAACAAAGTACTCATTGATTGAATGTCCAAAAAGCGGGTTACCTGGTTTGTTCTGAAGTGCCTGTAGTTGCATTCTCCTGTCCTTTCACTGCTTGAAGCATCATGTTGAACCGATTTATGCTCTCTATGAGGCTGTTTGTAGCTTCTGTAGTGTTCTCAGTACTCATAACAACTTTCGCAACGCACTTTGCTATTACTTCTTGCATGTCTTTATATTGCTCAGCCTGCTCTTCTGGCGTGCCTGTGAAAAGAGGCGCTTCTACCTCAAAAAAGAGGAGCGTAAACTCAGAACCTCGTTGCTGAACAACAAGATTAGTTGCATGTTCGGTTCTGATTGACTCAGGAATAACCCATCTAATGGGTTTAGACACACTCAGTATGAGATCGTTCACATCAGACTGTTGCATACACCACTCCAATGATACTTTAGCCGTATCTTTATTTGCCCCTATCTTAACATGATAAAGCATCGATGGCAAATTAAACGACTCGCAACGCAGGACTTTTCGAAACTCGGGTCAAACCAGGTCAAGACTCATCG
>JADEYI010001457.1_pt1 | contig 17646 bp, 13 predicted proteins | sample 8542331 | NCBI WGS metagenome assembly JADEYI01 (sample SAMN16510988, study PRJNA670497) | mine drainage metagenome | isolation source: biofilm near Copperflume 1 | place: Germany: Marsberg coppermine Kilianstollen | collected 2018-02 | reverse complement strand
GACTACATTGAAGGTACTGTCCCTGTTTGTTGTAATCGCCGCTGTATTCCTGCTGTTGCGCGAGCCCCACCTAAAAGCAAATTTTCATGTGCTGTGGCCGAAATCATTCGGCTGGGGGACATTCGAGGGATTTCTGACTGCGCTGGCAGCGGCCGCCTGGGCCTATGACGGTTGGAACGACCTGAATCTGGTAGGTTCTGAGGTGCGCGATCCGCAGCGCAATTTTCCGCGCGTGATTGTAAGTGGAGTTCTTTTCGCGCTCGTTCTATTTCTCATCTTCAACCTTGCCTGTTTGTATGCGCTGCCTTATGAAGCGATTGCCGGCTCGTCCCATGTCGCCTCGGATGTTTTTAGCGCCGTCGCCGGTCGCCACGCAGCGCTATGGGTCACGCTGGCCCTGGCAATTTCCGCATTGGGCACGCTGAATTCGTCCATTCTGAGCGGGGCACGCGTGGATTATGCGATGGCAAGAGACGGGATATTTTTTCGGTTCGCGGCGAGCATTCATCCAAAATTTCGCACGCCCGGAAATGCTTTAATCCTTCAATGCGCGATCGCCAGCCTGATGGCGCTTTCCGGCGGCTTTGAAGATTTGACCTCTCTGGTAATGTTTGGAAGCTGGACCTTCTACGGAATGGCCGTGCTGGCGATGCTCAAGATGCGGCGAACGGAGCCGGACATGCCTCGGCCGTATCGGACGTGGGGCTATCCCGTGACACCGGTTCTGTTCGTCTGCGGCGCCTTTGCCCTGGCGATCAGCCTGTGGATCGCGCGCCCGGTCCGTTCCACCATCGGGTTCCTGTTAGTCATGTCGGGCTTGTTCTTCTATCGGGCATGGAACGAAAAAATCCGGGAACAAGCGCCGTCTTCCAGTCATTCTTCAAAAGGTATCGAGTGAAGGCGGACATGAGAATGATTCTCTTCCCGGCGACCGACACCGACTATCGCAGCGGCTTGCTCATTTGCCAGGCATCGACTGCATCAAGATAGTAATCCGGGACCCGCTTGTCTACCCGATACCCCAGGCGGTCATAGAAGGAGACGGCCCCGGCATTGTCTACCGCAACGTGCAGATCAATACTGGCACAGCCCCCGGCGCGCAGCCAGTCTTCCGCGGCCTGATGCAGCCGCCAACCCAATCCTTCCCGCCGAAACTCCGGGAGGACATCGATGGTGACTAATTCGGCATGGGACGGGGCGTGGGGAAAGCGCCGCTGCCGCCAAAATCGCACTGCAATAAATGCCACGATGGCTGCCGAGCGCTCCGCCACCAACGTCAATGCGGCGGGCGCGTTCAGAAGCGCGGCGATTTCATCTTTTGGATATGCAATGCCGGGATGAAAACAGCGAGCATCGATTGCGGCCAGCGCATCGAGGTCCTGCAAAACTGCCGGACGCATCGTTATCGAGGATGCGTCCGGCATGGGCATTGTACGGTATCAGCTTGCAAGAATCAGTTTCCGCCGGCGGTCATGGGCTGCTGCGTCTTCTGTTGCACGATTACTCCATGCAGCAGCGTAGCAGCCAGCAGATGCCCGTCGGCCGACCCAACAATATGGGTGCGCCAACCGGGATTCCACCATATCCAATTTTTCGCGGTGGGGTTGATACCGAAGACAAGATCGGACCCATACGATGTCGCCACCACGCGTTTCATCTGTTGGTCATACTGAAGCCCGCTGATGTCATTGATGGGCACGCCGGAGTTCAGCCAGCTCTGTCCCTGGTTCACGCTGTAGGCGACGCCCATTCGGCCACCGAGCCACAGTCCGCCATCCGGGTCAGCGACAACGTAGCGGACGCGACCCCAGCCGGAAGGAAGCGGCACCGAATGCCACGTCTTGCCCTGGTCCTGGGAAACATCGAGCGTGTGTGATCCGTTCGCCAGCACCGTATCTCCGGCTGCAGCAACCCCAATGAAGTCATCTATTTTGTCGACCGGTCCGCCGCGCCAGGCAAAGCCGCTGTCCGCACTGGTATATACGCCGCTTGAAGTCGCGGCATACCACTGGCCGTTGGAAACTGCGACACCGCGCACGCTGCCTTCGATTTTGCCATCCGGAACATAGGTGGTTTCCGTAGTGACATAACGATGCTTCTTACGAACGCGCGTAATCTTGCGCGTTTTCTCTTTCAGCCGGCTGCTGACATTCTCAAACCTGCCGCCGTTCAATTTGTAGATGCCGTGGTTGGTTCCTGCCAGCAATGTTCCTGTGGGCGACATCGTCAGCGCGAAAATATCATTCCCGTCGAGCCCGGCGCCGACCTGGCTCCACGTATTTCCAGCGTCCTTCGAGACGAAGACGCCGCCGAAACGCTTGTCATTCAGCACGCCGACATATACAGTGTCCGGACTCTGAGGATCGGTGACCAGAGAGGAGACCTCGCGCTCGGAAAAGCCTTCATTGGAGGCATTGAAGCTGCGCGCGCCGTCGTCGCTTTCGAGCACGCCGCTGCGGTCTGTCGCCATCAGCACATGCTGGGAGTTTTTCGGATCGACATAAATGTCGTTGATGATGATGTCGTTCGGCGTCATCAGCGTCCACTTGGTGCCCGCATCGACGGTCCGGTACAGTCCCTCAGTCGTTCCCGCATACACCACGTCGGGATTATTGGGATCCTGTTTCAACACCCGCGTGCGCCGCGCCGTCGTCGGGATTCCCTGAATTTTGTGGAACTGCATTCCCGCGTCCGTGCTCTTGTAAATTCCGGAACAGGCGCTGGTATACACAACGTTCGGCGAATGAGGATCGATGATGATCGAAAACACATCGGAGTCGACGATGAGGCCCTGCTTGATGTTCTGCCATGTTTTGCCGCCATCCTGGGTCTTCCAGGGCAGATGCCAGGTACCGGCGTAGATATTCTGGGGATTGACAGGATCGATCGCAACCGACTCGACTTCGTGCAATTCAATGCTTCCGGGCGGGCTGATCAGTGTCCAGTTCAAGCCGCCATTCTCGCTGCGATAAACGCCTTTCAATGTTCCAGCGACAAAAATCTTCGGATCGGACAGCGACTGCGTCAGAGCGCGCACGGATTGCCCCTGCATATCGGGCACAGGCTTCCATTGGTGACCGCCATCCTCACTGATAAAAATACCGCCATCCGGATGGTCCAGCATCCACGCACCGACCAGAAGCCGCTTGGGATTCGTGCCGTCGAAAACGATATGGTCGAGGACCAGCGAGTCGGAGGTGGAGATCTTGCTCAACCGCGTCCAATGCGCTCCATCATCGGTTTGATAGATCCAACTGTTGGTCGTGCCCATCAGAATGTGCGCCGGAGTGGCTGGGCTGTAAGCGAAGCTGCGGGCATCCCCGCCGTATGGGCCCACGTCTTTCCAGGCTTGCGCGGAAGCGAGCGGTGAAAGCGAAAAACTCAGCAGCCCCAGAACAAGCGCCGCCAGAAATCGTAAGGGTAATCTCATAAGTTTGTTACCAGCCGAATTTGGGGATAGGTAAGAACAGCAAATCAATTTTGTTGGATCCGTCGAGCCACATCGCCAGAGTATTTTTCGCGTCCCGTGGCGCCGCGAGATTCTCTATGTGCAGCCGTTCTATTTAGGAACGGCCATGCGCGGAGTTCAAATTCCACTCCATACCATCAGGAGAAATACTCCCATGAAAAATACGTTTCCGTTCCTGGAACGTCTCGCAGAAAAAGGGCCAGCCGGGATATCCGGCCGGCCCTGAGGTTACAAAAACCGCATTCCAATTTTTACTGATTGGAAGTAGCTGCGGCTTTCTTGGCATGGTGACGATGATGGGTTGCAGTGGCGGCCTTCTTCGCATGCCCGTAAGCATTGCGGGAAGCCTTCACCGAGTCGGATACGGCAGTCGTACCCTGCACATCGTTGTCAAAGTTCGCCCCGGCAGGTACCAGATAATTCTGGACGCTCTCGGTGCCTGCGGTTCCAGTGCGCACATCGACGCGGGAAGGATCAATGCCCTTCTCGTTGACCAGATATGCCTTGGTATTCACAGCACGTTCCGCCGCCGCCTTGTCGCCGTGGCGTTCGTTGGGAGCGCTGTTGCCAACCAGGACAGCCTTGGCATCCGCGGTGCGCTGGAGGTTCAGAGCAACATCATCCAGGCAGGCCTTGGCTTCGTTGTCGACGCGAGTCGGGCGGCGCTTGTCTCGGCCAAAGTTGATCGAGCAAAGCGTTTCCGTCTTGGGAGCCGGCGGAGGTGCGGGTGCGTTGATGGTGACGCTGGTCGTGGACGATGCGGTCTGACCCTTGTCGTCTGCGACGTTGCAGGTAACCGTGATCTCGCCAGGAGCAGCGCCAGTCGTGTTCAGGGTCGCGGTCGAGCTCGATCCGCTTACCTGTCCGGACGATGCGCTGTAGCTGTAGGTCAACGGCCGATTCTGCGGACTTACACCCTGAGCAGTGATCGTGGAAGAGTCGCCAGGGTTCACCGTGGTCGGGTTCGCCGAGCAGGAGATGGTTGGCGGCTCATATGCCTTCACAGTAAAGGTGGAGTTGCAATCGGCAGACTGGCCGGCCTTGACACCTTCCGTGACGTGACCTGTCACAGTGTAGGTACCAGGGTTCAGATTGGCGGTATCGACATTGGCCGTCGAAGAAGTGCCGCTGACCTTGCCACCTGTGGAAGTCCAGTTATAGGTCGCGGTCTTCTTGGGGTTCAGGTTCTGGGCATTGCCGGTAACTGTCAGCGGGTCGCCCGGATAAACCTCCGAGGGGCTGGCCGAGCAGGTATAGGCCACCGGCGGCGGCGGAACGATGCTGCCGATGTGATAGAGCAGACCCGTGCTCAACTGGACGGCATTGATGTTGGCCCGTCCGCCGAGAATTTCAGTGGCGATTGCATTCGGATCGCTGGTGGAGGACGCAGGCCGCAGACCGGCGCGACTGGTGACAAATGCACTAGACGTGCTCGTTCCGGTGGAGGCATTCGGGTCAGTAAAGCTGTTGACCGGACCGAAGGAAGCGTGCATGTACTGGTAGTCAACCTGGAAAAGACGCAGGCCGAGGTGATGATGGAAAAACGGCAGGTTGTAATCCAAACCGCCGCCGGCTGTGAGCGCAGTGCCCCAGCGATATGGGTTGACGTAATTGACCGGGCCAACCCCGTCGGAATAGGTACCCACATAATTCGGGCCGCCGATGCGGGTGGCTCCGACAAGTGCATGAAGGAAGGGAGTCATGTCTTCCAGGGGGAAGCGCACAATCGGACCAGCGTTCACGGTGGTAAAGCCATCTCCCGGGCCGTCCGGATGAGAAGCCAGGCTGATCTCGCCGCCAAGGTTCTTATTGAAATAATAGGCACCGCTGCCGATCGCGCCGACGTTCACATCGTGATAGCGCTCACCTTGAATATTGCCGTGGGGCGACAAATATGAGTAGCCCATGAAAATATCCACGCGCGAAGGGTTCACGGCCGCCGCAGGCTTTGCAGCTGTGTTCGCTGTAGGCGCATCAGGCGCGCTTGCTGAAGAACTTGATGTCTGCGCGATTAATGCGGTCCCAAGCCCCAATACGCAAATAGCAGCTATATAGCGGCCCTTTAAGCGCAATTTCGAATGTTCCATCCCTGTATCCTCCACAACGTTTATAAACGAACTTTTCATCTCTACTCTTACAAAGCGTATTCGTATGTTTCAAATATGTTAAGTGCTTGCTGCTACACCCGTAACACACACTAATCGGCCGTGCCGACGCTTCGATCTCAACTAGAGACTGCTCTATGATTAGAGCACAACCGCCCGCAAAAGGTTATCCCCCGCTCCGGGTCTAATGTAAAGGTACCCTAAGAGATACCTCAACGCCAAGAATTAATACTCCGTGTGTTCCGGAAGTTACCCTTGACATGAATTTCACGGGATATTTCAGGAGAGATTCAGTACTTTTCTCACCGTACCGCGCTCCCGCAGGATCTTTTCCTGCAACAAAGTCAGGGCATAAATCAGTTGTTCCGGACGGGGCGGACAGCCGGGAACATAGACATCGACCGGAATGATCTGATTGACCCCCTGGACCAGCGCGTAGTTATTGAATACCCCCCCGGAGGTGGCGCAGGCGCCCATGGAAATGACCCATTTCGGCTCCGGCATCTGGTCGTACAGGCGGCGGATGACGGGAGCCATTTTCGTGGAAACGCGGCCCGCAATCACCATCAAATCGGACTGGCGCGGCGAGGGGCGAAAGACCTCCGCACCGAAGCGGGCCACATCGAACCGCGAAGCCCCCATCGACATCATCTCGATCGCGCAGCAGGCCAGGCCAAACGTCATCGGCCAGATGGAACTCTTCCGCACCCAGTTCAAAGCGGTGTCGAGCGTCGTCAGGACGACGCCCTCATTCTGGTCATAGCCAAAATTCACCTCGCGCACCTTTTGCTGGTTCAGCGCGCTGCTTTCCAGATTTCCGAACGCGTAACGGTCTTTTAATGTCTCTTTCATCGAGCGATCCATTCCATGCGTCCAGTATCTCGCATCTCCGCGAAAATTCCGAACCGCAAGGTTATTCTTTCGCCTGCTTCCGCATCTGCTTCACGATTTCAGGCAGCCGACTGTAGGCGGCCACGCAGCGCAGCCAGAGCCGGTTGTCGATCCCGGGCGAGCCGCTCATCACTTTGCCCGGCGGAACGTCGTGCGAAACCGCGCTCTGCGCCGTCAGGATGGAGCCGTCGCCAATGGTGCAATGCCCGGCCACGGCGGCCTGTCCGGCGAGAATGACGTTTTTGCCGAGATGCGAGGAGCCTGCCAGGCCAACCTGCGCGCACAGCAGAGTGTTTTCTCCCACCGTCGAACCGTGACCGACCTGCACCAGGTTGTCCACTTTCGCGCCGGCGCCGATACGCGTTTCCCCCACGCTGGCGCGGTCAATGCAGGCATTGGCCTGCACTTCTACCCGGTCGTCCAGTATTGCCGGACCGGACTGCGGAATCTTGTGCCAGCGTCCCTGCTCGTCTTTGGCAAAGCCGAAGCCATCGGCGCCGACGATCGCTCCATTCTGAAGGACCACATCGTCGCCCAGGCGGCAACCTTCCCGCACCACGGCGTGCGCATGAGCAAACAAGCGGTCGCCGATGCGAACATTCGAATAGATCACCACATGCGGCAGCAGCACCGCACCGTCGCCGATCTCAACATTCGCATCGATCACCACATACGCTCCGACGTGGCAATCGCGTCCGAATTTTGCTGTGGAATGAATGACGGCGGTGGGGTGAATACCCGCCGCGTAGACGGGAGGGCGATAGAAAATTTCAATGGCGCGCGCGAATGCGAGATACGGGTCCGCGGTACGCAGAGTGGATGCGGAGATGGCAGGAAAATCTTCGCTAACCAATACCGCAGCTGCCTGTGTGGTGCGCGCCAGCGCCGCATATTTCGGGTTGGCGACAAACGTCACCTGGCCGGAGTTGGCCTCTTCAATGCCGGCGACGCCGGTCACTTCCGTCTCCGGAGCGCCTTCCAGACGCGCATTCAGCAAACGTGCCAGTTCCGCCAGTTGCATGTGCCGATTGTAACCAATGCCGTTCCAACTAACTTTCCTCCTCCACCGCGACTGCCTGGTGCGCGCGTGCCGCGGCGACAATCTTTACCTGCGTCTGGGGCAGAACAAAGTCGTAGTGGTCCATCTCCATGTGAAAACTACCCTGCCCCTGGGTCATGGCAATCAGGTCGGCTCCATAACTCAGCATCTCCGCCAGGGGCACCTCTGCCTGGATGGTCGTCTGTCCGGCTCCGCCCGGCTCCATCCCCAGCACGCGGCCATGCCGGCCCGGCAGGTCGCCCATCACCGCGCCCGCGAAACCATCGGGCGTCTGGATGCTGACACGCATGATCGGCTCCAGCAGCGCCGGACGCGCCCGCTCCATGCAGTCCCGAAAGGCAAGCCGGCCCGCGATGCGGAAGCTGATCTCATTTGAGTCCACCTCATGAAAGGAGCCGTCGTAGACGGTGACGCGAAAATCCACCATCGGATGCCCGGCAAGATGCCCGCGCTCCGCCGCTTCACGAATTCCCTTTTCGATGGCGGGAACATAGTTGCGCGGAATCGCGCCGCCAAAAATTTCATTGGCGAACTCGAAGCCCGCGCCCCGCGCCAGCGGCTCCATGCGGATCCTGCAGTCGCCAAACTGCCCATGACCGCCCGACTGCTTCTTGTGCCGTCCGTGCCCTTCGACCCGCGCGCGTATCGTCTCGCGGTACGGAATCTTGGGGGCCTTCAGGTTCACTTCCGTGTGATAGCGGCGGCGCAATTTGGATACAACAATTTCGATGTGCTGCTGGCCCGTCCCGGCGACAAGAAATTCGTGCGTCTGCGCGTCGCGGTAAAAACGCACCAGCGTGTCCTCTTCCATAATTTTGTGCAGCGCATTCGCCAGCTTGTCTTCATCCGCGCGCGTCTTCGGCTCAATGGCAAACGCAATGGCCGGTTCCGGCTGCTTCGCCGGTTCATACATCACGGGATTGCGTGGATCGCCCAGGGTGTCGCCGGTGTGCGTGTCCTTCAGCTTGGCCACCGCGCCCAGGTCGCCCGCGTGCAGCTCCGCCACAGCTACAGGATGTTTCCCTTCCATGACGGACAGGTGCGCCAGTTTTTCCTGCGCGCGGTGTTTGTAGTTCACCACCACATCGTTGTTGTGCACACAGCCGGCGAAGACTTTGAAGAAGGAAATCTGCCCGGCGAACGGGTCGGAGATCGTCTTGAAGACGAACAGCGACAGGGGCTCGCCATCCGCAACCGGACGGTTCACCATCTCCACCGGCCAGTCGGAAGCTGCACTCATATCGCCGGCACTCGAAACAACCGCGCCATTCGCGCGCGTCCCCGCCGTCGCCGACATGGCCGCAACCGGTTCCCGTTCGCTGGGTGCGGGCGCATAGGTCTCAAAAAAATTCAACAACCGGTCGGTGCCGATGTTGTTCAGACCCGATGCGAACAACACGGGAAAGATACGATCCTCGCGGATGGCCTCATGCAGCGCCGCAATTAAATGATCCTGGGGCAGTGTGCCCTGACTGAAAAATTCCTCCAGCAGCTCATCCTTGCCCTCCGCAACCAGCTCCACCAGAGCTTCGTGCGCGGACTGGGCCTGGTCCGCCAAGTCGCCCGGTATGGGAATCGCGCGACCGTGACCGTTCGAATCGGAGGAATATTCGAATGCCTGCATGGAGACCAGATCGACGACTCCGCGAAAGCCAGCCCCCGCGCCGATCGGCAGCTCGACCGGAGCTACCTGGCGTCCGAATGCCGCACGCAGCTGATCGAGAATCAGCCACGGCTCGGCCACATCCCGGTCCATGCGATTGATGACGAAGATGCGCGGTAAATTGAACTCCTCGGCGTAGCTCCACACCCGCTGTGTCATCGGTTGCACGCCATCAGCGGCATCGACGACCATCACGGCGGACTCGACCGGCAGCATGGCCGCGCGCGCCTCATGGATGAACATATTGAAGCCCGGCGTGTCGATCAGGTTCACCTTGACGCAGTTCCACTCGCAGAAGGCGACGGCATTGGCGATGGTGACGCGGCGCATTCTTTCTTCTTCTTCATACGCGGTGACGGCTGTGCCATTGTCGATGCTGCCCATCGCCGGAACCGCGCCGGACGTGGCCAGCAGCGCTTCGATCAAGGTGGTTTTTCCGCAATGGGAATGGCCGGCCACGGCCAGGTTACGGACATCTTTGCCCAGATAGATCTTCATACGGAAGCTCCTCGAAAAAAAACTCTCTGGAATGCGGCGATTGTTTCGGACAGGATGAGGACAGGGAGCAGGCGACGCCGCGGCTGAAAGCGGCAGAGGGTCTGACGTCCTCTTGCGTCGCTGTCCATATTCGTGAAGGAAGGCGGTGTTTCCAGCCATTTGGACAGGGACGGAACTCGACCACGTCGCAAAATTTGCCGCTTCCGGAGGCGCTCCCTCCGTGAAGACATCGGAGTCTAGCACGCAGGCGAGTGCTGGGCAAGCCGGCTTATTTCATACAGCGCAGGCGCCGTTGCGCTCGCCTGCAAGGGGCAGCGCAAGAATTATGCCTCGTTCAGTGGGTGCAATGGGAGCATTCAATGGGTGCAGCACCATCCTTGCGGCACGAATGCGACAGCGGAGCATCTACACTGAAAGATATGGCCGCCCCGATTCGCATATCGCTTCGCTTTGCCCTTGCACTCTATGTCCCGCTGGGACTTCTGGCGGGTTGCCGATCGCCGTATGTCCAGACGACCGTGACGAATGCGGGGGCAACAGAGATCCACAACATCGAGGTCGATTACCCCAGCGCCAGCTTCGGCATCTCCGAGCTGGCGCCCGGCGCGTCCTTTCACTACCGGCTCCAGCTCCAGGATGCCGGACGCATGAAGGTCCAATTTTTCGACAGCGCGGAAAAACCCCATTCCGGCACAGGACCCTATGCGGTCCAGGGCCAGCAGGGCACAGTCTCGATCACGCTCGATGGCAGCGGCAAAAATATTTGGACAGAAAAGCTTGCTCCGCAGGTGACCGTTCCGAAGGGCGAATGAGTGGAATTACGGGATGACTTTTGTCCCGATACGACAAGGGCAGCTTCTAAATCGACTGCACCGGGATGAGCGTCAGGTCCTCGACCAGCCCGACTTCCTTCTGCACAAAGGGTTCGGCATAGCGCACGCCTCCCATCATTCCGTAGAACCGCGCCAGCGCCAGCATCCGCTCGCGGATCTCCTCACGGGGAACAAAAATCCGGTCGCCGGAGGGCTGGTCTTCATACTGAGAACGGTAGGCCATCAGCGCATCGAACCGCCGTTCAAAGTGGGCCGTGATGTCTACGACGAAGCTGGGCCGCACATCCGCATAGAGGCTTGCGTAAAGAATTTTGAATGGCCGATGCGGAACTGCGTCCGTGCCCACGCTGACCTTGGACAGGCCGGCGACAAAGCAGGCCTCATATCCCAGGGTGGCCGCCGTCGCGTGGTCCGGATGCCGCGCCTGCCAATAGGGCAGAATCACCACACGGGGCCGCAGCGACCGCACCACGCGCGCAATTTTCAGCCGGTTGTCCCAGGTGTTTTCCACGCGGCCGTCGGGAAGGTCGAGTGCCTCGCGCCTGCCGACGCGCAGAATGCTTGCCGCTTCTTCGGCCTCAGCGGCACGTTCGGCAGCCGAACCGCGGGTTCCCGCCTCACCCTGGGTCAGGTCGAGAATCGCGGTACGCAAGCCCAGACCGGCGGAGTGCAGCAGTTTCCCGCCGCAGGTTTGCTCGACATCGTCACGATGGGCGGCAATTGCGAGAATGTCGACTGGCTGGATCATGACGCGTACCCGCATGGCGCGTACCGGGGTGCAGCTATGCCGTTGGCGCGAAACCCGAACGCGATGCCGCTGTTCTAATCGGCAGCATCGGAAGGCGCATCCATATACGCCACATCGAATGCGGTCCCCTGCACTGTAACAAAGGCGTTGGACAGCTCCGAGCCAGCCGAGTAACCGGTCGCGCTGGTTCCCTGATTGGTGGTAATGCCCGTATTCGTAGTTGCGTAAATGTGGAGTTGACCGCCGTATGCGGTGTAGATTTTATGCCACTGAATAATGGCGCAAAGGCCGCTCAGATCCCCATACCAGGGTTCGACCAGGACTGCGTTGTTGCTCAGGTTGAAAAATGTCAGGCAGCCGTTCACCTGGTTAGTCGCCGTCCGCTCACCTGTCTGGCAAAGCTGGGAGCCGATCCATAATGTATTGTCGTCCCCAAACAGCATCTTGGTGTGCGTGCCGTCGGAAATAGGATAGGTCGCGCTCACCTGATAATTGGCCAGGTTGAGCACCGACAGGAACCCTTCGAACAGGCCGTCCTTTTGCTGCTGCTGACCGGAGACATACAGGATGTTGTTCCCATATAAGGCCATAGTGGCCCCGCCCGGTACAGCGACTCTTCGCTGCTCCGTCGGCAGCGGCGGTGAAGGCGGAGGCGAAGGGTAATCGCTGCCGGGAAAGTTATAGATGTTCAACGCGGCGGTGTTCAAAAAGCTGACGCTCGCAGCCGCCTGGCCGATCACCGGATCGACCGCGCTGTTGCCGCATTCGGGTCCGCAGTTCAGCAGCCACGCCGTCGTGCCATCGGAGGAAAAGATCGTATTGTACGGACGGTTGAACTGGACTGGATTGTCATTCTGGTCGAGCACCGGAACCACGCAGTAAATGGGCAGATTCACCGGCTGGCAATCGACCGGGCTGACCGTCGCGGGCCACGGACCGTTCGTGGGATGAAAGGTGGGCGGCGCCATCACCGTACCACTGGGCTGCTGCAAACGGATAATGCGGTACGCATAATTGCTGTTCTGAACGAAGGCCAGAGCGACGGTGCCGCTGGGGTTTACGGCAACCTTATACACGTTTGGCAGGTTCAGCGAAACCTGCGCCGGAATGACATTGTCGATAACGGTAATGTATTGCGCGGACTGGTTGGCGGCATATGTATATTTGCCGTCTTTGGTGACAAAAAAACTGCTGGAGAGCCCGGGCAGCGTGGTGACTGCGCCGGTGGAGGACTCCTTGGAATAACTGACAGGAGTGACTGTACCGTCGCCGGAGTTATAGACGTATCCCGCCTGCTCTTCCGGATAGTTCAGGATGCTCTGCGGCAAACTGCCCTTGTACCCGCTGATGAAAAAGCTGGGTATGGTGCCGTTCTCGCTGTTGCGAATGTCGTAACGCGCATCGACAATCTGCATGGCGCCGGTGGAGGTCGGCGAGGGATTCTGAATGGCGACCAGGACACGCTGCAAAATCGTGCTGGGAGGAAAGGGCCGGCCGGCAAGAAACGATCTCTGACCCAGACAACCGATCATCGAGACTACGCCTGCGGTGGTGAGGACCGCAAGGGCCGCTCGGACAAAAGGACTACGACTCATCAAAGCTCAATGCTCCAATTCACGGGCACTTTCAACGTTCTTGGGTGAAACGATAGTGTATACCAAACATCCGCCGGTGGCGCTCCCGCGCCGCGCCCGATACGATAGTCAGACGGACAAATTATGCCTAACCTGACGGAACTGTTCGCAACCCGCAGCGTGCTGTGCGACGGAGCCATGGGCACCATGCTCTACGGACGCGGCGTGTTCATTCATCGCTGCTACGACGAACTGAATCTCTCGCAGCCCGACCTGATCCGCGCAGTCCACGAGGAGTATTTGCAGGCGGGCGCGGAGATCATAGAAACCAACACATTCGGCGGCAACCGGTATCGCCTCGAACGCCACGGACTAGAAGACCAGGTGCGCGCCATCAACCTGGCAGGCGCGCAGCTCGCGCGGCAGGCTGTCGATCAGACCCTGGAGAAGCAGGCTACGCGGGCATATGTCGCCGGGGCCATCGGCCCCATCGGCGTGCAGATCGAGCCGCTCGGCAAGGTGGCGTTTGAAGAGGCGCGCGCCGCCTTCGCCGAACAGATCCGCGCGCTCGCAGAAGGCGGCCCCGGGGCCGGGGTCGATCTGCTGGCGATCGAGACCATGACCTCCCTGAGCGAAGTGCATCAGGCAATTCTGGCGGCGCGGGAAACGGCCCCGCAGCTTCCGGTCATGGTCATGATGACGGTCGATGATGAAGGCAACATGCTCGACGGCTCCTCGCCGGAAACAGCGGCGCAGAAACTGACGGAATGGGGTGCGGACGCCATCGGCTGCAATTGCAGCGCGGGGCCGGCCACGGTATTGACCGCGATCGAGCGGATGCGAGCTGCCACCTCACTGCCGCTGGCCGCGATGCCCAACGCGGGCATGCCGCGCGCGGTCGATGGCCGCAATATCTATCTGTGCTCGCCGGAATACATGGCCAGCTTCGTGAAAAAATTCGCCGCGGCAGGCGTGCAGTTCATCGGCGGCTGCTGCGGCACCACGCCGAACCATATCCGCGCCATGCGTTCCACGCTGCGCGCTCTCGACGCCCGCAAGGCCGCGCCGGTCGCGCCAACCTCGGCGAGCGTGCAGAACGTGGTCGCCCCGCCGCCGCTGCCGGAGCGATCCAAGCTCGGCGCCGATCTTGCCGCCGGAAAATTCATCGCGCTGGTAGAAATCGTTCCGCCGCGCGGCATCGACTGCCGGCGGGAGCTGGAGGCCGCGGCCATGCTGGCGCAGCATGGCGTGGAAGCGATCAATGTCCCGGACTCGCCGCGCGCCTCGGCCCGCATGAGCGCGTTGAGCCTGTGTCTGCAAATACAGCAGCAGGTGGGCAGCGAGACCATCCTGCATTACACTTGCCGCGACAGAAATGTCCTCAGCATTCAGTCGGACCTGCTGGGCGCGGCGTCGCTTGGACTGCGCAACATTCTTTGCCTGACCGGCGACCCGCCCAAGCTGGGCAACTATCCGGACGCCACCGCCGTCTTCGATGTGGACGCGATCGGCCTGGTAAACATTGTCCGCAATCTGAATCACGGCCTCGACATCGGGGGCAATCCGATTGGCGCTTCGACGGGATTTACTGTGGGCGTCGCCGCCAATCCCGGCGTGCCCGACATGGACAATGAAGTTCGCCGCTTCGCCTACAAGGTGGAGGCCGGAGCGGAATATGCCATCACCCAGCCGGTCTTCGATCTGAGGCTGCTGGAAGCATTTCTCAAACGCGTCGAGCAGTTCCGCATTCCCGTCATCGCGGGTATCTGGCCGCTGGTCAGCCTGCGCAATGCCGAGTTCATGCGCAACGACCTGCGCGTCTTTGTGCCGGATGAAATCCTGCTGCGGATGCAGCGCGCCGACACGCCGGAGCTGGCCCGCGCCGAGGGCGTCCGCATCGCACAAGAGATGCTGACGGAGGCCTGCGGCATGGTGCAGGGGGTGCAGGTCAGCGCGCCCGCCGGACGCTATCCCGCCGCGCTGGCCGTCATGGAAAGTGTTCTCGACGGCACGCCCGCTTCCCGTAAAAAGGAAACCCGACCGTCCGCACCCGGCAAGGATGCAGCCTCAGGAGTCAGTCTTGGCAAACTTTGAAGATTCGCTGAAAAAGCTGGAAGCAATCGTCGGCAAGCTGGAACGCGGCGATCTGCCGCTGGAAGAGTCCGTGCACCTGTTTGAGGAAGGCATCCAGCTTTCCAACGCCTGCAAGCTGGACCTGGAAAGCGCCGAAGGCAAAGTACAGATGCTGCTGAAGCAGAAAGACGGCAGTATGAAAGCAGAGCCGTTCCCACCGACAGACAACGAAGGCAAACAGTAGCGCGAGTCCAGGCTTTCGGACACAGACAAGCCAGCCCGAACTGCCACTTTATTAAGACCTTCACGAGGCCACGCCTGCGTGAGCCCGCCTGCGCGTTGCTACAGGCAGGCGCGGACGCACCATTCCCAATCTGCACTCATGTTCCCAATTTGGGCAGACGCAGGATCGCCCGTTGGCTTTGTCTTTGACTCGGTGATATTGGATGCATTCTGCTCTATGACAGCATCTTCAAAAAAATTCCAACGGTCCCCCAGATTTTTTTTGGAGGCCTCACCGGACGGATAAAGTTTATGAAAAAAACTACTCGGCGTGCATTTCTGGCTTCCCTGGCGGCATCTGGCGTACTGACGGCATGCGGGGGCGGCAGCGCGAACACATCGACTCCGACGCCTACATCGACCCCAACATCAACTCCGACACCTACTCCGACATCGACGCCTACGCCTACTCCCACGCCTACACCTACGCCGACACCGACACCGACACCAACACCAACACCAACACCGACACCGACACCGACACCGGGACAGGTTTCACTGATTGTCGATCTTAGCCAGGCAAACCTGCCGGCGGGCACGCTGGCCTACGCCTATGTCGTCGGTGGATATGTCACGGACCCAACTCCGGCCCCGTCGCCCATCTCCAATTACAGCCTGGATCCCTCCGGCGCAGTCCACCTGATGAGCACCAGCGACAATACCATTCCCGCCGGGACCTTCCCCAACTCCAACCTGCTCGCTCCGGCGGACGCTACGATCATGGCGACGAATTATCCGGACGCATGGGCCGACTACAGTATTCCGCTATCGCTTACCACTCCGACAGTCATCAATGTGTCGGGCATCAACACGGCCAACCTCCCAGGTCTCGGCATCGGGACGAACGCGTACAGCGGGCGCGTCTATATTTCTCTGGGACCGGCAAAGCTGCCCTTCACCGTGCAGGCGGCCAATGCGGACGGCCCCAACCCCTTCAGCGGCCCGTCGCAGGACGCGAACGCGGTGGGCGCCCTGTGCCTATACGACTGGTTTGAGTTCTCGATTACGGGCAGCGGCGTTTTGAACGGCAACCCCACCCAGGTCGATCAGTATGCTTTACCGCTCATTGTCACCGCCACCCCGGGAGCCGGCTCCGAGCAGGGCAAGCTCAATTTGAGCCGCACCGCGCTGATGAACAACATCTCCGGATTTCCCGCGCCGCTCAATGAGCCGTTGACGCTGCCGGTGACCGCGCCATCGGCGTATCCGACAGGCACAAACTACCTGCGCGCACTCTCCCCCGATCATATTTCCGGTCTGGGCGGAGGAAGCAGCCAGTTTCAGACCTACTTCGACGCTGTCATTGCGGAGTGGTTCACCAACTGGAGCACGCAGCCTATCGTGGTGACCGACACCGCCACCGGCGCCTACAGCGGGATGAACGTGGGCGGAAGCCTGATCTTCATTCCGGGCAGCTATGCAACCCAGACGGAATGGAACGCGGCCAACGGAACGACGCCGGTGTCCTCGCAGATCAACTTCGGCGCGATCACCACGGCCAACATCTGGCAGTGCAAGGGTTCGCTGGCCTCGGGAGGCACGGCGCAGCAAAATATCGGCAAGCAGATCCTCGCCGCCTTTAACCGTGGGGTGATGAGCTATGCGCTGGATGACAGCAGCTGCCCGGCAGCGACCGCCTTTTATCCATCCGGTGTTCCCAGTAACCTGTGGGCACAGAGCTTTCACATCTGGAACACGAACCAGCTCGCCTATGGATTCGCGTATGACGATGTATGCTCGCAGAACCCAACCTTGCAGACATCGGGCGCTCTGCAAACCCTGAATATCACCCTTGGCGCGATATTCTAACGGAGCGATAACGGAACCGGGCATCGGTCATGCCGATGTCCGGATGCCCACGTGTCCTGTGCGCCGACAAAAACATCTGCGTCGGCATACCGACGCGAAGTGAGCCGAGGAGGGTTTGGTTGAGCCGCAGCGAGGAGTTGATTTTCGTCTCGATCGCTGCCTACCGCGATCCGCAACTGGCGCCCACCGTCCTCGACTGCATTCAGAAGGCCCGCAACCCGGAACGGCTGCGCTTTGGCATCTGCTGGCAGCGAGACGAAAGCGAGCGACTGCCGTTCCGCGAAGACCCCCGGTTTCGCATCCTGGAAGTAGACTGGCGGCACAGCAGGGGTGCGTGCTGGGCACGTGCGGAGATCATGAAGCTCTGGCAGGGAGAGGACTGGTTTCTGCAACTGGACTCCCACTGCCGGTTCGCTGCGGACTGGGATGACCGGCTGCTGCGGGCCGCAGCCGGCACCGGCAGCCGGAAGCCGATACTGAGCACCTACGCGGCCGCATTCACACCCGGAGGCAATGAAGTCCTGGCTGACGCACCGCTGCAAGTTGCATTTCAGGGGTTCACTGCCGACGGTATTCCCCAGTTCAGGCCGCACTGCCTTGCCAAGCATGACCAGTCCGACGGTCCATTGCGTGCCCGGTTT
>JADEYI010001456.1_pt1 | contig 17647 bp, 13 predicted proteins | sample 8542331 | NCBI WGS metagenome assembly JADEYI01 (sample SAMN16510988, study PRJNA670497) | mine drainage metagenome | isolation source: biofilm near Copperflume 1 | place: Germany: Marsberg coppermine Kilianstollen | collected 2018-02 | reverse complement strand
ACCGTATGATGCGGCGCGGCGTTGTAGAGATGGCCTCCTCGCTTGGCTTCGCGCCCGCAGATGAGGCAGCAGCTATAGAGGAGCAGCTTAACCAGGGTGTGGTGAGCGCAGATGGGGTAGGCGAGAGCGCTCTCTAAGGGCGTAGCTCCTCGGTTCAACTATCGCAAGAGTGGAGGTAGTCGCTTTGTGTCTGATATGCTGGTGAAGCTGTATAATCTGCCCGAAGTTGCTCCGCTCCTTGCGCGACTCAAGGCGGAAGGAATAGAGGTACGCCGAGCACACCCTGCCGAAAAGCGCGTTATCGCCGGGTGGGTGGGGCGCTACTTCAGTGAAGAGTGGGCTGCCGGATGCGAAATGAGCCTTGAACAGCGCCCTACGACCTGCTATCTCGCCGTCGAAAAAGGCCCTGCTCCCGAAGTGAGCACGAACGACTATTCTCTACCTGCTGAAAAGCTGCTCGGCTTTGCTTGCTATGATGTTAGCGCCAGAGGGATGTTCGGGCCTGTTGGCGTGCAGGAGGACTGTCGTGGGCGTGGGATTGGTGAAGCTCTATTGCTGGCATGCCTCCATTCCATGCTAGCTGAGGGTTACGCCTATGCCGTTATAGGCTGGGTTGGCCCCACCGAGTTTTACGCCAAAACGGTAGGGGCGACCATTATAGAAGGCTCGGCTCCCGGCATCTATAGAGGACAGCTCGTAGATGCGACATGATATTGACATAACAGACCTGGGAAGTTAGCTCTTGCCTCTTTGGGCACATGATAAGTCAGGCTGCTTCGGTTTGCTTATTTATCTTAGCATCCCTCTTGTAAATGTCTGCTCGGGTTAGAGGCAAGTGTGATGAGCCACCCTTGCTTTGCCTGCTCAACAATGTTTGTATTATCCCCACCCTGCCTGATGCGAAACCGTGCGCTGATCCCGCCATATACATTCTCCATACACGGTAGGTAGGCTCGCCGACCAACTTGACTGCCTCCTCGTGGTGCGCTTCCAGGCGATGCACCCAATGGCGGAGGGTCAGTGCGTAGTGCTCGCGCAGGCTTTCCACATCGCGTGTCTCGAACCCTGCCTTTTCCGCGAAGTTGATGTTCTCGCCAGGCGTAACTAATTCGCCATCAGGGAAAACATAACGCTCAATGAACTCGCCTTCTCGCCATATCTTGCGCGTTGCCCACCCTGTCAGGCTTGGATGCGCAGGAGTGGTCATCACAATGCCGTGGTTCAAGAAAAGCCCGCCGGGCCTGGTCAGCCTGTAAGCCTGGTCAAAGTAGACAGGGAGCTTTGCCTTGCCGACATGCTCAACCATGCCAACGCTTACTACCTTGTCGAAGGCATGGTCGTGGGGCATGTCACGATAGTCTCGCACCTCGACACGGCATTTGTCGCTCAATCCGGCTTCTTTTATCCGCTTGCGTGCCAACTCGGCTTGCGGTGCGCTAAGAGTAATGCCTGTAGCGTCTACACCGTAATGTGCGGCGGCATATATGACCAGGCCGCCCCAGCCGCAGCCTATGTCCAGCAGGCGCTCGCCCGGTTGGAGGCGCAGCTTGCGGCAGATATGCTCCAGCTTTGCGGTTTGGGCGGTATCTATATCTTCCGTGCCCGTCTGGAAGTAAGCGCACGAGTAGACCATGCGCTTATCAAGCCAGAGGGAGTAGAAGTCGTTGCCTACATCATAGTGATAGCGGACAGCCGCTGCGTCGCGCCTCTGCGAGTGCTGCTTGCCGTGAAGATGCGAGGCCCTTTGGCCGGTAGTGACGCTTGTTTCATGCTCGCCGCCGGGAATCTCCAGCAGGGTTGTGGTGAGATGTGCGAGCATAGCCGGTGAGCGGAGGCGGTCGGCTATGCTGTCGGCGAGGGCTGTGGCCGCTTCCATATTGCCCTCTATGTCATAGTCATCGCGCAGGTAGGCCTCGCCCAACGATATCTCAGAAGGGGGCAATAACATCCGCCTGACGGCGCTTGGACGCCGCAACACCAGTGTAAAGAGGGGTGGTTGCGCTTGCGCTGCGCCTGCCGCTTCTGTGGTGCCGTCCCACAGGCGTATGGCGAAACGCCTTTGTGCCGGTGGGCCGAAGAGGTCTCTGAGCACCGATCTGACTGCCTTCGACACCCGGTCGGATTGCGCGCTGCTTGAGCTTTCCCGTCTTCCGAGTAAATGTATGTTTGCCATGCTGGTCTCCTCTTCTAATCACGCTTACTTCCTTAGAAGAGAGGGAGGGTGCAGCCTCACTCATGTCGGGAAATGGCAAAGTGCGGAACGAGGTTGAGCCTGATACCTCCCTCGGTTGGAAGGAGATTGGAATAAATATCTCTCCAGAATATTATATTGCTGCTCGTCAAGAGGGTTCGCAAACGGAGCGCCGACTGTTGCGTATTCCGCTATGGCTCGTATTGAGCGGGCTTTGCGGTTTGCTGTTCCGCTTGGTGGCAATCCGGCGCCACCTTAACCTTAGCGGACTCGCTTCTTTTCGTTGGTAATCGCCACGATACGCACAAACTCGTCTGGATCGAGGGAGGCTCCGCCCACCAGCGCGCCGTCTATCTCAGGTTGAGAGATGAACTCGGCTATATTGCCTGAGTTTACGCTGCCGCCATACTGGATGCGCATCTCAGAGGCTATTTCGCTGCCATGCAGCTCGGCGACTATGCCGCGTATTTCTCCTATAGTATCGTTGGCTCCTGCGCCCGTGGCGGGCCGCCCCGTGCCTATTGCCCATATCGGCTCGTAAGCTATAACGCACTCGCCGAGCTTATTGCTTTGCAAGCCTTCCAGGGCAGAAGTAATCTGCCGCCGGATCACATCCATCGTCTGCCCAGCCTGGTTTTGCTCATCGTTTTCGCCCACGCAGATAATGGGGAGCAGATTATGCGCTAAAGCCGCTTCTACCTTGCGCCGCACGTCGGCATCTGTCTCATGGAAGTATTTGCGACGTTCCGAGTGGCCGAGGATCACATAGTCGCAGATATCCTTGAGCATCAGAGGCGAGATTTCGCCTGTGTAAGCGCCATGCTCTTCCCAGAACATATTCTGCGCTCCAAGAAAGAGGGTAGTGCCATCGAACATATCGGCAAAGCTCTCAAGGGAAATAAAGGGGGGGCAGATAACAATATCTATCCCTTCAATCGAATCCAAATCTTCTATCATCGTGTCCATCAACTCAAATGCGCTCTCAGGCGTGGTGTTCATTTTCCAGTTGGCTGCGACGATTGGCCTTCTCATAGCTATTCTACCGTCTCCGATGCCCAGTCGTATATAGCTTTCTTGACTATTCGCGTCTGCTCACAGGGCCGCGAGCTATACGGTGATAGGCCGCAGGTATAAAGATGGGCTGCATTTCTGAAGAGGAAAAGTACGCCCACCGCGCTCCTCACACACTTTTCGCCCGGCTCTTGATTTACTTCTTGTCGTTGAGGGCTGCGACACCCGGAAGGCTCTTGCCCTCCAGGAACTCCAGGGATGCGCCGCCGCCTGTGGAGATATGGGTTACGCACTCTGCCAGGCCCATCTGCTCTACAGCGGAGACGGAGTCGCCGCCCCCCACGATGGTGGTTGCGCCATTGCGAGTGGCATCGCATACCGCCTGCGCCACCGCGAATGTGCCCTGGGCAAAAGGCGCAACCTCAAAGACGCCCATAGGACCGTTCCATACCACTGTTTTGGCTTGCCTGATAGCCTCGCCATATTCAGCAACGGTTTGTGGACCTATGTCCAGTATACGCCACGCCGTCTGCCCTGCGCTGGCGGGCACGCTATGGGCATCAACGGTACGCCGCTCAGCTTCGGTTGTCACCTCTGTTGCAATCACCACATCCTTAGGTACCAGGAGCGTTACATTTTCCAGATTAGCGCGCCCTATGAGCGCTTCGGCGTCTCTTACCTTGTTGTCTTCTGCAAGCGATTGCCCTATCTGGTAGCCCATTGCTTTTAGGAAGGTGTTTGCCATTCCTCCACCTATGATAAGCGTATTTACCTTGCCTAGTAAGTTGCCCACGACCCCTATTTTGTCCGACACCTTTGCGCCGCCCAGGATAGCTACGAAAGGCCGCTCAGGGTTGTCAAGGGCGGCCCCCATGATCGAAAGCTCGCGCTCCATAAGGAGTCCGGCCACTGCTGGCAGGTACTTAGGCACGCCCGCAGTTGAGGCGTGTGCTCGGTGCGCCGAGCCGAACGCATCATCTACATATATTTGCCCTAAGGAGGCGAGTTCTTGCGCGAAGCCGTTGCTATCAGCTTCTTCTTCGGGGTGAAAGCGCAGGTTTTCGAGGAGCAGCACCTGGCCGGGCTTTAGCCCCAAAGCGGTATTGCGTACCTCCGGCCCCACAGAGTCGTGGGCAAAGAGCACCTGTACGCCGTCGCCAAGCAGTTCTTGCAGGCGCACGGCCACAGGAGCCAGGCTATATTTTGGGTCGGGAGCGCCTTTTGGCCTCCCCAGATGTGACATCAGGATTACAGCCGCGCCGTTCTCCAGCAGGTATTGTATGGTGGGGAGCGACGCCCTGACGCGTGTGTCATCGGTAATGTTGCCATTTGCATCGAGCGGCACGTTGAAGTCCACTCGAACCAACACCCGCTTGTCTGCGACGCTTATGTCGCGCACAGTCATTTTGCTCATGGCTAGCTCTCAATCCGCCGGCGGCGGTTTACACTCCTTTTTCAGCCATAAAGTTTGTAAGGTCGGCGACACGGCAGGCGTAGCCCCATTCGTTGTCATACCAGGCTACCACCTTGATCAGGTTGTCGCCTATCACCATAGTGCTGAGGCCGTCAACAATAGAGGAATGCGGGTCGCCCTTGAAGTCCATGCTCACTAACGGCTCTTCCGTATAGTCGAGAATGTCTACAAGCTCGTTTTCACTGGCCTCAATGAGCGCGCCATTGACCTCCTGCGCGGTCGCCGTTTTGTCTATCTGGGCCACAAAGTCAATGATGGAGACTGTGGGGGTAGGCACGCGCAGAGAGAAGCCGTCGAACTTACCCTTCAACTCAGGAATTACGAGAGCGAGAGCGCGGGCCGCTCCGGTAGTGGTTGGGATGATATTGAGAGCGGCTGCGCGTGCGCGGCGCAGGTCTTTGTGCGGGTAGTCAAGTATTACCTGGTCGTTGGTGTACGAGTGGATGGTGGTCATCAGCCCCTTGGTGATTCCGAATCGGTCCAGGATAACCTTGGCGACGGGGGCAAGGCAGTTGGTCGTGCAAGAAGCGTTGGAGACGATGGTATGCTCACGCGGGTCGTAGCGCTCCTGGTTCACGCCCATTACTATAGTTATATCTTCGCCTTTGGCGGGGGCGGTGATGATTACCTTTTTTGCGCCGCCTTGCAGGTGAGCTTTAGCTTTTTCAGCATCAGTAAATACGCCGGTAGATTCAATAACGATTTGGGCGTCCAGGTCGCCCCAGGGGAGCCTGGCGGGGTCGCGCTCTTTGAAGGCTTTTATCTCCTCGCCATCCACAATAATGGCATCTTCTGTGGCCGACACATCGCCGTCGAAAGGGCCGTAGTTACTGTCGTACATTAGCAAGTGAGCGAGGGTGTTATTATCGGTGAGGTCATTTACCCCAACCACCTGAATTTCATCAGGGTAGTAGTCGCGTAGCGCCTTGAAGACTTGCCGCCCAATGCGACCAAAGCCGTTGATGCCTACCTTCATAACCATTGTGCTTGCTCCCTTCGAACTTCGTTGTTCTACTAACCACCAAGTTTGTCAGCTATGTACCACGCTGTATAGTGTGCTGGGACTCAGCCTTCTCGCTCAGCCATTATTTCTTCGGGTTGCACGCTGCCGTTGTGGTTCGGGACACTCGCCAGCATACCGTTCTGCAGCACGCGTTCCCGGGCTTCCCGGGCCTTGCTGGGGGCGCTGCCTTTGCCGCCTCGGTTCTGATAGAGGCGCATGACGGCGCTGGCGAGCTTGGCGGGATCGTGGCGCAGCGGGTTGTCGTCGCGCACGACGTCAGCCGGTACAAATTCAAGATTGGGATAGCGTGCTGCCTGCGCCGGATCGAGGGTCACTGCCGTTACGTCCCACTCCGGCTTGATATCTTTTACGCCTGAGAGGTTAGAGTTGTAGATCACATAGTCAAAGAGGCCCGGACCGATGTGGTCCTGGAGGGCGCGTATATGGTCAACCACTCCAAAGCCGTCGGTTTCGCCGGGCTGAGTGGCTACATTGCAGACGTAGACTTTTACCGCTGTTCTGTTGGCTTTGACAGCGCGCGCTATGTCTTCCACCAAGAGGGGAGGCATGATGCTGGTGTACAGCGAGCCTGGCCCCAGCACTATTACTTCGGCGCGGTATATCTCTGATAATGCTTCCGGGTAGCCCGGCGCGTGCGCAGGCTTCATAAAAACACGCTTAATGGGCACAGGAGTGCGTGGGATTACCGACTCGCCACGCACAATATCGCCATTTTGCAACTCAGCATAAAGCTCAATATCGGCGAGCGATGAAGGGAGAACATTGCCTTGCACAGCCAGCACGCGAGAAGACTCGCGAATACCTTGCTCGAAGCTGCCCGTAATGCCAGTCATTGCTACCAGGAAAAGGTTGCCGAAAGAGTGCCCCTCAAGCTCACCTGTGCCCTCGAACCTGTACTGAAACAACTCGGACATGAGTGGTTCGACATCGGAGAGGGCGACGAGATTGTTGCGGAAGTCGCCGGGAGGGAGGATACCGAGGTCACGGCGCAGGCGGCCCGACGAGCCGCCGTCGTCTACCACGTTCACCACAGCGGTAATGTTGTCGTTGAGTTCTTTGAGGCCGCGTAGCAAGGTGGGCATGCCTGTCCCACCGCCTATTACGACGATTTTAGGTCCCTCGGCCTTGCGTGCTGCCCTCAGTGGGGCGAGCACCGGCACTTCGAAGGCCCGGCCCATAGCTGAGGCTGTGCGCGCTGCCCTGCTGATTCCCCATGCGCCCCACAGAGCAACTACAATGCCTACCAGGGCGACAAACAGCTCGCGCAGTGGGTGCGGTATAAACTGCAATGTAGCGAAGTAAAGGAAGGTAGTGCCTGTGCCGTCTGTAATGTAGAGGCGATAGAGGTTAGTTATAGCCATCGCGAGGCCGAGGCCGACAATGGCAACGCCCAGAGCGAAGAGCAACGCCCATCGCCTGAAGCCATAACCGCTAGGTAGCCACTTATCCATCCTCAGAGCAGAGTCCTCCCTTGCCAGGTGTGCATGCTATTATAACTGAATAGGCTTATAGGGGCAACGGCCATTTGGGAGTAAGGGCTAGGGACTAGGAATTAGGGCCTGGGGATTAGGGATTAGGGATTAAGGCTGGGAATTAGTGGCTTTCAGCCGGCAAGTCCCTAATCCCTAACCCCTTCGTCAGATGCTTTTCTTACTCTGGCGGCGATTTCTTCGGCGGCAAGGTCGTCGGCGTTCCATGCGCCCAGTGGAATGAGCTTGATCTTCTTCTGTCTGGCGAGTGTATTTATTTGTGCAGGGATGTCGTAGAGGGTGTTGATACCGTCGGCTGGAAAGCTGGCGGGGAGCCAGTATACTGTTTTGCAGCCAGCCTCGATCAGCGCATGGAGAACCTCGGTTGTCGTTGGGCGCTGGCGCAGCCAACCTATTGCCACTCGCGTCTCGTCGAAGCCTATCTTGAGCAGAGCTTGTCTTACTCTGCCCTGAAAATCCTCTTCTTGCTTTTGCCTCTCTATTGACGATTCGGCCTCCGGCATATGTCCTCGGCCAACGAGCAGCAGACCTGTATCTGCAAAGTCGGTATTTACCTGCGGCAGCGCTTCCAGCACCCTGCGCACATATATCTGCGCCAGCAGGTTCGAGTCCCACAGAGGGCCTGCATATTTGATCTGCACTCCATAGGCCTCCGGGCTGAGCCCTTCCAGGAGATCACCCGCGAGAACCGGGTCCGGGGGGTTGGTAACGCGCGCATGCATGACGATGATCTGCCTGGCCCCAGCCTCAACGGCGCGGGTAACTGCTTGCGCGAGGGTAGGCTCATCGTTATAGAAGGCTGCCTGCACCCGGTGGCGGCTATCAAGCCGCGCCTGAACCTTTTGGGCAAGCTGAATGTAGTAGTCTCTGTAAGGGCTCGAACCTATGGCGGTGTATTTGCCTTTGAGGTCGCGCATGTAGAAGGGTCTGAGGAGGATCGGAGGCGCGTCCTTGGGGTCGTCAGCCAGTTCGAGACGCCGGGCGGCGCTTGTAACCGTATACTCTGGAGGTTCGCCTGGGGCTAGCTGTATAACAGCAGTGTATCTATTGTGTACGTTGCGCCCTTCCAGGCTATGTTTGTTTTTGCCTTGTGATAGCACCGAGAAAGTTGTGATCGTGTAGCCGAGCGTGAACGAGAGGATGAGGAGGACCAGTGCGTTGGCGAGGCCAATCTCTGTATCTTCGACGAGCGTTCCTGATGCTATAACCCCTCCGGCGGCGAGCAAAACAGAGAGTCCTAGCATTATAGAAAAGCTGGTTTGTTGCTTGCGCTGGGACATGAGCACAAGGGCCAGCAGACCGCCGCTTGCCAGTCCCATGAACACAATCAACCCGATACTTATGTTCAAGATAGGAGGCAAAGTGTATCTCCAAGCGAGGCTAACAGCCCGACGCTGTTTCGCACATTATAGCATACGCAGAATTGGGGATTGGGGACCAACAACTAACCTCTAATCCTGTGTATGCTATAATGCGAACTATGCGCTCACGTATCTCTTCCACTACTTTGCCCCCGCCGATTGGCGTTAGCGGCTTGCCGAAGATCAGCTACTACGTGCCTATGGTGGCTACCCTGTTGGCTACTATAGTGGTCTTCTTGATGGTTGCTGTGCTTACGCTTGTTGCTCTGGGGAATGCATCTGCGCAGTTAGGCCAGTTTGGTTCTGCTCAGGGTTCAGTTGTGCTGGGGGGCTTTTGTGGCCTCCTGGGTCTGGTCGGAATAGCTTCTACTCTTTACTTTTTCATGGCTGTGGTAAAAGGAGTGCGCGATATAATCACTCCTGTCTACTACACACGAGGTGAGGTAGCCGATAAGAAGACGGTAGGTGGACGTAAGACCGGCAACTGGCTGCGAGTCGTACCGCGCTACACAGGAGCGGATAGAGAGGCGGCCTCAGAGGTGAGCGAGGAGCAAAAGGTCATCTCGGTGGACCGCTCTCGTATAGTGCAGCCCCGCTTTTCCTCAAACTACGATGACCGCTCGAAGGGTAGTGGCAGCGCCAACAAGCCAGGCTCCTACCTGGGTACGTCGCGTATATTGCGCAACTCCGGCCCAGCAGCCGCTAAGGGGAGCAGGCGAAAGAACGACCGCATAGATCGGATAGCGGCTCAGTCATTTGGCCCTGAGGCGTTCAACGCCGCCACAGAGCCGCGCGTAACCTTCAGGATAGAGCCTGTCTCCTTCGAGGTCCTCGAACCGGGAGAAGAGGTGCTAATAGCTCATTCACGCTATTTGCAGCATGTATTTTATGTTGCTCACCTCAAAGATGGCGCTTGGGAGAGCTTTCCAAACAAGGCGCTCATTTAGGGGCGATGAGCTTGGCAATAGCCGTGCCTACTCGGGAGAGGGTTTCGGTTTTTCCGATGATTTCTATGCACTCGAAGAGAGGCGGGGATACGGCGCTGCCGGTGACTGCCACGCGCAATATCATAAAGAGGTCGCCCGCTTTTATACCCAGGTCGGTGGCCAGTTGGCGCATGCCACCTTCCCACATTTCGTGGGTCCAGGGTTCGGGCAAGGCTTCGAGCATTGAGCGCATCTGAATGAGGGCTTCTTTCGCCCCTTGGGGTGTGCCTTTCTTTGGCACTAATATAAGCGCCGGGTAGTCGGTGGGCGGGCCGAAGAGGAAGTATGTCAACTCCATGAACTCGCCCAGGCGGGTAAGGCGGTCTTTGATTACCGGCACCACTCTCCGGGTGCGCTCAGGATCGAGCCCCGCCGGGAGATAGGGCTGCAACCGCTCGTATAGCTCGTCATCGCTGAGCATACGGATATACTTGCCGTTGATGTTGGTCAGCTTCACGAGGTCGAATATAGGGCCGCTAGTGGTGATTCGCTCGAAGGTGAACTCCCGCTGTATGTCGTCAAATGTAAATATCTCAGGGTTCTCGGCATCCCCCGGACCTTTGGGCATGGACCAGCCCATCAGCGCGAGGAAGTTGATCATCGCCTCCGGCAGGTAGCCCTGTTCTCGGTACCACTTGATGGATGTGTGATTCTTTCGCTTGGATATCTTCGAGCGGTCAGAGTTCCGCAGCAGCGGCATATGGGCGAAGTTGGGTAATTCCCAACCAAAATAGCCAAAGAGCAGCACGTGAATAGGCGTGCTGCTGATCCACTCTTCAGCGCGCACAACGTGGCTGATCTTCATAAAGTGGTCGTCTACCACCACCGCAAGATGGTAGGTGGGCAGGCCGTCCGACTTGAGGAGTATCGGATCGTTCAGCACGCGGTTCTCGAAGGTGATCTCGCCGCGTATGAGATCGTTGAAGCTGGTGGTGCCCTCATCAGGCGTTATCATCCGCACCACGTAGGGCATACCTTCGCCCAGGTTGCGCTCGATCTCTGCCTGCGTGAGGCGGCGGCACGTGCGGTCGTAGTGAGGTGGCTCTTTGCGTGCTGCCTGCTCTTTATGCATCTGCTCCAGGCGTTCCTTTGCGCAAAAGCAGCGATAGCCATAGCCCAGCTCGATCAGCTTGTGGGCGTGCTCGACATAGAGGTCGCGGCGCTGAGTCTGCACGTAAGGGCCGTAGTCACCCCCCAGGCCAGGGCCTTCATCGGGCGTTAGCCCCAGCCATTCCAGGCTTCGTATAATCTCGCCGACTGAGCTTTCGTTGTAGCGCGTCTGATCGGTGTCTTCTATACGCAGGATGAACTTCCCGCCGCGATGGTGGGCAAATGCTTTATCAAAGAGCGACATATATGCGGTGCCTACGTGCGGGTCGCCAGTGGGCGAAGGCGCGATACGTAAGCGAACTTCCTCTGACATGATTTGTCCCTTCTAGTGAGTAGGTATTGAAGATCGGTTGACGACGATCGCAACCTACCCATCTGTCGGAGCGTCTGCAAATCCTCCCCGAAGTCGATTGCCCCGTAGTGGACAGGTATCTGGCGACTTGCCGGTAGATGCTGGAACTGAAGCCTGTTCATTTCCGCCAGCCCGCTAGCCTGTGCAAGTGTTAGCTTATCCCTCTGGAAGAGCAGTATCGCAATCTCTTGTAGTAACTCGGTCCCGGACATGCCCGTTGCGTGTAATATCTCATCTGGAATAGCCAAGCTCCTAGCTGCTTTACCTCGTTAACTGGTTTGGTGTAGCCCATGACAGTTGTGTACACCCCAAAAGGGTAGCAAGAAGCTGAGCCATACAACACCATTATACACCGGAATTGCCCAGCCACTCGGCAATATCTGCTGGCATGTTAGCGGTGGGGCCGTACTTGATGGTGCAATCAGGGAGCGAGTTGAGAAAGGCCTGGCCGTAGCGCTTGGATTGCAGGCGGCGGTCTAACACGGCAACCACTCCCCTGTCGCTCTTGCTCCTGATGAGGCGGCCAAAGCCCTGTTTGAACTTGAGGATGGCCTGCGGCACCGAATACTGGTTAAATGGGTCCTCGAAGCCTTCTGAGCGTGCCGCGAATACCGGGTCTGTGGGCACGGCGAACGGCAGCTTGGCTATCACCAGCACGGAGAGTGCATCGCCCACCACATCTATCCCCTCCCAGAAAGAGGATGTGCCCAGCAGCACTGTGCGCGGGTTGCTCTTGAAACGCTCCAGCAACTGTTTGCGCGAGCCATCAATGTTATGCCCCAGCACCATAATGCCAGCCTCCTCTAGAGGGCGCTGGATAGTCCTGTAGGTGGCGCGCACCGCGCTGTGCGATGTGAATAGCACCAAAGCCCGGCCCTCCGAGGCTTTACATAACTCGATAAGCGCCTTCTCCATGTGACGCTGGTAGCCGGGTGCGCCCGGTTCGGGCACATCGGTGGGGAGGTAGACCATCGCCGACTTCTTGTAGTCGAAAGGCGCTGATAGTTGCAGGTCTTCTCCGGTGTGCAGTCCCAGCCGCTCGCGTATATAGGAGAAATCGTTGTCGGTTGAGAGGGTAGCCGAGGTGAGCACCACAGTGCGCTTCGCCGAGAAGAGATACCTGTCGAGCAGGTCGCCCACATGCAGGGGCGCGCACCGCACCGTGATTTCGCCGCCCGCCATGCGGGCCTCAAGCCAGTAGACCGCGCCTTCGTTGGGGTTGGTCATGGCGGCGTTCAAATTCTCTCGCGTTTTATGCACATTGACACAGTGATTACGCATCTCAATTAGAAGGTCGGAATAGGCGGGGATCTCTACACCGTCGGCCACGCGGGGCATGGTGTCCCAATCTACATCACCCAACAAGGTGCTGATACGCTGCAAACTCTCCTCTACTAACTTCATTTGCAGCCCGAGGTTGTCCCATACCACTTCTACCTGGCCCCAGGTATCGTGCCGCCGCACATCTGTCGTTATACGCTGGCGCAGGTCATAGCCCTTCTGCTCCTCTTTGGTCACACCGAGCATCGTGGCAAGGGTGGCGTAAAGGTCAGATGTGGACTCCCGCGCTCGGTCTATCGTTGGCCTCAGCTTAGCAATAATGTCATCAACAGAGATGAGCAATTCGCGGCTCACACCCGGTTTTGCTTTTTTAGGATCAGCGTTCTTAGCGACCTCATGCGCAAGGGCGCCGCGCAACAAGCCGAGGAAGTCGTCAGAGCGCCCTCTCGCCACCGCAGCCCCTGGCGCAGTGCTTATCTCGTCCAGTAGCTTCATCAAATAAGAGCGGTCCACCGAGAAACCGAGAGCGTCGGTGGCTTCCTCTTCGAGATTATGCGCCTCATCAATAATGAGGTGATCGTAGTCAGGGAGAAGGCCGCCACCCATCGCCAGGTCAGAGAGGAGAAGGGCGTGGTTGACCACGAGTATATGTGCGCCGTTTGCTTGCTGGCGCGCCCTGTCGAAGAAGCAAAGCCCCTTCTGTTTCACGCGGCACTCGTAGAGGGGGCAGCCCTCCTCGCTGACGCATATGTGCTTCCAGACATCGTTCTCCTGATTGAGGAGGAGCAGTTCGTTGCGGTCTCCGCTGGCGGTTTCGGGCATCCATATGAGAACCTTCACCATCACTCGTAGCTGCTCCACAGAGGCGGGCGGCGTGCGCCTGAACTGGTACCAGCGGCGCAAGCAGACGTAGTTGCCCTTGCCTTTGAGCAGAGCTGATCGAAAAGAGGGTAGACGTGGCGACTTAGAGTTCCAGGGTTTAGAGTTGCCTTTGCTGCTTGAGCCTTCCAACACTTCATGCAGCAAAGGTAGGTCTTTGGTGAAAAGCTGGTCTTGCAGGTTGATGGTGTTGGTAGATACTACTACGCGCTCGCCCGCGCGGACGGCATAAAGAATGGCGGGTAGGAGATAGCCGACGCTCTTGCCTGTACCAGTGCCCGCCTCAACTATCAGGTGATGGCCTTTGTTGAAGGCGCTGGCTACCGCCTGAGCCATTTCTACTTGCTGGGGACGGTATTCGTACTGCGTGAATGCCTCGGACATCGCCCCGCCAGGCTTCAGGATTGTCTCTATTTCTGTGTGGTCTACCGGGTACTTGCCTTCGTAGCCTGTGCCTTCGGGCGTATAGTCGTGGCCTTCCTCGGGCTGGCGCAGCAGCCCCAGGTCGAGTTCGGCCTCTGTCAGCCCTTTGGAGGCAAGCTGTGACCGTATCGAGGAACCGAGGCCGGAGGAGAATATCTCGCGGGCTTTTTCATGCTCCACCTCCTGGAAAAGGAGGCGCAGAGGCCATTCGCTGCGCGCAGTGGAGCGGCCTATGTCGCTCAGGACTTCCAGGGGAATATCTTCAATGCGGTTGCGCAGCGCCATAAACACCCACATGGTTAGCTCCGCGTCACTAAGAGCGCGATGCACTTTCAGCTTCTCAGGGTCTATGCCCAGCTTTTGGGCGATTGCTCGCAGGTTGTAGACCGCGGCTTCGGGCATGAGCAGAGTGGCTAGCTCGAATGTATCCCACTGCACATTGGTAAGCTTGACCCCTCCATGAGCCAGCATCGCCATGTCCAGCTCTACCGATTGCCCGATGATTGGAGAGTCGCCCACGAAGCGTGCGAGGGCTGGAGCCACCTGGTTCATATGAGGTGCGCGAGCCACATCGTTCCATGTAATGCCTGTAAGTTGGGCTACCTTGTAAGGGATCTGCTGAGAAGGGCGCACAAAGCTCTCCCAACGGTCAACTATATGACCGTCACGGAACTTAACTGCCCCTATTTCGATTACCTCGTCTTTGCCGGGCTGCATACCTGTGGCTTCGAGGTCAAGCGCGATGTAAGTGCGTGTCAGTAGCCTCTCTCCCTCTCAACAAGATTCCTCAGCGGTTCTCCATGTAAATAGCGTCTGAGATTGTCGCAGAAAAGGTCGGTGACGCGCCTGCTATAGTAGGGGTTTGTGCCGGAGACGTGCGGAGTGATCAGCACATTAGGCATATCCCAGAGGGGACTGCTCTCCTGCAGCGGCTCCTCGGCGAAAACATCAAGCGCAGCGCCGCCTATTTCACCCTCTTGTAGCGCCTTTATAAGCGCAGCTTCATCCACCAGCACGCCCCGGCTGATATTGACGAGTACCGCCTCCTTCTTCATTGCCTTGAGTTGCTCTTTGCCGATCATAGCCTGGGTCTTAGGTGTGCTTGGCGCGGCTAACACCACGTAGTCGCTCTGGGAGAGAACGGCGTTCAGATCGGGGTCAGGGTAGAAGCGATCTACAGTTCCATCGCCCGGCTGTTGCTCTTTGATGGAGGCGCGCACCGCCAATGGCTTCATGCCCAGGGCTTTGCAGAGGACGGCTGCCCGCCGCGCGATAGGGCCATACCCAACCAGGGTTACGGTCTTTCCTTGCGCTTCGCCCGCGGTGTAGCGCTGCCAGTTGTTATGCTCCTGGTTGCGTACAGCTTTGTTGAAACCCCGACTAAAAAAGAGGATCATCGCCACAATGTGCTCGGAGATAGGCACTTCATGGATGCCGCTGGCGGTGGTAAGCTTAACATCAGGTCGTTCTATTAAAAGACCTTCGCGCAGCACATGGTCGGAGCCGGCGCTGGCTAGCTGCACCCAGTCCAGCTTGGGCGTTTGTCGTATCCACTCTCTGGGGAGCCCCATGCCGAAGATGATCTGTGTTCGCGCAAGAGCCTCGCTGAGGGCCGCGTCATCTAGCTTACGCCAGTCGCCAGGGTTATCAGATTTGGCTTGCGCGCTCCTAGCGTTGTTGAGCGCGATGATCTCCAGACGGCTATCTACGGCTCTTATCCGGTTCAGATATTCAGGTAAGAGAAAATAGTTTATGAGAACGCTAATAGTGTGTGAGGTAGAAGGCTGGTCTCTAGCGTCCTCTGTGGAGTGGTTATCTGCTGTATTGGGGTGGCGGGCCATTATGGAGGCGGCTGCCTTTCTAGCGCTGCGCGTAGGCATGCAACAACTCCTGATTCGTGATGAGGGGCCCAGTGCATGCGCCGCTTATTTTACACTAAAGGGTGAGGAGTGCGCAACTCGGCGGCGCTACGTTAAGTGTTCAGAGTAGGGGCAGAACAATCTTCAAGAGGTATCCTGCGGGGGTGCGCCCTCACCCCCAACCCCCTCTCCCATGTGAGGGAGAGGGGGCTTGCTTCCTGGTGAGTATCAAGGGACACCCCTGCAACCCCGTCAGGGGCATAGCCCCTGCACCCCAACTCTGAACACCTACGGCGCTACTCGCCTCGCTCGTTTTTTGTGTAGAGATATGGCGTTTGGATCCACTCGTAGCTGAATAGCTCGGTATCCTTGAAAAAGCGCGGTACTTCGGCGGAGGCTGTTTCTACAGAGTCGGAGGCGTGTACCAGGTTGGCCTGGATGCTCATTCCCAGATCACCACGTATGGTGCCGGGGTCCGCTTCCCAAGACTTGGTTACGCCGCAAAGCCTGCGAACCGTTTCCACGCACTTTACTCCTTCCCAGCAGAGCGCGATTACAGGAGCCAGCATCATAAACTTCTTGATTTCTCCGAAGAAAGGGAGATGGCTAAGGTGAGAATAGTGCTCATCGAGCAGGGCGTCATCTAGCCGCATCATCTTCATACCCACCAGCTTCAGCCCCTTGCGCTCGAAGCGGGTGACGATTTCTCCAAGTAGCCCCCGCTGCAGAGCATCAGGCTTCAGCAGCACCAGTGTTCTTTCCATATTTATCTCCTGGATGTTAGTTTCAGGTACAGTCGGCGCGAATTATAACATAGCAGGAGTGCAGTGCCCAGCTAAAGACCCGCAAACTTTCAACCCAGCAGCCTCTGTGGTAAACTGAGCTATAACGTTAGCGTTAGCATGAGCTCTACACGTAACGTAAGGGCTTATTTCTGGAGCGGCAGAGTGAATATGCGTGTAGCTTTAGCGCAGATATGCTGTGAGAAAGGCGATTGGGGCAGCAACCTTGCGCAGGCCGAACGGCTCATGTCAGAGGCTAGCGCTGCCGGGTGCGATGTCATAGTATTCCCGGAGATGGGACTGTCGGGCTACTGCCATCCTGAGTGGTATCCAGAGGCCGTCCAATCATTGGCCTCCCCCCTTGTGCAGCGTTTTGTGGAAGCGACGGTGCGCTACGGCATTGCTGCTTCAGGAGGATTTATCGAGACTAATCCTGACGGTAAGCCATTCATTACCCAACTGCTGGCGCAGAACGGGCACGTCGTGGGAGTGTACCGCAAGGTGAATGTTGTCGAGGAAGAGGCAGAGCTTTTCTCACCTGGCGGCGCGACGCCTTCCTTTGTGCTATCTCTGCAAGGCGGCGGCCTGCAGTGCGCACTCGCCGTATGCGCCGACAGCGATAGGCCTGACCTTTTCAGAGCCTTCGCGGAGAAGGGCGCGCGCGTGGTTTTCCACTCGTCGGCGCCCGGGCTTTATGGTCGCCGCACTGACAAGGCGTCATGGCATGCGGGCTATGAATGGTACAAATCGCATTTGGCTGAACGGTTGCCCCACTATGCTCGTGACAACAAGCTCTTCATTGCAGTTGCCACACAGACGGGGGTTACCGCCGACGAAGATTTCCCCGGCGGCTCGTTCGTCTTTGCCCCCAACGGTAGCTGCATAGCTTCGACGGATGGCCCCGGTGAGACTTTGCTGGTTTGTGATCTTGCTCTCAAGGAGTGAAAAGAGGTAAGTGTTCAGATTAGGGGTAGAGCAGAGCAGGGCACTAGCATTGTACAAGGGCAAGGCCCACCCCCTAACCCCCTCCCACACGTGGGATGGGGAACTCTTATCAGGAGAGATTAGGGGACACCCCTAATACCCCGTCAGGGGATACTCCCCTGCACCCCAACTCTGAACGCTTACGGTTTCATAGGGAAATTATACCGCACCCGCTACTCCTCACGCGAAACAAATGGGACTGCCTCTCTAGCTTGTGGCTCTCATTTTCATTGTTGAGATAGCGGTCTTAGGGTATGGTTTACTCTGAAAACGCACACGTAGAAGCCAGCCTAAAGGCGCTTGCTATTCGGCAGTATACTCTGGAAAGAACCAGTAGCGAGCGCTGCTTTGTGGGTCTTGCAGGTACCAGCGCAGCGGGTCGCCCAGGCTGGGTGAAGACAAATAGCTGGGAAGCTCTGCTGGGGAGACGAAGCTGAGTT
>JADEYI010001455.1_pt1 | contig 17672 bp, 15 predicted proteins | sample 8542331 | NCBI WGS metagenome assembly JADEYI01 (sample SAMN16510988, study PRJNA670497) | mine drainage metagenome | isolation source: biofilm near Copperflume 1 | place: Germany: Marsberg coppermine Kilianstollen | collected 2018-02 | reverse complement strand
GGTCACCACGGTCCGCAACCGGCCGCCCGACCGCACCACGAAGATCGCCGTCGGCGTCGTCATCGCCTCACTCCGATCCAGGAGAACCAGCGCCATGTCTCACGCGCCGCGCGCTACGGACCGCGCTCGAGCGCCTCCCGCGCCAGCCGCACCATGCGCCGCTCGTCCCTGAACGCGAGCATGCGCTCCGCCTCGCCGATCTCCACCCAGCGCGCCTCCCGCACCTCGTGGTCGTGGTCGTCCGTCGAGCCGCCGAGATAGCGCAACAGGAAGAACTCCACGAACTTGTGCACGCGCGCCGGCTCCGGGTCGTACGTGGACGTGTACCAGTACTCGATGCGGTCGAGCGGGCGGACGACCTCGGCATCGACGCCGGCCTCCTCTCGCACCTCGCGGACGGCCGCGCGCTCTGGCCCTTCCCCGGTCTCGATCCAGCCCTTTGGCAGTTGCCAGCGGTCTTCGTGGGTGCGGATCAGTGCCACCTCGCAGGCGCCGCCGCTCTGACGGAAGACGACGCCCCCTGCCGAGCTCTCAGTCCGCGTGTCCACGCCGCCGCCGGGCGCCCGCCCCGTTGTCCTTCCTGCGCCGGGCGCCGTCCGGGCTCGCGGTCGCCGGCGCCATCAGCTCGCGCTGCGCCGCGCGGTTCACCTCGACCGCGCGCCGCGTCATCGCCTCGAGGCAGTCCGTGACCTTGCGGAAGAGGGTGCCGTCGGTGTACGTGCCGTTCTTCCGCGGCCTGCCGGCCGCGATGCCCGTCAGCAGCTCGATCCCCTGCTCGATCGTCGCGACCGCGTACACGTGGAACTGGCCGTCCTTGATCGCCTCGACGACGTCCGGCTTGAGCATCAGATTGCGCACGTTGTCCTTCGGGATGATGACGCCCTGGTCCCCCGTCAGTCCGCGCGCCTTGCACACGGCGTAAAACCCCTCGATCTTTTCGTTCACGCCGCCGATCGCCTGGATCTCGCCGAGCTGGTTCACCGAGCCCGTGACGGCGAGGTCCTGCCGGAGCGGGACGTCGGTGATGGCTGACAGCAGCGCGTACAGCTCCGTCGACGATGCGCTGTCCCCGTCGACCTCGTCGTACACCTGCTCGAATGTCAGGCTCGCCGCGAACGAGAGCGGCTGCCGGTGGGCGAACTTGCCGTTGAGGTAGCCCGTGATGATGAGGAAGCCCTTGCTGTGCGACGAGCCGCTCTGCCCGATCTCCCGCTCGAGGTTGATCACCTGCCCGCGGCCGAGGCTGACCCGCGCCGTGATGCGCGACGGCCGCCCGAACGCGTAATCGCCGAGGTCGTACACCGACAGCCCGTTCACCTGCCCGGCCACGGCGCCGGTCACGTCGACCTTCAGCGTGCCGTTGTTGATGAACTCCTGGATGCGTTCCTCGATCAGGCTCGACCGGTAGACCTTCTCCTCGATCGCCTTTTCGACGTGGTCGCACGTCACCGTGGCGCTGCCCGCGCTGCACGCCCAGTAGTCCGCTTCAACGAGCAGGTCGACCACCTCCATCATGCGCAGCGACAGCTTGTCCTGGTCCGACACCATGCGCGAGCTGTGCTCGACCACCCGCGCCACACCGCCGCGGTCGAAGGGCCGCATCCCCTTCTCCTTTGCCTGGCGGGCGATGAAACGCGCATACAGCTCGACGTGGCCGTTGACACGTTCCACGTCCGTCGCGAAGTCGGCCTTCACCTTGAAGAGCTTGCGGAAGTCGTCGTCGGCCGTCTGCAGGATCTGGAAGACGCGCGGCGTCCCCATCATCGCCACTTTAACGTCGAGCGGGATCGGCTCCGGCGTCAGCGTCGCCGCCGGCAACATGCTGAGTTGCTCGCCGATGTTCTCGATGCGCACCTGCTTCGTGCGCAGCGCCCGCTTGAGCGTCTGCCAGACCAGCGGTTGGGACAGCGCGTCCAGCGCGTCGATCGCCAGGAAGCCGCCGTTCGCGCGGTGCAGCGCACCCGGCTTGATCATCGTGTGATCGGTCACCATCGACCCCAGGCTCGACCGGTAATCGACGCGGCCGAAGAGCTGGTAATACGAAGGGTTGTCCTCGAACACGAACGGCGCCGTGGTCGCACCCTCGTGCGTCACGACGACGTTCACCCGGTAGCGGTCGAAGGCGACCTCGCGCTGGGCCGCCGCGAGCAGCGGGATCATCGCCTGTTGCGGCGCGTCTTCCGCGCCGCGGAACGCGTCGATGTGCTCGATCATGTCGGCGCCGACCTGGTCGATGTAGGCAACGACCTCCGGCTCCTCGGCGTACTCGTGCTTCATCTCCTCGAGCGGCGGCGTGGCGATGAGTTTCATCACCTGCATGTCCAGCTCCCCCTGGAGCTGCGCGGCGCTACGGTCGAGCCGGCGCATCTGCGGCGTCATCTGCGCGACGATCGATTCCAGCTCCGCCGTCCGTTCCTGGATCTTGCGCTTGTGTTCGTCGGTGAGGAGGTCGTACTGCTCCTTCGTCAGCGGCTTGCCGTCGACGACCGGCAGCGTCGTGACGCCCATCGGCGTCACGTTCACCACCAGTTCGCGCGCCTCCGCTTCTTTCTGCAGTGTCTCGAACAGACGCTCGCGCTCGCGCTGCATCTCGCGGTTGATCTGGTCGCGGCGCTGCGCGTACTCGTCGCTCTCGAACGCCTTCGGCACCTCGCGCCGGACGAGCGCCACAAGCTCATCGATGTCGTGGCTGAGCCTGTGTCCAAGGCCGGCCGGCAGGCTCAGCGCGCGCGGCCGCGCCGGCTCCCTGAAATTGAAGACGTAACACCAGTCGCGCGCCGGTGGCCGGGTCGCCGCCACGCGTTCGATCTGCGTCCGGAGCTCGGTGGAGCGCCCGGTGCCGGGCGGCCCGGCGATGAACAGGTTGTAGCCCGCCGCCTCGATGCTGAGCCCGAAGTCCATCGCGCTCACCGCGCGGTCCTGCCCCACCGTGCCCTCGAGCGGGCGGAGGTCATCGGTCGTCTTGAACCGGAAGATGTTCGGGTTGCAGGCGCGGCGAAGCTGCTTCACCGGCACGCGGAGCGACCTGGCGGTCCTGTCGGTCATGGCGCGATCCTCCCGCTCACCCGTCCATGCTAACCGAGGCGCGCCTCGTGCGATATCCAACCGCGCCGTGCGCGCGGCGTGGCGCGCCCGCTAGTATGGCCGCGTGATACCCGCGCCATGCGCCGCTTGAAGGCCGCCCGCATCGACCGCACGCCGAAGGCGATCGCCGGAGGCCCCGGGCGCGGGCTCGCCGGCGCGCTGGCTGCGCTGCGGGTCCCGCCGTATGCCGCCCGCATCGAGATCGCCGTCGTCGTCGCGATCACGGTCCTCGCGGCGGTGCTGCGCCTGTGGCACCTCGGCACGGTGCCGCTCGGGCTGCACGGCGACGAGGCGTGGACCGGGCTGGACGCCCGGCGCGTGCTGCGCGAGGGCTGGATCGGCCCGTACGTGCCCAGCGCCCTCGGCCAGCCTGCCGGTCCCCTCTACTTCACGGCTCTGCTGTTCAAGTTCCTTCCGCAGACGACGTTCACGCTCCGCTTCTCGATGGCGGTCTTCGGCATCGCGACGATCCCGCTCACGTACGCCGCCTTCCGCACGATGTTCGACCGCACGGTGGGCGTCTTCGCGGCCCTGCTGCTGGCGGTGATGACCTGGCACCTGCACCTGACGCGCACCGGCTTCATGGTCGGCGCCTGGCCGTTCGTCGAGGTGGCGACGCTGTGGGCGCTCTTCGCGGGTCTGCGCCGCCGCAGCGTGCTACTGCTCGCCCTCGCGGGCGCGCTCACCGGGCTCGGCATCTACACCTACAACGCCTACCTGCTCTTCGTGCCGGTCGTCGCCGTCGCGCTGCTCTGGGCGTTGTTGGACGCACCGTCGCGCCGCGACGCCGTGCGGCTCGCCGCGGGCGGCGGCGCGCTCGCCGCGGGCGCGTTGCTGGTCGCCATGCCGATGCTGATGTACATCAACGCGCACGGCGCGGCCTACCGCGCGCACGAGCGTGATGTCGGCGTCACGTACACCGCGGAGTGGCGCGCCGCCGGCATTGGCGGCAAGGCCGGCATCCTGCGCGACCGCTTCGACGAGTGGCTGGGGGGCCTCGTCCGCGGCGGCCGGCCGGACTTCGGCGATGGCCTCGCCGCGCCCGGCCATCCCGTCGTCGATGGGCTGACGGCAACGCTCGCGCTCTTCGGACTGGGGTTCGCGCTCTGGCGCTGGCGACGGACCGAGTACGCAGCCGTCCTGGCGGCGGCCGTCGTCCTGCCCTTCGGCGCGCTCCTGACGACCGGCGACGGCCTCTTTCGGCGCACCTTCGGGCTGGCGCCGTTCGTTGCGCTGCTGGCAGCCCTGCCGCTGGCCTTCGCCTGGCAGCGCGCCACCGCCCGCCGCGACCTGCGGGGCTACGCCGCGATGGGATTGATCGCCGTGCTCGTCGCCGTAACGGCCGTCGCGAACGTGCGCGATTACTTCGGAGCGGCGCAGGCGACCGGGGTGATGCGTTACACGTACCCCTACCAGGACGACGTGGCCTCCCACTACATCGCCGGCCTGCCGAAGGGCACGATGGTGTATTTCTACAGCGACCGTTGGAGCTTCGGCTACGAGACGCGCCGCTTCATCGCCCCGGACGCGACGGGCGTCGACCGCTCGCGCCAGTTCGGCGGCGTGCCGAAGAGTCAGCCGTTGAACTTCGATGCGCGGCGCGGGCGGAACGTCGCGTTCGTGTTCCTGGGGGACTATCTGGGTGATGCCGCCACCGTGGCCGCGCGCTACCCAGGCGGCACCCTCACCGTGGGCCGGCGCGGCGCCGAGGTCACGTTCCGCGCCTACTTCCTCCCGGCGCGATAAGCGGCCGCGTCTGGAAGGTGGAAGATGGAAGGTGAAGGCGCGGGACGATGTGGGGACGGCACGTATCGGGCGAGCGGCGTGCAACCCGCGCGGGCCGAAAAGCCCGCGCGACGAGGGGGCGCGATTTTCATCGGCGGGGGTGGCGCCGCCGCGCCATGACGAACTGCTACGAGCTGGCGGGCTCGTCGCGCATGCGCAGCCGCGGGTCGTCGCCAGCGTCTGGCGCCGGCTGGCGCGCCGCACGCTTGCCGCCGCCCGCCGTTGGCAGCGAGAACGTGAACACCGTGCCGCCACCTTCGCGCGGCTCCACGCGGATCTCGCCGCCGTGTGCCCGCACGATCTCGCGCGCGATCGCGAGGCCCAGGCCGCTGCCCGACCCGGACGTCTCCGTGCTGCTCCGGTAGAAGCGGTCGAACACGTGCGGCAGGTCGTCCGCCGGGATGCCGCTGCCGTTGTCCGCGACGTAGAGATCAACCGTGCCGCCGCGCGCCGGCCGCACACCGGCCTCGATCCGCCCGCCCGCGACCGTGTGACGGAAGGCGTTGTCGACCAGGTTGCCCAGCACCTGCTCGATGCGGTCGAAGTCGGCGACCACCGTCACGTCGGCCGCCGGCGGCTCGATCGCGAGCGCGACGCCGGAATCCGCCGCGCGGATCGCGAACACGTCGCGGATCTGCGACAGCAGCTCGCTCACCCGTAGCTCCGCGAGCGCCATGCGCTGCTGCCCGGACTCGATGCGCGTCAGGTCAAGCAGCTCCTCCACCATGTGGAGCACCCGCCGCGACTCGATGTCGATCACGCGCGCGGCGCGGACACGCTCCTCCGGCGTGTCGAGCGTGCCGTCGGTCATCGCTTGCGCAAAGCCACGGATCGACGTCAGCGGCGTCTTCAGCTCGTGCGAGACGTTCGCCAGGAACTGACGCAGCGTGCGCTGCGACGCCTGCACCGAGTCCGCCATCGCGTTCACATCGTCCGCCAGCGCGCGCACCTCGCTCGGGCCGGAGACCGGCACCCGCTCCCTGTACCGCCCGCCGGCGACGGCGCGGATGCCCGTCGTCACGCGGCCCAGCGGGCGGTAGAGCGAGGCCCACAGCACGATGCCCACCAGCGTCGCCGCGCCGAGGCCGACGAGCCCGGCGAAGAGCAGCCGCGGCGCCACGTCGCGGAAGATCGCGCCGGGCGTCGCTTCCGGCGCCGCCACCACGATCTCGCTGACGCCCGTCGCCGCCAGGCGCACGACTCGCGGCATCGGCACGGTCACGTACAGGATGTGCCGGCCGTCGCTGGTCCTCCGCTTCTGCTCGGGCAGCGTGCGGAAGTTCGGGCCCCGGGCCGGCGGCGGCAGCACGTCGAAGCGCTCGTTGAGCAGGCCCGTGTCCGTCGTGCTCTCCGGGATCACGCGCCCGTGCTGGTCGATCAGCAGCACCGCCACGCGCGAGTCGCGCTGCTGCGCGTTGAGGTAGGCGATGAGGTCGTTGCGCAGCTTCTGGCCGCCGTTCGCCGTCTCGCCCGGCGCGAACAGCGTCAGGTTGTAGTAGATCGGCGCCGCGACCTCGCGGAGCGTGCTGGCCGTCAACTGGTCGCGGTAGCCCCCGAGCCGCGCGAACAGCGCGAGGCCCGCCGCGAAGAGCGTGATGAACACGATCAGGACGAACGAAGCGATGATGCGGGATCGGAGGCTCTTGAACACGCGCTGGCTCTACCGCGCCGGCGTTTCCACCAGCTTATACCCCACGCTGCGCACCGTGACGATGCTCAGCCCGCTTCCCGCGAGCCGTGCGCGCACATGTTGGACGTGCACGTCGACGGTGCGCGTCTCACCGTAGAAATTGTAACCCCACACCCGGTCCAGCAACTGCTCGCGCGTCAGCACGATCCCGGCGTTCTCGGCGAGCATCGCTAGCAGGTCGAACTCCTTCGTCCGCAGCGTCACCTCGTGTTCCGCCACCTTCACCTCGCGCCGCTGCTTGTCCACCGTCAGCGCGCCGAGGCGGATCACCGGCCTCGCGTTGCGCCCGGGCGACCCCTCGGACCGCCGCAGGATCGCCTTGACGCGCGCCACCAGCTCCCGCGGGTTGAACGGCTTCGTCAGGTAGTCGTCGGCCCCGAGCTCGAGCCCGACGATCTTGTCGACGTCCTCGTTGCGCGCCGTGAGCATGATGATCGGCACGTCGCTCTGCTGGCGCACCTCCTTGCAGACCTCGTAGCCGCTCTTGCCCGGGAGCATGAGGTCGAGCACCACCAGCACCGGCTTCACCTGCCGTACCTTCTCGGCCGCGCTCGTGCCGTCCACCGCGCACTCGACATCGAACCCCTCTTTGCCCAGGTAGATCGAAGCCAGCTCGCGGATGTGCTCGTCGTCGTCCACCACTACGATCTTGCCGCCTGCGGTCATCTGCCCCTCCGGACGCAGCTCGACGCCCACATCAGTATCGTCGCAGGCCGGCGCACCGTCCTTGTATCAAGTGTGTAAAACGCGCGGAAATTCACCGCAAAGCCTGGCATCCGGCCCTGCCGCCCCGATGGCCGGCGCGATAGCGTGCAGGGACGACCGCGCTGCGGTCCCCGCCGCCTGCGGCCCCGTCCCGCAGGAAGTACGGGGGTCTGCTGATGGCACACCTGCCCGGCGCGGAGCATGATGGCGCAATGATGGACCAGGTACGCACCCCCACACCCCGACGGAAGCCCGCGCCGCGACCGGCGCGCATCGCGGAGCTGCGTACGCAGCTTGACGCGCGTGACGAGACGATCCGCCTGCTCAATGAGGCGCTCTCGCGGGCGCTCGAAGAGCTCGATCGCAGCGGCGACCTCGCCGCCTAGCGTAGTGCTTCTAGCGCTTCTTTACCGTGGCGGCTCGCCGGGAGGCCTCTCCCGCAGCGAAAGGCCGTCACACGCGGCGCTGTACCGCGTCGGTCCGGCTTCGCCGGACGCACAGCCGAGGGCGGCTGTGCTCCACGCTTCGCGTCGCGTTCACTAACGCAAATTCGGACGCATACACTAGCCCGCGACCGGGACGAAGCGCCCGTTCGTCACGCGGTACAGCACCAGCCCGGCCTGCGCGGCGGTATCCCCTGTGCGGTCGCCCCGCGCGTCGAAGGCGATCGCCCCTGTCAGCCCGAGTGTCTTCGTGGCGCGCAGCGCCGCCGCGAGCTTCGCGCGGTCGATGCGCAGCGACCCGTCGCTGCCCGGCGTCGCCACCGCGTTGATCGCCGCGAGCAGCACGCTGGCGGCGTCGTACGACTCCAGCACGAACGCGCTGGCTGGCACGCGCTGGAACGCGTCCCGGAACTTCGCGATGAACTGTTCGTCGGGCTGCGACCCGCCCGAGACGATCGACCCCTCCGCCGCCGCGCCGGCCGCCTGCACGTAGTCGCGCACGCTCAGCGCGCCGTCCGGCGCCATAAACGTCCCGGCGTACTGCTGGGTGCGTAGCTCCTTCACCAGCAGCGCCGCCTCCGGGTTCAGCCCTTCGAACACCACGATGTCCGGCTTCGCGCTCGTGGTGCGCCTGGCGATCGCGCTGAAGTCCACCGTCCCGCGCGTGATCCGCTCGCGCGACATCACGGTCCCGCCCAGTGACTCGAACGTCCGGGCGAACGCGTCCGCGAGCCCCTTGCCGTACGGCTCGCCGTCATCGATCACCACCGCTCGTGCGGCCTTCAGGTCGGCGCGCGCGTACCGCGCCTGGACGTCCGCCTGCCGGTCGTCGCGCCAAGCCATGCGGAAGAAGTACTGCTCGCCCTGCTGCGACAGCTCGACGCGCGTCGCCGACGGGGAGATGTGGACCATGTGCGCCGCTTCGTACAGCCGGTCCGCCGCCTGCGCGCCCGTCGTGCACATCGGCCCGATCACGCCGGCGACCGCCGGATCGGCGATGAAGGCGCGCGCCACCGCCACCGCTTTCTCCGGATCCGTGCAGCCGTCGTCCTTGCGCACCGCGCTCACCGGGTGTCCCTGCACGCTGGCGCCGCGCTCCGTGATCGCCAGGCTGGCGGCATCGGCGATGTCCTGCCCGATGCTCTGCTGGTCGCCGGTCAGCGCGACGGAGATCCCGATCGTGATCGGCGTGCCCGCCGGTATGACGATGTCCGGCTCCGGCGTGGTCTCCGGGCTCGGATTCGCCGCCGGCGCGCCGCGGCCGGGACCACCGCAGGCCGCGAGGGTCAGCGCGATGACGAGGAGGATGGGGGCAAGGCGACGTCGCATCCAGGCAATCCAGGGAGCGCGCGTCTGCGCCCCAACGGTGCGTCCGGGGTATTATCCGCGTGCGGCGCCGCTGCCGCCAACGCCGCACAACGGGAAACATCTATGACGATCGAGAAAGCCTTCGCCATCAAGGCGAGCGCACACGACATCTACGCCGCGCTCGAACGCGACATCGCGACCGCCTCCGGGGATGACAGTGGGTTCGAGGTGCTGCGCCGGGAGCCGGACCGCGAGATCGAGCTGAGCGTCACCATCGGCGGTATCCCGTGCTGGCTGACGTATCGCCTCGACCCCCGCGCCGACCATACGGAGGTCGTCGCGCTGCTCACGCCATTCGGGTTCAAGTACGCGTTCTTCCACATCATCACGCTCGGCCTGCGCAACCAGGGGTTCGAGGTTGCGCTGGTCCAGGGTCTCGCGAACCTCAAGCAGGCCGTCGAAGAGCCCGATGCACGGGATCCGGACAGCGCGCAGGGATGAAGGCGAGGCTTGGCAGGGCGGAGATGAAGCTCCGCAGCTACGTTTTCAAGCTAGACGCCGGCCCGCGCGCTGCGCGCGAGCACGCGCAGCAGCAAGAGCAGCACCGCCGCTGCCGCGACGAGAATCACGGACAGCGCGATCGGCACGTCGATCGACTTGCCAGAGTCGAAGGCGTTGATGATCGCCAGCGGCATCGTCCGGGTGCGGCCCTCGAAGTTGCCGGCGAAGATCAGCGTCGCCCCCAGCTCGCTGAGCGCGCGCGCCCAGCAGAGGATCGCCCCCGCCACCAGCGACGGCCAGGCGAGCGGCAGCGTCACCCGGAAGAACGTGCGCAGCGGTGAGGCGCCCAGGGTCGACGCGACCCCCTCGTACACCGGCTCGACGCTCTCGAACCCCGCCTTCGCGGTGCGGATGTAGAAGGGCGCCGAGACGAAGAGCTGCGCCAACACGACCGCCGTCGTCGTGAACGCGATGTCGATCCCCCAGCGGTCGAGCACCTGTCCGACGACCCCGCGCCGGCCGAGCGCGACGAGGAGCGCGACGCCCGCCACGGTCGGCGGCAGCACGATCGGCAGGTCGATCAGCAGGTCGAGCGCCATCTTGCCGCGGAACTCGCGCCGCGCCAGGAGGTACGCCAGCGGCGTCCCCGCCAGCAGCACCGCGATGAGCACGATCGTGCTCGTGATCGCGCTCAGCCGCAGCGCGTCGAGCGCGGTCGATGACGTGACATTCGCCGCCAGCTCGCCGCTCGATCCGGCGCGCCAGGCGAGCGCGGCGATGGGCACGACGAGAAAGGCGACGAACAGCAGCGCCGGCGGACCAAACAGCCAGCCCAGCCCCGGGCGCGCGCCCGGGCGCGGCGTCGTCGCGGTGCGCGTCGCGGCGGTCATTACTGTGATGAAGCCACCGGCGTGAAGCCGTTCAGGGCGAGGATCGCCTGCCCGTTGGGTGAGAGCAGGAAATCGATGAACGCCTGCGCCGCGTCCGGCCGCTTCGCCTCCTTCGTGATCGCGACGGGGTAGTCAGCGATCACATTGTACGCGTCCGGGATCGCCACCTTGTACAGGTCCGGCGCGATCGCCTGCGTCACGTCCGACGTGTAGACGATGCCGGCGTCCGCCTCGCCCAACTGCACCTTCGCCACCACCGCCTTCACGTCCGCCTCGTTCGACACGACGTTCGCCAGCGCGCGCCGTGCGAAGTCGCGGCCGAACGCGGGGTCCGCGGCCATCTTCGCGAGCGCCTGGCGTGCGTATGTGCCCACGGGCACGCCGTCCGCCGCGAGCACGAGCTTGACGCCGGGCCGGGCGAGGTCCGCCGGCGCCTGGATGTTCGCCGGGTTTGTCTTCGGGACGATGATCGTCAGCCGGTTCCGCACGAAGGCGACGCCGGCGTCGCGCACCACCCCGGCCTTGAGCGCCTCCTGCATGTTTGCGGTGTCGGCCGTCGCCAGCACGTCGGCGCGCGCCCCCTGCGCGAGCTGTGTGCGCAGCGTCGGGCTGCCGGCGAAGTTGAAGGTGACGTGGACGCCCGGGTGCGCTTCCTGGAACGCCGTCGCCTCGGCATGGAACGCATCGGTAAGCGACGCCGCGGCGAAGACGGTCAGCGTGCCTGAGCGCAGGCCCGCACCGGGCGTGCCCGCCCCCCCGGACCGCGCCTTGCCGCCGCACGCGCCGGCGACGATGCTTGTCCCGGCCGCCAGCAGGGCGACGGCGAGCGTCAGACGTCCGAGACGCGACATGTGCCATCCCTTCCGGGGCCGGGTTCCCGCCGATCCTAGCGCGCCAGCCCGTGTCCGCGCATGGGCCGGACGGCCCGGTCGTGTGGCCCGGCGCACCGCGCTCACGGCTGGAAGTCGAATGAGCCGCCGTCTCCTCGCGATGCGCCGGCGCCGATGCCCGAACGCGCGTTACCGCGCGCTCCGCCGCTCCAACTCCATCCGCACGTAGGGGTTCCGCTGCCGCTCGTGGCCGATCGTCGTCTGGTCCATGTGCCCGGGGAGCACGACCGTGTCGTCCGGCAGCGCCAGCAGGCGGTCGACGATGCTGCGCATCTCCTCGTCGTAGTCGCCGCCCGGCAGGTCCGTGCGCCCGATCGAGCCGGCGAAGAGGGTGTCGCCCGCGAAGAGCACGCCGTTGGCGTAGAAGCAGACGCTGCCCGCCGTGTGCCCCGGCGTGTGGATCACCCGGAGCTTCAGCCCGTCGATGTCGATGTCGTCGCCATCGGCGAGCAGGGCATCCGGCGGCGGCGGGTTCGCGATCTCCGCGCCCATCCAGCGCCGCGCCGATTCCGCCGTCGTCCGGACTAACTCGACGTCGCCGGAGTGCAGGAGGAACTTCGCCCCGGTCGCCTCCCGGACGCCGTCCACCCCAAGCACGTGGTCGATGTGCCCGTGCGAGTTGGCGATGAACTTAATGGAGACGCCCATGTCCCGCGCCATCGCCAGGACCTCGCCGGGCTCGTCCCCCGGGTCGACGCAGACGGCCTCCCCGCTGCGCCGGTTGCCGATCACCCAGCAGTTCTCCTGGAACGCCCCGACGACGATGCCCCGGATCACCAGCTCCTGGACGCCAGACTCAGTCTCCATTCCAGGAGTGTACGCAGTCTTCCGCCGTGGCACGAGATCCGTCCCGGCGCGGCGCGCGTACTGTATCGCGCGATCCCCCTGTTGGGGAGCGCTGCGTGGACGATATTTGAACGGGCCGATCCTTGCCTTGTCATGGCCGGATCGAGGCTCTACAATCACCCGATATTCAGCACGCACCCCGCCATTCCGAGGACTTATGACCTATCAGACGCAAGACGCAACACGCATGAAACGGGTCCGCACGGAGCAGGCGATCCAGTTCGCCATGCAGAGCCGCTGGGACGACGCCATCGCCGCGAACCGCGCCATCCTCACCGCCTTCCCCGACGACGCCGAGGCGTACAACCGGCTGGGCAAGGCGCTGAGCGAGCGTGGCAAGATCAAGGAGGCACGCGAGGCGTACCAGAAGTCCCTCGAACTCGACCCGTCGAACACGATCGCCCGCAAGAACCTCGAGCGCCTTGCCGCCGCGCGCGCGAAGGCGGAACCCGACAAGGCGCACCAGGTCGATGCCAGCCTGTTCATCGAGGAGATGGGCAAGACCGGCGTGACGATGCTCGAGCGCGTCAACGTAAAGATGCTCGCCACGCTCTCCGCCGGCGACGAAGTTGCCCTCAAGCCCGCCGGCTCCCGCCTCTCGATCGAGACGATGGCCGGCGACTACATCAGCGACATCGAGCCGAAGCTGGCCATGCGCCTCTCGAAACTGATGGGCGGCGGCAACAAGTACGCCGCCGCCATCGCGGGCATCCGCGACAACACGGTGCGCGTGATCATCAAGGAGACGTTCCAGCATCCCGACCAGGTGGGCCGCCTCTCCTTCCCCGCGGGCAAGGCCGGCGAGGCCATCCGCCCGTACACCAAAGAGAGCATGGTCCGCTCCGACATGGACGACGATGACGACCTCGTCGACGAGCCCGACGACTGGGAGGACACCGAGCCTGAGCCGGAGGCCGAGGCGGAGCCCCGGGAGATGGGCCTCTTCGACGCTGCCCGCGCCGAAGACCGCGACGACCCCGAGTTCGAGGAGTAGCAGCGGCACCCGGCCGGGCATCGCAGCGCGGGTCAGCCGGCCCGCGCTGTCGCGTGTCGCGCCGCGGCGGCGTGCACGTGAGTCTCGGACGGCAGGCGCGACGCGATCGGAGAGCCTCGATGTCCCCAGAACCCGCACCACGGATCGGCGTCACGCGCTGGGAGGACGTGCCCGGCGAGGCCGTCGACCGCTACTGGGGCCGTGTGCGCGAAGCCGGCGCCGAGGTCGTCGACCTGTCCGAAGAGACGGCCGGCCGCGTCAACGAGGTCGCGCTCGCGCTGGATGCGCTGATGATCACCGGCGGCGTCGACGTCGACCCCGCGCGCTACGGCGCCGCGCGGCATCCGAAGGTGAAGGAGACGCACGCCGCCCGCGATGAGATGGAGCTCGCGTATTTGCAGGTTGCTCTGCGCCGCGAGATCCCGGTGCTGGCCATCTGTCGCGGCCACCAGCTCCTCAACGTCGCCTTCGGCGGCACGCTCGTGCAGCACATCGAGAGCGGCGAGCACCGCGCCGACTTCCGGACCGAGGGCTTCCCGTCGCGCTGGCACGGCGTCCGGCTCGAAGCTGGCTCGCGGCTCGCGGCGACCTTCGGCGGCACGCGCTTCCCGATCAATTCACGGCACCACCAGGGCGTCCGCGCCCAGGACCTCGCGCCGGGCCTGCGGCCGGTCGCCTTCGCCGACGACCACGGCGCAGAGTTGGTTGAGGGCGTAGAGAGCCTGCGCCACCCCTGGGTCGTCGGCGTCCAGTGGCACCCCGAGCGCCCCGAGGAGCACCACCCTGCCTTCGCGCCGCGCATGCGCCGCCTATTCGAGGCCTTCGTGCGCGAGGCCCGCTCCGTGCGCGCGTAGGGCTCAGCCCGCGACGTGCGCTGCCACCAGCAGCTCCGCCGCCCGCTGCCCCGCCACCGGATCGCCGAACGCATCCGCCACGATTTGCTGCACCTTCGACGGCACGAGCAACAGCAGCGCCCCCACGCAGGAGTTGCACGGCACGGCCGCGTCGCCGAGGGACGCCGTCTTGAGGTCCGCGGCCGGCACCCGCTTCAGCATCGCCAGCACGCCCGCCGACTGGCGCATGCTCATGTCCGTGCCGATCGCCTGCCGGTACGCCCGCCAGACCGCCGGGATGCGGAAGAGCGAGCTCGGTGACGTCGCGTCGGCGATCAGCGCCGCGCCCACGCGCTGCTGCCGCAGGATGCGGTCCAGGTCCGACGAGCCCTGGCGGATCCGCCCGTAGGCTACCGCCTGGTAGCCGTCGAGGTGCTGCTTGCCGATGGGGAACTGCTGTGGCACGACGTGGATGTCGTCGTCCGAGTAGTCGGCCTGCCCGAACGCCCGCGGATTGTCGATCGTGACGCCGCCCATCGCGGTGATCAGCTTCTCGGCGCCGTACTGGTCCCACGTCACGTAGTAGTCCACCTTGATCCCGAGGTTGTGCTCGATCGTCGCCATCAGCGCCTTCGGCGCCGCGGACGGATGCTTCGACGACCAGTCGTAAAAGTAGGCGGTGTTGATCCGGTCGCGCGTCCAGCCGCCCCCCGGCTTCGGCACCTGCATCATCGAGTCGCGCGGGATGCTCAGGAACGCCGCGCGATGCGCGTTCGGGTCGATGCGCAGCAGCAGGATGGTGTCGGTGCGGCTGGGGCCCTTGTCCGTCGGCCGCCGGTCGAGCCCCATCACCAGCACCGTGAACGGGCGGTCCGGCAGGCCGAAGATCAGCGGAGCGCCACCGGGGAAGGGCACCGACAGCCGCGCCGACGCCAGCGGGATCGGCTGCACCGCCGTCACCACCGCGCCGACCACATAGGCGAGCGCCAGGAGGATGATGTTCCGAAGCCAGTGCGAGCGTTTCTTCCGTGGCGGCGCCGGCATGGGCGGCGAAGGCCGCGGGCCGGTCGGGATCGGGCGTTTCTGGAGCTGCCCGTAGGCTTCGATGTCGTCCATGGCCGGGGCCATCATACAAGACGCTCCTTGGATGGCTCAGATGCCGCGCCGCGGCGGATCGGCGGCGAGCGGGCCGTCCGGTACGCCCGCGCTACGGACTCACGGACGGCTCCCGGTACAATCCCGCCATGAGGGTGGGCCAGGGGTTCGACGCGCACGCCTTCGCCGACGGGCGCCGGCTGATGCTCGGCGGCGTCGACGTGCCCCACGCGCGCGGCCTCGCCGGGCACTCCGACGGCGACGCGCTCCTCCACGCCCTGATCGATGCGCTCCTGGGCGCTGCCGGGCTCGGCGACATCGGCGGCATGTTCCCGTCGTCCGACGAACGCTGGCTCGCCGCCGACAGCCTCGACCTGCTGGCGCGCGCCGCCGGCCGGGTGCGGGCCGCGGGCTATCGGGTCGTGAACGTCGATGCGACGGTGATTGCCGAGGCGCCGCGGCTGGCGCCACACGTGGATGCCATGAGGGAGCGCATCGCGCGCGCGCTGGAAGTCGACATAACGGCTACGAGCGTCAAGGCCAAGACCTCCGACGGCCTGGGCTTTACAGGCCGCGGAGACGGCATTGCCGCCCTCGCGGCGGTGCTGCTAGAGTAGAAGTAGACGGTACGACGGCCGGTTTCCGGCACGAGGACACGTGGCGATGCTTCTCCTCTGCGACCGCGTCATGCGCCTCACGACGCCCGGGGCGTCGTGCTGCTGGCCCGAGGGGTGTTCCGCCTAGCGGACGCCCCGCCCGGCGCCGACAAGCCCCCCACGGACACGTTACGCGAAGGAGGAGGACGCAGTCCTCATGTCTGTCCTGAGGTCCATCAAGCGCGATATCGATGCGATCCGCGAGCGTGACCCCGCCGCCCGCAGCTCGGTCGAGGTCGTCTTCGCCTACCCCGGCTTCCACGCGCGGGAGATGCACCGCCTGGCCCATACCCTCCACCGCCGCGGCGTGCCCGTGCTGCCGCGCGTGCTCTCCAACGTCACCCGCTTCTTCACGGGCATCGAGATCCACCCCGGCGCCCGCATCGGCGAGGGCCTGTTCATCGACCACGGCATGGGCGTCGTCATCGGCGAGACCGCCGAGATCGGCGACGACTGCCACATCCTGCAGGGGGTCACGCTCGGGGGCACGAGCATGCACCGGACGAAGCGCCACCCGACGCTCGGCAACCGCGTCACGGTGGGCGCCGGCGCCAAGCTCATCGGCGCCGTCGAGATCGGCGATAACGCCCGCATCGGCGCCGGCTCCGTCGTCGTCACGAACGTGCCCGAGAACGCTACCGTCGTCGGCGTGCCCGGGCACGTCGTCGCCTTCCACGACCCAGGCGGCGACACCATCACGCGGCTGCCCGACCCGGAGTGGGATCGCATCGACGTGCTTGAGCGCCACATCGAACGCATGGACCGCCAGATGCGCGCCCTCCAGGAGCGGCTCGACCGGCTCGTAGCCGAGAACGTCGAGCACGTCGCAGCCGATGCCAACGAGCCCGTCCACCTGCACCGCCGCCGCGGCGACGACGACCCGCAACCCCGGGACGGCGGCGACGCGCCGGCCAGCGGGCCGCCTGCGGGCAGGAAGGCTGCCGGCGGGTGATCCGCTTCACCAACACGCTCACGCGCACGATCGAGGACTTCGAGCCGCAAGGCGACACCGTCACGATGTACGTCTGCGGCATCACGCCCTACGACGAGTCGCACATCGGCCACGCCATGAGCTACGTCGTCTTCGACGTGCTCAAGCGCTACCTGCTCTGGCGCGGGTACGCGGTGAAGCACGTCCAGAACTTCACCGACATCGACGACCGCATCATCGAGCGCGCGAACCGCCTCGGCATCACGACCGACGAGCTCGCCGCGAGGTACATCACGGGGTACACGGACGATATGCGGGACCTCAACGTCCTGCCGGCCGACGAGTACCCGCGTGCCACCCGCGAAGTGCCGGACATGATCCGCATGATCGAGGGGTTGATCGACAGGGGCTACGCGTACGTGGCCTCATCGCCGCAGAGCGAGTGGAGCGGCGTTTACTACCGCGTGTCCGCCAAGGCCGATTACGGCAAGCTCTCCCATCGCACACAGGAATCGCTGTTGGCTGGCGCGCGGGTCGAGTCCGGCGAGGAGAAGGAACACCCCGCCGATTTCGCGCTCTGGAAGGGCGCCAAGGCCGGCGAGCCGGCGTGGGACAGCCCGTGGGGCAAGGGCCGCCCCGGCTGGCACATTGAGTGCTCCGCCATGTCGCTCCGCTACCTCGGCGAGCGCATCGACATGCACGGCGGCGGCGAGGACTTGATCTTCCCCCACCACGAGAACGAGATCGCCCAGACCGAGGCCTACACCGGCGTCACCCCGTTCGTGCGCTACTGGCTGCACAACGCGTTCGTGAAGATGGGCGATGAGAAGATGAGCAAGTCGCTGGGGAACTTCATCACGATCCGCGACGGGCTCAACAAGGTCGGCGGCGACGGCCTCCGCTTCTGGATCCTCACCTCGCACTACCGCAAGCCGCTGACCTTCACCGAAGACACCCTCGATGCGGCGAAGCACGGCGCCGCGCGCCTGCGCACCGCCGCGCGCGCGCCGGTCGCGGACGG